>TBL_comb47_HYPODRAFT_10006533_pt1 | contig 12581 bp, 8 predicted proteins | sample TroBogypolimnion_40_FD_10682 | JGI IMG/M metagenome (IMG submission 10682)
AGAAGCTAAAGAAGTTAAGAAAGACGAAAAAAAAGAAGCAAAAGAAGTAAAAAAAGCTCCAAAAAAAGCTAAAAAAGCTAAAAAAGAAGCTAAAAAAGTTGAAGTTGCTCCAGCAAAATAATTCTTAATTACTTTTAAGGTTAAAAAGCCGTCTGTATAACAGGCGGCTTTTTTTATTGAAATAACTTTCCTTATTAACAAAAAAATATCCATATTTGCACTCGTGAAATTTTAATAAATAAAAATAATTAACAACATAAAATTTAAACATATATGAGCGGAAAAACATTTGCCGAAAAGATATTTGGAGCAGACAAAGGTAGCATAATCTTTAAAAAACCTGATTTAGTGCTTACACATGACAATACTTCTAGTATTGAAAAGACTTTTATTAAAATGGGCGGAACTAATGTATTCGATCCAAATCAATTATTAATAGTACTTGATCACAATGCACCACCAACTGATGCTAAATTATCAAACGATTATCAGCGTATAAGAAACTTTGTTACCGAACAAGGTATAAAGAAATTTCATGATGTTGGCAATGGTATTTGTCATCAGTTAGTAGCTGATTACGCTAAACCACGAATGATAATTGTTGGTAGCGATAGTCATAGTTGTACTGCAGGAGCTTTCAATTCTTTTGCAGCAGGTATTGATAGAACTGAATCAGCAGGTTTGTGGAAACAAGGCGAAACTTGGTTTAGAGTGCCTGAATCTATTAAAATAACTTTGACTGGTAAATTACCTAAAGGTGTTTATGCAAAAGATCTTTCTCTTTGGATAATTGGTATGATTGGTTCGAGTGGTGCCGATTATATGTCAATTGAATATCATGGTGAAGGTGTTAAGACGCTTTCGATTGCTGATCGTATGACTTTATGTAATCTTGCTTCCGAAATGGGTGCTAAGAATGCTGTATTTCCTGCTGATGAAGTTTTGGAAAAACATTTGGGTGAGAAACTTAATGGTTTATGGGCTGATGATAATGCGATTTATGTAAATGAAATCAACATAAATCTTAATGATATCTTCCCTGTTGTTGCTGCTCCTCATCATGTTGATAATGTAAAAGCTGTTTCTGAAGTTCAGGGTATAAAGATACAGCAAGCATTAGTTGGTACTTGTACTAACGGACGTATAGAAGACTTGCGTGAAGCTGCTACTATACTTAAAGGTAATAAATTGCCTAAAGATTTCCAGATGCAGATAATCCCTGCTTCTAAAGCTACTTATATGCAAGCTATGGACGAGGGCTTGATAAAGATATTTATGGAAGCCGGTGCAATTGTACTGGGAACTTCTTGTGGTCCATGCTTGGGAACAGGGCAGGGGATACCTGCTGATGATATTACAGTTATATCTACTGCCAATCGTAACTTTAAGGGTCGTATGGGCAATCCTAAAGCAAGTATTTATCTTGCTTCTCCCGCTACAGTTGCGTATTCGGCTCTTAAAGGTGAGATTACTGATCCTAGAGGTATTGTTGGTATTGATAAATTCCCTTATAAAATTGAGCAAAGTAAGACTGTAGATATCAAAACGGATGAAGATCGTTACAATCAGGGGACTTGGAACTATGCTGATGTTGATAATTTAAATACAGACCAGATGTTTGCAGGTAATTTAACTTATCAGATAGCAAGTTCGGAAGGGGATAAAATAATGCCTTATTTATTTAAAGGTTTTGATGATACTTTTTCTGAAAGAGTTAAAGCTGATGATGTAATAGTTGCTGGTGCTAACTTTGGTTGTGGCAGTTCTCGCGAGCATCCTGCTGTTGGTTTGGCTTATGCAGGTGTTAAAGCTGTTATTTGCAAGTCAGTTAATAGGATTTTCTATCGTTCGTCGGTTAATCAGGGCTTACCTATTATTGTTTTGCCAGAGGTGGTTGATGCTTTCAAAGCCGGTGATCATCTGAGTATTGATTTTGAAACCGGTACTGTTAATGTTGGCGGCAAAATCTTTTCTTTTGCTCCTCTGCCAACTAAACTTATGAATGTTTTTAAAGCTAAAGGGCTTGTAAATTATATTAAAGGAAACTAAAGGTAGGCTTTTAGCTGTTTAGGCTATTAGGCTATTAGTTTTTTATTGTATGATATTGAAAAGGGGAATATTTACTTCCCCTTTTTTTATTTAAATATATTTTTAATAAAAACAGGCTTTTAGCTAAGTTTTTGAATGAAGTGATTTAGTTAAGTTATTTTAATCTCCCCAATAATCTCCTGCAATTATTCCAGACACTTTTTTATTACATTCAACTTTAATTGGAATAGGTTTATGAGAAGCATTACCTTCCTTTTTATACAATCCTAAACGCATATATTCAGTATAATAGCCTTTCTGTCTTATCGTTTTCTTATTTTCATTTTCAGCATCTTGTTCTTGATAAATATAATATATACCTTCATGAACTATAAATTTAAATTCATAACCATTTTTAAATTTATCAATAGTATAAATCATCTTACTTACTGTATCTATTGCACAAACAGTTGTACCTTCATCAATTCCTCCTTCTAAAGTAACAATATTTCCTTTAATCTCCCCTTTGCAATCAATTATTGACTGTGATTTATTTTTACATGATAAAAATAAGACTATTGCTAATAGCATAAAAATTTTAATCTTCATAATTCATTACTTATTTATTTGTTTTCAATTTTATTTAAAACCCCGCAAACTTACTAAATATTATCATACCATAATAAATACCTTTAAATATCTTTTAAAATGCTATGTGCTTATAATAACGTACTTTAAAAAGTTACTTTGCCCTTAGCTGTAGCGGCGAAGGGCTTCCGAACGTTACTTTACCCATTGTTCCGTTGGGCGAAGGGCTTCGGAACGTTACTTTGCCCATTGTTTTTCCAGCGAAGGACTTCCGAACATTACTTTGCCCATTGTTCCTTCCGGCGAAGGGCTTCCGAACGTTGCTTTGCCCATTGTTCTTCCGGCGAAGGACTTCCGAACGTTACTTTGCCCTTCGCCCATTGCGACAAGGCATAAACCAACCTTACTTAGTCCTTCGCTAGGGTTTTAGAAAAGCTTAGGAAAGTTACTTTGCCCATTTTTTTTCCAATGATGGGCTTCCGAACATTGCTTTGCCCGTTTTTTTTTCAATGAAGGGTTTCCGAACGTTTCTTTGCCCATTTTTTTTTGACACAGTGGCATTCCGAACGTTCGGAAGCCCTTAATTCTACTTTACAAAATACAAAGTAAATATATTTAGCTCTATATTATTAATATATTCAATAGTTTAGTTGAGTTTATAAGAATTATATTGGTAATAATGCTCTTTTGTATTGCTAACAATGCGAAATTATTTGAATAATCATAAATCTAAAACTAATAATAATATTATTAATAAAAAAAACTCCAAACAAGTTTTACTTTCATGTCTGGAGTTTTAAATTGTGAGGAATACTTTAATAGAAAGCCTCTACTTATGAATACTTTATTAAATTAGCCTTTGCTAAAATACTTATGTCTGATAACAGTAATTACCGGCGGCATAAGCGAAATAAATATTATTAAAAGAATTACAAGTGTGAAATTATGCTTAACCTGTGGGATATTGCCAAAGAAAAAACCTGCTAACGAAAACGAAACTACCCATAATATATTTCCAATTATTGAAAAAGAAATAAAACGGAGGTATTTCATTGTGCCAACACCAGCTACAAAAGGAGCAAAGGTTCTTATAATCGGCATAAAACGAGCAATAATTAAGGTTTTACCACCATGTTTTTCGTAGAAAGCGTGTGTTTTATTAAGATATTCTTTCTTAATAAGTTTATAATCTTTTTCATAAACTGTTTTGCCAATCAATCTTCCTATAAAGAAGTTAGTATTATCCCCTGAAAAAGCGGCAATCAATACAACTATTATTAATACCAATACATTAAGAGGTTGTCCATCCATAGCAGCAATAGTTCCGGCAGCAAATAATAAAGAATCACCGGGAAGAAATGGGGTGACTACCAAACCGGTTTCACAAAAGATAATAGCAAAAAGTATTAGATAAGTCCAGGTTTGATAAGTTGTAACCCAGCTGCTAAGGTATTGATCAATGTGAAGAATAAAGTCGAGCAAATGCTTAATAAGTTCCATGTATTATTGTTGTTAATTAATCGGCAAAAATACATTAAATATTTAACCCATCAGCATTCTTAACAACAAAAATAATACAGCTGATAATATTATAGTAACAGGAAGTGTTACTATCCAGGCAATAGCAATGTTTTTAATTGTTTTCATTTGAAGATTACCTTTACCACTTTGAGCTGTCATTGCTCCGGCAACACCCGATGTTAACACATGAGTAGTACTTACCGGTAAACCAAACATTGATGAAGCAGTTATCGTACTTGCAGCAACCAATTCGGCAGTGGCTCCCTGTGCATAAGTTAGGTGCGATTTGCCTATCTTTTCGCCAATAGTTACAACTATTCTTCTCCAACCTATCATTGTTCCTAAACCTAATGCAAGCGAAACCATTAATTTAACTTGCCACGGAGCATATTCAGTGTATTCTTTTATTTCTTTTATTTCCGATTTAAAGGATGCTAATTCCTTATCATCTATCCTCGACATTGCTTTGCCTTTATTAGCAACCAAAGCATCAGCTTTCTTAGTTATTAATAATATTGATTTTCTGATTTCAAAATGCTTTTTATCCTGAAGGTTTTCAAAAGTTTTAATGCCTTTTAAATAAGAGATAACTGAATCTGTTTTGGTTTGTAAAGCTACGTATGCTTTTTTATCTTCTTTAGAGAAACTTAAAGTATCAATTTTATTTATAGATAATTCAATCTTTTGAGTGCTTGCAAGTAGTTTTTCAGGAGATTTAGAATGATCTAAAGCAAAATGAACAGGTACTAATCCAATTAGAATTATCATTATTAAACCAACTCCCTTTTGTCCATCATTTGATCCATGAGAATAACTTACACTCATACAAGTAAAAATCAATAAGGAACGTATCCATAAAGGTGGAGCCTTTTTATCTACAGGTTCATTATATAGTTTTTTATTTTTGATGATTCGAGGAAGCAATAGCATTAATAAAAATGATAACCCAAAACCAAATATTGGTGATATTAATAATGAAAGTCCGGTGTCAGATATCTTTTTCCAGTTTAAAGCTATTGCATGACTGCCCGGTAATAACATATAAGCTATGCCTACTCCAAATATGGAACCTATTAAGGTATGTGAACTGGAACAAGGTATGCCGAGATACCAAGTGCCAAGATTCCAGATAATAGCAGTTAGTAATAATGCTAATATCATTGCCAATCCATGATAAATATTCTGATCGACTAAAGCTTCTGTGGGCAATAAATTTACTATCCCCATCGCAACAGCAATCCCCCCAACTAATACTCCTGTAAAGTTTAATATCCCTGATAATATTACAGCAACTGAAGGTTTTAAAGTGTGTGTGTAAATAACTGTAGCTACTGCATTAGCCGTATCATGAAACCCATTGATAAATTCAAAAGCAACAACTGCCAATAAACATACCAGTAATAAAATTGTTAAAGGTGTATCTAATCCGAACATATATTATATATTAATTTATTGTAAATATTTCAAAACAAATGTATTTAATATTAATTTAATATTAACTTAAAATTTTCTGTAAAAGTAAATAAAATTTATATTACTTTTGTCAAATATTAATATGAAATACTTTGCATAATATAGACTACATGTTAATTTTTGTTTGGAAAATAAAGATTACTTATATGTTAAATGAAAATTATTTTAATATTAATTTTATGTTAATTTTTAAATTCAAATAATAAATATAATTCAAAATGGAAAAAGAAGTAAAAAAACTCAATTTAAATAAGAAATTAATTGCCATAAGAAACATTTTAATGATAATCTTATCTACATTCTTTATCATTTTTGGCTTTCTTTACGGAACATATAATGATGGCGATATAGCATCAAATACTCCTATAAATATACGCTATGGATTATTTTCATTTGCGCTTATTATTTCGGCTACTTTAATTATAATAGCTTTGTTTAATAAAAGTAAGAAATAGAGTTGAGTTAAGAATTTTAAAAAGCCTCCATCAATTAATTTTGATGGAGGCTTTTGTATGTTATGTGATGCCAATTAGGCAAATATTTATAATCAATAATAGAGATGTGAAAAAATTAGTTTTCAGAACTGAGTTTTTGCAAAGACATTAATTTATGCTTAAAATTATTCTTCTTTATATTTTCATTAACCGAAGCCAATCCAATACAATATTTACTGTTGGAAACATCACGTATAATGCTCTTTTTCATTAACTGTATAAAAGTTGAACGAAAATGAATTTCCTGTTTCACCTCAGCTATAGCTATATTAGGATACGATACAACTTTATCATCGTATCTAAATGATAAATTAGTATCTATTGTTATTCTTTCAGAGAAATTGCTATTAACTAAAGTTATTCTGTCAAAATATACCCATAATGTTGGCTTAAGTTGAGATGAATCTATTGAAGTTTTTGTGTTTATTAAATTTAAGCCATCTTCACCAATATAATCTTTTAGGCTATCAGTAGTTATTCTTTCTTTAATAACTCTATTCTTATTATTTCTAAATTTTATTTCCAGAAAACTATCTCCTGACGAAACATAACGTCTTTGTCGTATTTTAAATCTATTGAATATCGAATTATGATGTTGGTAATAGAGCGAATAGGTAGGCGTGTCGAAATAGATCGTTTCATAAGGATTAACTGTATTTTTATTTACAGTTAACACCCTGTAATCATCTATAAGTTCTTCTAATATTTGAGTTAACTGTGATTTATTAAAAGTATATTTTACTTCCACACGACTCATTAAATCCGCAATTTGAACTTGTTCTAAGCTTATTGGATGATACCCGGCTAATATTTCTTGCAATGTTTTCACAATAAGTATAAATTTTATTTATTAATACATATTATAACACTTCTTATTATTTAACGTTACAGCATTTCAGCACATTTAATATAAAATTAACATTGAATGTCACTTTTAGTTTTAAGAAAATGAAATTTCAATAAAAAAACCTTCTCCGTGGATGCCACAAAAGCGAAATTGATTTAAAAACCCTCTCCGTGGATGCCACAGAAGCGTAATTGATGTAAATACCCTTTCTGTGGATGCCACAGAAGCGAAATTGATGTAAAAACCCTCTCTGTGGATGCCACAGTGGCGAAATTGATATTAGATTCGCCTTCTTGGAAAAGCTTTTTTGAATATTTATGTCACAATATAATTTTTATATGTATAATAATGAGTGCTATATATGTATTGTGCATTATCTGGGTAGAGATGTTGCATGTAATAAACCTATAATTTAAAAATAATATAATTTCTAATTATAGTATTAATGGAGATTTATAAAAAGTAAAGGCTTGTTGAGATAATTTCTAAAGTAAAAGGGATAGAGAAAAGGCTGTAGAATTATTACAATATTATTATAGATAGATATAAATAAAAAAAGAGACCAAGTAAACCTGATCTCTTAATTATTTTTTGTGATTCCGATTGGATTCGAACCAATGGCCCACAGCTTAGAAGGCTGTTGCTCTATCCAACTGAGCTACGGAACCTGGTACTTTTTAATGTCGGGGTGGCAGGATTCGAACCTGCGACCTCCTGCTCCCAAAGCAGGCGCGATAGCCGGGCTACGCTACACCCCGAATTTATTTTTCTGCGGAGAAAGGGGGATTCGAACCCCCGGTACCGTTTCCAGTACGACAGTTTAGCAAACTGTTGGTTTCAGCCACTCACCCATCTCTCCGGTTGTTGTGTTGAGAGTAAACTCTCATCAAAATCCACCATTCGGATTATTTCAAATTTGTTGTTTTATATTGTCGTTCTTTAGGGACTGCAAAAGTAGTAATTTTTTTAATACAACCAAACATTTTTTTAAATTAAATGAAAAAACTTTTCTATTTAGTGATTTATTATTATTTTTGCATCAATAAAAGCGGTAGTAGCTCAGTTGGTAGAGTGAAAGCTTCCCAAGCTTTAGGTCGTGGGTTCGAGCCCCATTTACCGCTCTTTTTAATATTATAATCTTATTATTTTATCTGTTTTCAGTATTTTTTTATTAATAATAAAAATGACAGGTATAATAGTATTTTAGTATTATACCTGTCAAGAATCTCTTATTTGCCTTTCATTTTATTTACAAAATAATAATTTAACTCCAATTATTATAGTTTTGTTACAAGCTCAAATAGTGCACTTAGTGGTACACTTAAACTTAATGATGGTATTGATTTTTTAAATAAATAGTTTATTAAGTTAAAATATTAGATTTTATATGTATATTTGCAAATAATATTAATAAAATTTACATTATGAAAAGAATAATCACTTTATTAATAGCAACATTGTTGCTATTGCTTTCGATTCAGAACTTGAAAGCTCAGGAATTACAAAACATAACTGGTACTAAGTTTAACCAGAAAATAGTTGCAATAAGTGCAAATAGTAATCAAACGACAACAAAATCGCCACTTAATGGTAGTGTTACTACAAAAAGTATGTATACCTTAAGTAGTACTTTTACAAGCCCGCCAATACTTTCGGGGACTACAATAATTGCTCCGGGTGATTCTGCAATTCTTACCTTTAATGTTGGTAATACAACAGGCCCATTTACATTAAAGTATGTCACTTCAGGAGGAGATACGGTGGTCAAAAATGGACTAAATAATGGTAACACATTTAAAGTTAGCCCTACAGTAACCACAAGTTATATGATAGTTAGCGTTACAGATATAAATGATTCTGTTTCTGATGGAAATCTTGTTGTAAATCCAAGTGGAGATGCTGGATTAACTATATGGACATTTACCAGTGGAGGAGGTGGCTGGACAACTGAAACAAATTCGTTGGGATATAATTTTGCCACTTCTTATGTCTCAGAAAATAAATCTCAAACTATAGATTTGGTAGCTAACGGTTATTCAACAACAGAGCTTGATGCTCAACCAAACATATATGTTTCTGATGATTATTCCACCAGATTTGATCAAGGTGGGAATTATGGAGTTTTAACACAGTTGCGAAATACAAGTAACACTTCCATAACTTCTTGGTCTAATCCCACTGCTTATACAACACCAGGGTCTCCTTCATTTAATACAATTGCATCAGGTACAAATTGGACAACTACAAGTAAAACATACAGTAGTTATGGAACAGGTGTAAGATCTGTTTATTTTGAAGATGCCGGACATGATATATCTAGTTGGGCTGGGTTTTATGGTCCAAAGATGCGTAATTCTACAGTTAAATTAGCCCCAGTGGTTAAAGTAGTTGGCCCTTGTGTTGCTCCTGCTAATCAACCCACAAATTTTAGTTTAAATAATACAGGTGCTACTATTACTGGTTCTTTTACTGCTTCAGCAGGCACACCTACCGCTGATCATTATCTGATTGTCAGAAGTTCAGCAAATGCACTTACTGCTTCACCTGTTAATGGAACTACTTATACAGCCGGAACTACTTATGGAGGTGGTACTGTGGTAGCTTTTCAGGCCGGAACATCTTTTACTGATAACGGGCCTTTTACATTAGCTTCAAAATATTATTATTTTGTTTTTGCAGCTAATGCTAACTGTTCAAATGGACCAATTTATAAATCTACGATTCCTCTTAAGGATAGTATAACAATTCTATCACATGATGTTTATGTTTCAAAAATTATTTCACCTGCCGACACCGTAACCTTAAGCAGTACGCAGACTGTAAGTGTTAGGGTTAAAAATAATGGGATGTCAACAGAAACAAGTTTTCTTATAGGTTATCAACGAAATGCATTGACTCCAGTATTAGAAAACTGGACGGGATCATTGTTTCCCGGAGATTCTATGACTTATAATTTCTTAAGTACTTTTGTTGCTTCGCCAGCTACTGCTTTTACAATTTGTGCCTATACAAAATTAACTACCGACCAAGATACAACTAATAATAAGTTGTGTAAAACGGTGCATTTTCCATCGGGTATTGGGATAAATGAAAAGAATATATTGTCTGACAATATTAATATATATCCTAATCCTGCCCATGATAAACTAACTATAAATTGTAGTAATATTAAAAGAGGTATCACTAAGTTCAGTATTTTTAATGTGCAAGGAGCAAAGATTTATAGCGATGAAACTATTATAAATACCAATGCTTTTAACAAAGTTATAAATGTAAGTAACCTTAAATCGGGTATTTATTATCTAAAGTTTGAGAATGATTCTGGTGTGATAAATAATAAGTTTATTGTAGAATAATATTGCTTGTCGTAGCATTTAAAACAGCCTTCATCAAAAGCTTGATGGAGGCTGTTAATTTTCTTTATAATGTTTTTTATATTTATATCCGAATACAGGGTTTTTTAAAAAAAGCCCTGCCAAATAAATGACAGAGCTTCCTTATTATTTAATTGTCTTTATAACTTTAAGTACTTAAGGCACTCTTAGTTTTTAATACCTGTAATGATCTGCTTTGTAAGGACCTTCGATAGGCACGCTTATGTAAGCAGCCTGCTCAGGAGTAAGTTTAGTAAGTTTTACACCTATTTGTTCTAAATGTAAGCGAGCAACTTCTTCGTCAAGTTGTTTTGAAAGACGATAAACACCGATTTCAAACTTATTTTTCCATAGATCCAACTGAGCTAGAGTCTGGTTTGTGAAAGAATTACTCATAACGAAAGAAGGATGACCGGTTGCGCAACCTAAATTCACCAAACGACCTTCAGCTAACATAAAGATAGCGTGTCCATCAGGGTAAACATATTTATCAACCTGAGGTTTGATATTTATATGTTGAATTCCTGGCCATTCAACAAGCTTATCAACTTGTATTTCGTTGTCAAAGTGACCAATATTACATACAATTGCTTGATCCTTCATCTTAGCCATGTGCTCAGCTGTGATTACATCTTTATTTCCGGTGGTAGTAACGAAGATATTACCTTCGGTAACTGCATCGTCCATGGTATTAACTTCAAAACCTTCCATAGCAGCTTGTAAAGCACAGATAGGATCGATCTCTGTAACGATAACTCTTGCGCCGTAACTCCTCATAGAGTGTGCACAACCCTTACCAACATCACCGTAACCTAATACAATCACAACTTTACCGGCAATCATAACATCAGTAGCACGTTTGATACCATCAGCCAACGATTCTCGACATCCGTAAAGGTTATCGAACTTAGATTTAGTAACTGAATCATTTACATTGATAGCGGGAATCAGTAATTCGCCCTTTTCCATCATTAAATACAGACGATGAACACCTGTAGTGGTTTCTTCAGAAACGCCTTTAAGCTCTTCAACAACCTTATGCCATCTTGTATTATCTTCTTTTAGTATACCTTTAAGTGCATTTAAGATAATTCCTTCTTCTTTAGTTTCAGGAGTTTTATCTAAAACACTTGCATCATTTTCGGCTCTGTAACCCATGTGAATAAACAAAGTAGCATCTCCACCATCGTCAACAATAAGGTTTGGACCTTTACCTCCTGGAAATAATAAAGCCTGATTGGTACACCACCAATACTCTTCCAAAGTTTCGCCTTTCCAAGCAAATACAGGTATGCCGGCAGCAGCTATTGCAGCAGCAGCATGATCCTGAGTTGAGAAGATATTGCAACTTGCCCAACGAACTTCTGCACCTAGTTCAACCAATGTTTCGATTAAAACTGCAGTTTGAATGGTCATGTGAAGTGAACCGGTAATTCTTGCACCCTTTAATGGTTTTTCTTTGCCGTACTTAGCTCTTAAAGCCATCAAACCGGGCATTTCTTTCTCGGCTACAAATAATTCTTTTCTGCCCCAATCAGCTAGACTGATGTCAGCTACTTTATAATTTAGATTAGATTCTGTCATGTTAAATGTTTTTAATAAATTATTTGCAAAATTAATCTAAATTAAGCAATCTACAAAAGTTTAATTTAGTACTTTTGAAAATTATTTGTAAACTCATATTAAATGATTAGATGATTAACCAAAAAAAAGCGTATATCTTTGCATTGATGGCAGTTTTGTGCTGGTCGACGGTGGCAACTGCTTTTAAAATTGCCTTACAAAATTGTTCGTTTTTACAATTACTTTTCTTTTCGTCGCTAGTTTCGGCTATAGTTTTGTATCTTATTTTAATTATACAGAAGAAAACTTCTCAGTTAATTAAAATAGAAAGAAGAACAATGATATACTCCTTGACTTTAGGGGTTTTGAATCCATTTTTATACTATACCATCTTATTTAAAGCTTATTCCATATTGCCTGCACAGGAAGCCATGACACTTAATTATACTTGGCCGATAATGTTGGTGTTGTTATCAATACCTTTATTAAAACAAAAACTTACCATAAAGAGTTTGATAGCAGTATTCGTAAGTTTTGCAGGTATTATCATCATTTCAACAAAGGGAAACATCGTATCAATAAATCTAAGCAACTTCTTTGGTGATATATTGGCTGTTGGAAGTTCTATTATCTGGGCTTTGTTTTGGATTTATAATGTAAGAGATAAAAAAGATGAAGTAATAAAGCTATTTC
>TBL_comb47_HYPODRAFT_10006534_pt1 | contig 12580 bp, 9 predicted proteins | sample TroBogypolimnion_40_FD_10682 | JGI IMG/M metagenome (IMG submission 10682)
CATCTACTGCTACATCTACTGCTACATCTACTGCTGCATCTACTGCATCTACTGCTACATCTACAGAGTTATCAGATTCAACGGTATATTCTTTAATACAGACAAATCCATCATTCATAATTACTCCAGATGAATCGGGTTTAACCCCACTTCATATAGTATCACGAAATATATTTTCACAGGTAAGCACATTGACCATTAGCATGGTATCATCACCAAACACACCGAATAATATTGATGTCTCAACACCAAGCACAATTATTAGCAATGACAGTAATAGTGAAGGTGTTGTAGAGCCGCTTGAAAATCGAAGATTTTCTGATCAGGCTCTGCTCGCAAAGCAAAACCTATATTCGTTGTCTAGGATTCCCTACGGGTCGGAGGGCCAACATGGCCCTCAACCTGGAACGCCCTTTCAGGGCGTTCAAAGGAATCCGACAACGAATGACTCAACAACGAGCACATCGAATAATATCAATACCTCACTACCCTCTACAATTGGTAGCAATATTTCAAATACGTTCGAACAGTCAATTATTTTATTACAAAATATGATGGATACTATCATGCCTGTCGATTCAAGTCCAGATTATCTAAGTTCTCTTACATTATCAGCTAGTTCGTTCAAAGACAATCAAGGAAACAATCCTCTTCATGAATTAGTAACGAGTTTTTGGAAAAGTCGATTAAGTTCTATATCGGCTCTGACACAAACAACGAATATTATCGAGGACATAAGAAAACAAACACAAACCTCATCCACAGTCTCATCCACAGACATTGGTGTTGGTTTAACCTTTCCGTTTATTTCTGTCCCGGCATTAATTCCTTTACAATATATAATAAAAAATGAAACAGATAGCTCTGTATCAGAGCCATTTTCTAATGAAACCACTACAAATTTATCTGAATTAACAATGTCAATTCGTCCACCTTTATCCGTCGCCGATTCAACTGAAGGTTTTGCAGAGAAAAGAATATTTCCCGTAGGGTCGGAGGGCCAATATGGCCCTCAACATGGAACGCCCTTTCAGGGCGTTCAAAGGAATCCGACAACGAATGAATCAATACAATCACAACCAACGCGTAAATCTTTACTTTTTTTCAATAAAGACAAAACACCAACCGTAACGTTATTTAACTCTTCTGAAACATCGTTAGAATTATCAAAATATACCAAACAATCCGGTATTGATAAAAAATTCGCCCAAGATTTTTTCACACCGCAAACGTCAGCTTATTCGAGTGTTGAAGAAATATTTAAAACTTTAATGGAAACCGAAGATGGCCTAGCGGAATTACCATTTGCCGAATTCAAAAATCAGACCAATGACCAAGGATATTATCCTATTGATACATTTGTAGATTTTATGACGACATATGAGCGATATTTGGTGGATAATTTTAAATTTAAAACTGCACCTAATCTTATTGAAGAAACCTTTAAAAACGAAGATATTGTATTGCGTTTGAATAAAAGTGCACCCGGAAAATTGCAAGGATTGACAAATATTTTGTTGTTATTAACTCCGGATGAAGATGTATTGAAAGAAACTCAACTTAAAATGGTGACAATTACAAACGATATTAATTATAATAATATCGTTGTTATGACAATACAAATCCCTGAAAAAATTGTTATATCAGATAATAAACAAATAAATAATTCAATACTTGATGCTGCCACACAACTAGTAACACCCACAACTACTAACAATACAGTTTATGTTATTTCAGGAAGTTTTATATATAATAATGATGTTCCTGTATTGAATGTCGCGCAAACAATTGATACTATTACTAGTACCGATATAACGTCAGTAATTCAAAATTATGAGGAAATTGATTTATCGGCGATAATCAATGGCAATACGACTAATCAACTTATAAATAAAGATTCTTCCTTACTTCGCATGATAGAATTACTATTATCTCCGTCAAGCGCAGCATATGATGATGAATACAAAATATTACAACCAGATATTATTGAAAAACTGAAACAAGAAATAATGGGAAAAATATCTGATATATCAGAAAAATATGAGTTTAAATTAACGTTTCAAAAAGTAAATAGTAATGATAGTTTCGCGATAAAATTATTTATCAAAAAAAATAGCCTATCAACATCCTAATCATCTATATTTCAGAATATCCAGCACCTTACCAGTCGTAGGAAATTCCGATTCACCATAAATGTCCTGCAACAGCATCCATTCAAACATACCGCCCACATACAAAAACACTTCCGAGAACCCCAAAGACATTAACTGCTTCGCTTTGCGTTCCGCGCTTTCATCGACGCAATTTTTACCATACACCACAATTCGCTGTTGATGCACTTCGTTTTTATCTAACAAATCATTGATGGTTTTTTCCTCTAAATTCGCGGGCAATGTGGCACGAATTAGACAATGTTGTTCGTCGGATAGCAATGTGTTTATCAAAATACATGTGCCCATAGTGAACGATTTCACATCTTCAAATCCGATTTTTTTAACCACATACATGTTTGAAAACCATTGACCAATCATACATAATCTTGTATAGTATATCCATCATTCTTTGTATTATTTTTAACGCACAATAATACAAATATTTCGTAAGAAAATTGAACCAAAGACAATCCATGATATGAATAGTACCTTATTCAGAACAGACTAATTCAATCATGGACCTTACACAAAAGAAACTGACCAAAGCGGAATGGGAGAGTATTGAGACGCCCATTTCCGAATCGGAAAAAAAAATTATCAAAGTTATTATGGACGGGTACGACACCGTCAATATTCGCTATAATGAAAATCAGTCGATGTTGCAGATATTGCATATTAATAGCAATCCCGAAATTGAACAATATATTTTCAAAGAATATTTTATCAAAGAAATCGAGCAAATTGTGACCAATATTACCAATATAAACAAAAAGGACAAAAAAGATAAAAAGGACCGTTCAGCAACACCACAATTGTGTATAACAGAAGTAGTCTCAGCGATTCAAACCTGGATATCCGCCAACAATCAAACTCTCTCCTCCGCCAAAAAAATCAAAAAGGCCGACATGTTCCGCATCCAAAACATGTCGGAAAACATCACCAATCAACGCAAACTCATTTTCGAATTCCTTCTCTTGGAATTCTGTGAAAAGATATTTGTATCACTATCTAATCAATGCAACTCATGTCACGGGTTTTATCTCTATACTCTCTTACAATTCAAAACAAATTCCATCGAACAAATCAACAGTCAAGTGACAAAATTTGTCGAATTCACTATCGAATATGCTCTCCAACGAACCAACATCCAGGAAGTATTTCATCAGTCTCCCGAGTTTATTGAGCGAAATCCATATTTGCTTAAATATCAGGATATATCCCTCTTCCCTCATCAAAAACAGCTGTTTTCGATAGTTAAATCTAATCAGGAGTCGACACCTAAGCTCATACTCTATATTGCCCCTACTGGCACTGGAAAAACACTTTCACCTATCGGGCTTTCCAAAAAGCATAAAATCATCTTTGTGTGCGTTGCCCGGCACGTGGGTCTCGCCCTCGCTAAATCCGCGATTTCTATGCATAAAAAGGTTGCGTTTGCTTTCGGATGTGAAACCGCGTCGGACATCCGGCTCCATTATTTTGCGGCAAGTTCTTATAGCATTCATAACAAATCCGGGGGCATTTACAAAGTAGACAACAGCGTCGGCACCAACGTCGAAATCATGATTTGTGATGTGAAATCCTATCTCACAGCGATGCACTATATGCTCGCTTTCAACGACGAATCCGATATTATGACCTATTGGGACGAGCCTACCATTACAATGGACTATAAAGAACATCCGCTCCACCAAACCATCCAAAACAATTGGAAAGAAAACAAAATTTCCAAGCTAGTGCTTTCATGTGCTACCTTGCCCAAAGAAAATGAAATCGAGGACACCATCCAGGATTTTCGTTGCAAATTCGACAATGCCGAAATACATTCGATTGTCAGTTACGATTGCAAGAAAACGATTTCGCTTTTGAACAAGGAGGGAAAATGTTCCCTACCCCATTTGCTCTTTGCAGATTATACGGATTTGGCGGCATGTGTCAAGTATTGCGAGGATAACAAGACTCTATTGCGATATTTTGATTTGGAGGAAATTATCCGATATATTGAGTATCTCGATAAACATGACTATGTGCCGACCCCCTATAAAATTGCCAATTATTTCACGTCAATTTCAGACATTACAATGAATTCAGTCAAACTCTTCTATTTGGCGACACTGAGTCATGTGGATGCACATATTTGGCCAGTCATATATACGTATATGACTTCTACTCAATCTTCCAAATTTCGGGATATGACGGTTTCACAAGGAACGGAAGGAATGTTAGGCTCAGATTTGCGTAAGGTGAAAAGTCTGGATACATTACAATCACAAAAATCATTAGGTGTGCCGCTGACGAGAACAAGCAGTGAAGTAAAACGTACAGAATCACCAAGACACCCAGTAGGGGTGTCAGGTTGGGAGCCTACGGCTCCCATACTACGTGATTCGATAGGAGGGCCCGAAAGGCCCTCAATCTTGCATCGCCTGAAAGGCGATGCTGAGAAACGTTTTCTAGATTCAACACCTAGGATTTCCTTTGCGAAGCTTGGAAATCCGGTGTTGAATGTATCGGTGATACCACAAGGGAGCAGAGTAGACGAACCACTTAAATCAGTCGACCCAAGGTCAAAGGGTATTTTACTCACAACACTCGATGCACATACATTGACTGATGGACCCACCATCTATTTGGTCGAAGACGTGGAGAAAATAGGTAAATTCTATATTCAACAATCGAAAATTCCCGAGCGTATTTTCCGCGACATCATGGAGAAAATTCAAGAGAATGATACCGTTCAGAAAAAAATCGAAGCGTTGGAGCGGTCGCTAGAAGATACGCTTGGTTCCGAGGTAGACAAGGAAAAGAAAATGGAAAAAAATCATTTCAACAAAGAAACCAAAGAAATTATGAACCAAATATCCATTTTACAAGCCCATATAAAAACCGTCAGCATGGAATCCAAATACATACCTAACATGAAACAACACCAATCTATTTGGATTCCCAACGGTGAAATCGTAGATAATGCGTTTATTCCCACGATTGAAGATGAAGTGGTCAAAGAAATTATGCTCATCAACGTGGAAAATCAGTTGAAATTACTGCTTCTCTTAGGAATCGGAGTATTCATTAATCAGCCGAACATTCAGTATATGGAGATAATGAAACGTATGGCGGTTCAACAAAAACTCTATATAATTATCGCACAATCCGACTACATTTATGGAACAAATTATCAGTTTTGTCATGGATTCATTGGAAAGGATTTAACAAACATGACACAACAAAAAACCATTCAAGCGATGGGGCGAATCGGTCGAAACAACATTCAGCAGGATTATACGGTGAGGTTTCGTGATGATGCGATTATTATGAATTTGTTCCGACCGATGGGAGAGAATTTGGAAGCGATAAACATGTCGCGATTGTTTTGTTCGTAATCATATTTTGTAAATCATAGTTGTAATTTATTTGTAAATCACGCGTCATTTTTTAATTGTTTAAAAAAATATTAACATTGTTATATGCAGCAATTATTAAAATATTTTTCGAGAAAAAATAAAGTGGAGAACAGAATAGAAGTAAAGGATAATAATGAAGGTTTTGTTGAGCCGCAGTTAGAGGTCAACCTTCGGTTACTTAGGGCAGCACAAAATGAAAGAAATGATTCGTTGTTTTTATTGCCATCGATTAAAAACAACATTGGTAATTTTCGTAAATTGACACATTTGGAAATAACTTATATTGAAGAAATGTTAAATGTTGCAGAATTAATTGAATTAATAAAAGTGTATAATGATTGTATATCAATAATTGTGGATACGAAATCGTTCAAGTCGCAGCTTATGTATGTTCAAGGTTAGAATGCTTTTACCACACTCAACGCATATGGATTTCCTTTCAAACTGTCCATGATGGACGGGTCGGTGCGGTCCAACTGAATGTTCGAATACAATTGGTTGCTTCCTTGCAATGAACCCATCATATCCATACCCGGACTTTGAAAAGGCATCGTCGGCACCACGTCGCGATTATTTTTCATTTGATGTTCTTTAGGTTTGGATTGCATATTGATATCTCCGTTCATCAATTTCATGTTTCCTTGCACCATATATCCCTGTATGGTAGAAGATTTGATATCATTATTGCGTTGATTATATTCGGCATCGTAAGGGCGAATTCCACGAGACCCCTCCCCTGCACCCGCATTACCTGCATAATAAAAATCATCGGTAAACTGTCGATAGGTATCCGAAGGTTGTTGTTGCGTAACCGTATAAGCGCCCCCGTTCTGATTCTTATTAATATTCAAATGGAATTTCGAGTTCTCCGTGGTTTCGCGGATCGTGGTAGGCATGCGGTCAGCAGGATTAAAAATATAGGATTGCGCAACTTCCGACTTGGGATTTTGATAAGGACGCAAGGTGCCGATGGTATTTTCTCGACGGGAGGGACGTAATGCATCAAGAAGTGGTGCAATAACGGCACCAATAGCCCCGCCCATGCCTCCGTAATAATCGGCCTGATTGTTAGCGGAACGATTATTGGGATACGCCATACTCGATTTGATACCATAGTCCGCATCCGTCGCATAGTTGCGTCCACCTGCATTAGCCACAGGAATTGGGACGGAACCCAACTGTTGGTTATGTGAAGGCATATATTCACCGGGAACGTAGGCGGCCGAATGACCCGGGCCTACTCCTGCACCACCACTATAAGAAACCGCGGTATCAGCACGGTGTTGGTCGCGACCAACAGGAATACTGTGAAGCATTTGACCTTGTTGCACACCCATCGTGGTAAATAGACGGTCAGCTCCCATTTCAAACGCCTTTTCAGGACGATTTTTCTCAAAACGACCCATATGGTCGACGTCTCCGGTCATCTTTATAAAACTGTTGGCAGGACCTTCGTGACCTAACATCAAATGACCCGATGATTTGGGTTTATTGGCCACACGTAATTCATCGACACCCTTGTCCAACCATTGGTCGCGCATACCCATACCCGAGTTGAATCCTCCTGAACCCTCTGTCGTATATCCTAATCCTAGACCGGGGCCAACCCGTTCTTCCGCGAATGGCTTGACGTTTGCCATACGTGCACTGGGATTGACACGGGATTGAAAAAAATCATTGGCATTGGGTGCACCAGTGGCCCATTGTAAATTGCCATGGGGTGAGAACATGGGTGATTGTTCCTTTTTGGAAAATGTCTGGGAGCCCGAGCCGTTCATATTGTCTAAAGTACTTTCATTCGAATTCAATTCAGAGTGCATGTTGCGCAGATTGCTGCCGAAAAATGGGACCATGTTGTTATGCTGGAAATAACTACCATCCACTGATTCTCCAGTCAGCGAATAATATTGAGCCGATCCAGTGGATGGATTGGCGGCATTGAGTGAATTGGCCAATGCATTATTTACCATGGAATTGGGTGCATGTTCGTTGAAATATTTGTCCGTGTAAACACCTGGTGAATCAAATTTGTTGTTATGAGACAATGCACTGGTTAAATCCACATCGCTGGATACCACGGGGTATTCTTCGGGATAATTGCGATTCGGGATATCGGTGTTGGGTAATACACCCTCGTGATTCATATTGGCAAAGGTTTCATGGTTCGCATTTGTATTTCTTTTTGATTGATTACTGATTAAATACAATCCTGATAATGCTACAATTGGCAGAGCTAATTCCATGATTATATTATTGATATATACACATTTGAGAATATATTATTCTAAATCAAGCAAATAATATAGAAGGATTCCTGTATGTTTTCGCTATACATGAACAACGAAGGTAACGAAGGGAACTTGATGAACATAAAAATATTCTCATTGGGATTTCGTTGTTCCTCCGCCGCTATTTTAAAAAGAATGGGTCTGAAACACGAAAGTTTTCCGTTTGATTGGCTCATTTCGCGACTTTCGGTCATTCGCCATTGTATGGAGACCGATTTCACAGAATTTATGAATTTATCGAATTATCAGCGGAAATATTCCAATACATACGAAATGGCAGATAGTCGCAACGGTTTCATTTGTGACGAACATTTGATGGTGAATCTATATTATCAACCGGTAGACCAACCTAACCCGGAAAATACATATAAATGGTATTTGGCCATGAATCACCATAACATTTTGGAGCAAAAAGATACAGAATATTATGAACGTTGTGTTCAAAGATTCCGTGAATTGATGACATTTGATGAACCCAAAATATATCTGCATATTTGCCCGTTAATAACTATGAAAAAATACAATGATACCAAGGAGAACATTTTCCACGAATTAACCAGTTTTGACCATTTTATGTATGATTTTACCAATGGAACAAGTCGAGGCTTATTTTTTATTATGGTTCGTGAGGATGGAGGAGAACATAGTAAAAAGGGTGAATTATTTTTTACTTCATTAAAAACAAATACGAAAATATACATTATTTATACGAATGGTCAATTTATTGATGCTGGTGAATCCTTTATGGGAAATTGCCACGAAGAACGGGAATACATTGAACAAGTGATACGAATGGAAATATAATAATTTTATAGGTTCTCATCTGTATATTTGAGAACCTATAAAATTGATAAATCTATAATAATAAATATATACATAAATTAAATAACATATCAATACGATGATAATACGTTATTTTTCCGACCTTCATTTGGAGTTTCTGAAACCCAACAAAATAGAGCGATTTCTAAAACAAATACCGCCATCTCAACCGCATGAAATTTGTATTTTGGCCGGGGACATTGGTAATCCGCATCATATGAACAATCATTACGACATTTTTATGAAATATATGAGTGTCAATTTCAAAAAAACATTTGTCATACCTGGCAACCACGAATATTATCATCGCACAAAAACCATGGAAGATACCAACGCCTATTTGGAAGATTATTTTCGACAATTCGAGAACATTAGTTTCTTGAATAATCGATACGAACATTATGAGAACCATTGTTTTATTGGCACAACATTGTGGAGTAAAATCACCAATCCCATTTATGAAATAAATGACGTTAATTGTATTCCACAATTCGATTATATCAAATACAATCGATTAAACCGTATGTGTATCGATTTCTTGGAAGACGCCGTCGAAACCAATGATAATAGCATTATCATTACTCACCATATGCCTTCACCATCATTGGTAGATGTAAAATACAAAACGCCCAAAATGCTTCCTTACAATCAATGGTTCTATTGTGATATGGATGAATTTATGGCAAAAAATAACAGCAAAATACGTGCATGGGTTTATGGACATACACATACACCATCACAATCATGTATGCATGGTATACCAATTTTATGTAATCCTATAGGTTATCCTAACGAAAATCCCAAAGTCGATTTTGCCAAACATTTCGAAATATAATTATTCTATTAGAATAAATATAAATATTTTTTATATTTATTTTACAATGAGTGGAATGAAAATCGAAGACGTAGTCGTAGATTTTCTTACAGATAACGTAGCGAATTCCAAGTCATCTGTGGGTTTTACGGTCGGTATCCCCTGTAAGGGGATACAACATTGCACCACCTTTGGTGGTGCTGAGGAGTGTAACGTAGTAAAACCCAGATTATCTGTAGATGGAAACAAGCTTTGCTTGTTGAAATCGACAGATAATGAGAACCAAGACTTTTCGGGTATTACCTTTGTCACCTGTTATGTCCATATATACGAGAATGAACCCTTTCAACATAAAAACGTTCCATGGCGACTCGAACAGTTCGAGTATATAGCAGCGCTCGGTGTGAATATTTGTGTTTATGGCGATGAAGTAACTAGCCCTTTTTTGTCGGAATGTATAGAAAAATATCCCAATGTCAAATTGTTGGAAATGGACGTGCCTTATAAAGAGACGCCGATTTACAACATGTGTTTGGACCCGGAATTGACGTTACCTGAACGACGGTATCACGCTAAGGATACCGTGGAATATATGGCACTTATGAATGCCAAGATAGAATTTGTAAATGATGCAGTCGTGAAAAATCCGTTTGGTTCTCGCGTATTTTCTTGGATGGATTTTAGTATGGCGTATATTTTTGGCAACAAGGCGGATTCATTGCCTTATTTGAAACAACTGACGGAAAAACCATTTATCGAGCGTTTTTTTGCGGTTCCAGGTTGTTGGGAGCCCATTCCACCTGACAATTGCAGCGCGATTGTTAATAACATTCATTGGCGATTTTGTGGGACCTTTTTTATAGGTGATATAGAATCGATGAAGAAATTTCATACTATCTACCGCGAAAAATTTCCCGTATTTTTACACGAACAGCGAAAATTGGTATGGGAAGTTAACATTTGGGCGTGGTTAGAATCCAACAGTGATTGGAACGGAAAATGGTATGCGAGTGACCATAATGACCGTATTATACATTTACCTGACCATTTTTTTGTGCCTGAACCCATTACTGATTTACCTGAACCTATTATTGAATTACCGGAACCTATTATTGAATTACCGGAACCTATTATTGAATTACCGGAACCTATTATTGAAAATACATAAAAGAATATTTTGATAACATATATGATTTATAATTTGATATATGTTATATTTTTTATACCGGTATCACTATCTCTGATACCTATTATTCTGCAAACACCTATTTTCAACAATAATAAATTACATATTTGGCATCATAGTGTCGGATTATACAAGAAAAAAGATAATAATACATACAAACATATGTATATTGTCGATTTCAGTCCTAACATACCTATTGATAATCCACATAATATAGTGAAATTATTGTTGGGTAATCATGTCAATGGCAAAATACGTGTATTTTATTTTGACACCATAAATCATAATTATATAATAGAAAATTTTAACCAAATAGTAAATACTTCTACTAATATAATCATAATTACCGAAAATTTGTGCGATTGCAACTCCGAATTTCATTACGATATTCCAAGACATTGCAACACCGATTTTGCGAAGCAAAACCTTGTGTTGAATGGTGAAAACGATCCGTTCAGCAAAGCTGAACTACACGTTTTACTCCAAGAACTACATACGATTATCGAACCAACAAACAATTGGGACCTAGATTTTCAATTATATAATCATAATTGCCAGCATTTCAGTAAATATTTTATTAGTCGAGTGAATAATTTATTTATGGAGTCATCGTAGGATTCAAGCACATTTTTTGTGACGGGAATACTTGTCCAGACAAACATTTATCGTGCTCTTCTATTTCGATACATCCGCGTTTTTCTTTATATTCGCCCACCAAACACCAATTTGATTTACCCGATGAAATCGATTTTTGTATCGGATTTTCGGCATGGGTTGCCTCTGGTTCTCTAGGAGGGCGGGATAAATCGATAGGAGTTATACGAGAACTACTGTTGATAGCATTATCCAAATTTACTTTAGCACGATTGTCCACTCCAGTGCTAGCATCTTTAATCAAATTTCCCACGTCATATACGGTTCCTTGGGCGATATCAACACCGGTTTTGGCGGTATCACCAACAACATCGGCGGTTTTATTGATGACTGACCCAGTAGTATACCCAAAAAAAGCGAATAATTTGACGATAGGAGGACCTATAGCATCGGAAATACTTTGAAAAGCGTTTCCTGTAATTGTTAAAAGATTTATTCCTAAAAAAGAAATAACGAGAATGATAACTAAAGCAATAATAAGCATGTTTTTACTGTCTAAACTCGATGTTGTTTCAGGTTGTTCGGGTTTAAATAAAAATCCATCATTTTGTCCTTCAGATTGCATTATACACTATTGAATATATTATAATTACAGAATTTATTACTGAAAGCCGTTATCTTTCGTTTGTTATTTATGAAAAATGTATAATATAATAGTAAAATGGGATTTTTTAATTTTTTGGAGACGTTTTTCTTTATCAGTTTAGCGATAACTTTTATATTGATATTGCTCTTGGTATATCACTTCAAGCAACGTTTGACAAGTTTAGAAGAAAAGGGAGATACCATGTTTGAAATCATCAATAATATTGTCAAGGAAATTTCGTCCTTGAAACAAGCATTTGTCCAGCGCAATACCATGTTTCCTGCCATGGTACCCATGTCACAAATGTCATCCATGTTTACTGGTCCGATCCCTTCTATTATTGTAAATTCTCGTTCAGTTGATTATTCTCAGGTACCACCTGGAACCATCGAATCCAATTTTGGACGTGATATTGAAATAGAAGAGGAAGAGGAAGAAGAAGAAGAAGAGGAGGAAGATGAAGAAGAAGATGAAGAAGAAGATGAAGAAGAGGAAGAACAACAAAACATAAAAATTGTGAAAATAGATGATTCGATATTGACCCCTGTAGAATTAGAAATATTAACTGAAGGTTTTGTAGAGCCGCTTGAAGGTTTTGCAGAGCCGCAGGCGGCGCAAAACCTAGATTCGTTGTCTAGGATTCCCTACGGGAATCCGACAACGAATGAAAATC
>TBL_comb47_HYPODRAFT_10006539_pt1 | contig 12574 bp, 19 predicted proteins | sample TroBogypolimnion_40_FD_10682 | JGI IMG/M metagenome (IMG submission 10682)
ATTTCCAAGAGGACATTAGCAATAGGGCTCTTTGGGAAAGGGAATTACTCGGTACTCTTATTAGCGTCGACCCTCTTGGAGATTATATTAATCTCATAATTGAGGAAGACAACTTCCCTGGAGAAGACGCTATGTTTATTGGTGAAAAGTCTATGGTAGGTGGACTCATCACTAGAATTAAGCCTCTAGTAACTAAGAGTGGTAAGAATCCAGGAAGTGCTATGTGCCAATTCTGGATTGAACTTCCCCTAGGTGGTTCTGGAGAGATTGAAGACTATGATGAGCAAGATGAAGAAGACAATAAGTCCAAGGATGAAAGTATTCAGATTGTAGCCTTCCCTGATACTTTTAAGCGTGTAGGAGATCAGATCGAAGTTGGTAGTCCTGTACTTTTAGAGATCGAAAAGATGGCTAGTGGTCTAAGCTTAAAAAATATCTTTAGACTTGATCTTTTGAAGGAAAAGGTATAAAATGGTTGGAAGAGTCAAACATTTTTGTCATATCTGTAAAGTAAATTTTATTAGAGCTACTGATTATATATTGCATAACCATCGAGAGCATCATAAATCCCACAAAGAAGAAAAGAATGACCGAGTACAAAAAAGCTAACTGTAAAAACTGTTTCAGTAAATTTGGAGAACGTAGAGAGATTATTCAGGGTACTAGTGGAACTTGGGTCCATAATAATCCTACTGAGTATAGTCTCAAATGCAATCCTTTTGAAAAATATGTTGCTGAACCTAGAGAGGAAAACTAATGGCCCGTGGTGATGAGATGGATAAGCTTATTGCTGATCTTAACAAGTTTACGCCTGAAGGCAGTAAGCCACTTGCATTAAGAGGTAATAATATTGAGAAGATTAAAAGTATTCCCACCTTCTCACCAGCCTTAGACTATCTACTTGCTGTAGGTGGGTGGCCAGAAGGAAAACTAATTGAGTTCTTTGGTAAAGAGCACTCGGGTAAAAGTAGTTTTGCTTTTATGGCCCTTAAGGACTGTTATGATTACTACAAGGGTGAAAAGATGGTGGCCATTATTGACCTAGAGCATCGATTTAATCCTGAATGGGCTGAGAAGCTTGATTNAATCCTGAATGGGCTGAGAAGCTTGGACTTAAGGTAGATGAGAGTCTAATTGTAGTTCAACCACCAGATGCTGAAACTGGAACCGATATGATGGTTCGATTGATTAAGAGCAAGCAGATCTGTGCTATTGTATGGGACTCAGTGGGTGGAGCAGCTACTAAGCACTCCATGAATGAACTCAACGATAAGAATGATAAGATTGGTGGTAATGCTGCTGTTATGAAGAGAAATGTTCAAACAGTTGCCCCACTTGCTAACCTTTATGATGTTACTGTATTCTATCTCAATCAACTAAGACAGGATATGGATGGATACAATCGTCCTATGACCCCAGGTGGTAATGCTGTAAAGCATGCTATGAGTGTTAGAATCTACCTAAGACCTGGAAGTGATAAATATTTCGATAAGGTTAATGGAGAGAATGTTCAGGTTGGTAACCCAGTGGTTATGAAGACTGTTAAGAACTCCTATGGGCCTCCTTTTCGTGAAGGTTGGACTGACTTCTACAATCAACCCTGTGGTGCCTTAGATCATCCTGGTATTGATACTCGTAGAGACCTTGCTAGAATGGGAATCCTTCTAGGGGTAGCCAAGCGTCAAGGAGCATGGTTCTCTTGGAAGGACATTAAAGCTCAAGGTAGAGATAGTTTCTTCGAAGAGATCTGGAAACAAGATCGTGGAGAAGAATTTGCTGAAGAAATTACCGACACTATTAAGAATGGTAATGTTTTAGTGCTAAATGATCAAGATGATGAATATTTTGGTCGTCCCATTACAGATAGTAGTGAAGATATTCACGATAGTGAAGTATAATGAGCTCTGAAGAATCAATGCAAGAACTTACAGATATTCAACAAGAAATTGGAATGTACGACTGTATGGAAAGTCATGAGTTTTTAAGACTTAAGCATTGGAACTACTGCAATGACTGTGGAGAAAAACTCTAATGGGTAAGTTCCAGACTAAAATGAGTCAACGACAAGAGCGTGAACTAGAAGAGCAGTGGCCTAAGAGCAAAAGAACTATTGGCTCTGGTGCTAAATGGGAGAAGGCTGATCTTCAAACCACCGAATTCCAGGGGATGGAGTTCATGATAGAATGTAAAAGCACTCAAAGCTCATCTTTTAGTATAACCAAGAGTATCTGGAATACTGTTAAGAGTCATGCTCAAAACAAAAGTTGGCTTTCTCGTCCAATTCTTGCAGTAAGACTATATGGTCCTACTATTGAAATGACTGAGTGGGGAGAAAGAGAGAATACTCCTGAAAACCTCCCAGTAGAACTAGACCTAATAGTTCTTGATAAAGATGACTTTTTGGAACTATACTCAGACTATCTAAGGCTTAAAGAAAAAGATAACTAATGTGGTCTTGGACCTTAGCAATCATCGGTTCACTAGGAATTTATGTAGTGGGTAAAAAGAACATCTGGGGTTGGTTTATCTTAATGGTAAGTGAAACACTCTGGACTATTTATGCTATTACTACACACCAATATGGATTTATCTTTGCTGTAGTTCTTTACTCAACAGCCTATATTAAGAGTTACCTACGTTGGAAGAAAGAAGACAAGTGAGCTTTTTAGAGCGTACTTTAGCTAGTTACCAAAACAATGAACCCATTACTCCATTCTTGGAGCAGGCTCTAATGAAAGGCGACTTTGTACCTGAAGAGTATCCTGTAAAGGTTTTCAATTACCCTCGTGGATTTGATAATATGTACCATCCCTCTTCAGATACTATGGCTGGGGAAATGGAACTCTATTACAAGTTCCACCCAGAATGGAGGCCACTATTACAAGAAGAGAGAATCTCCCCGACACTAGCGATGACCTTCCAGATTGGATCTGTATTTCACTCGGTATTACAGAATATGTTACTACACCTGGGCTTTACAACTCTAGATAAAGTTGAAGTAAAGTTTAAGAATGAAGAGCGTATGGTTGCTGGAGCAGTTGATGTTCTAGAGCTAACCACTCCTGATGGAGAAAAGTTTATTGTAGATCTCAAGAGTACCAATCGTATTCCCAATGAGAACCCTTTTAACTATGAAATGCAATTGAGAGTATATCAAGACAACTGCCCTGGAGCCCCAGATCGTATGGCTATTGTTTATGTTGAGAAGAGCTATCCACATAAGATTAAGACTATCGAAGTAAAGAAAGACCAGAATGAACTTGACAGACTCTATAGTAAATGGTCCAAGGTTAGAGTGGCCATCAGTAACAATGATCCCTCTGAGCTCCGCACCTGTTGCAACGGCCCTAATGATAAAAAGTTTCTTGAATGCCCAGCAAGAGGATTTTGTGAACGATGGGCTAAATGATTCTGAGTCTAGACCCTGGCTCTTCACGAATTGGATGGAGTTTAACTACTTCTAGTGGTCTAGTTGTAGAGTATGGATTTCTAAGCCCTCTTGAAGGTACTCCTAAGAGTATGCAGTTTAATCAGAAGATGAATCTACTTACAAGAAGACTAATACCAATCTTTGATGGATTACTCGATAGAGTGAGTCATGTGGCCTGGGAGATAGTTCCAAGTTTTGGAGCAATGGCTCAGAGAGACTTAGTTCAAGCTACAGCATTAACTCTTAAGACACTTACAATTAGAAGAAACTATGCCTATCAACAATTTACTCCACAAGCATGGCATAAGCAGTTTGTAGGAAAAGGTAAATGTACCAAACAAGAGGTTAGAAGTTTAATTCTTGAAAATAATGTATTAACATTAAGTGGTAAGGTAATTGAAGATGATTTACCTTTTGATGTTTATGATGCAATTGCTATAGGACTAACAGCACAAAGAAAGAATGAATGGATTTATGGTGAGCTCTAATTCTTCCACAGGAGGTTTTAAGAGAGGACTGGATTCTCTGACTGAACCGGTCTTAGGAGAAACTCATGATAATAAGTTTAATGATCTTCATAACTTCGTAATTCGAGCTTTTACTTGGGAGAGTAAACCAGAAGAACTTGTTGCTCTAGAGGCCATTGAAAAAATGGTAGAAGAGTTCATGGCAGAGTATCTAAGCCCAGCAGAAGTAATTATTGCTAGATTTAATAGTGATATTGGTATGACAGATAGTGAAGCTGATAGACTATTCCTTAATCTTCAAAGCACTATTGTAGCCATTGAAGAAGAAGTAACTCGTAGATACCTTAAGGCTCAGTTTAGTTACTACATCTGGGATGATAAGTATTGGGAAGCTTACCGTAAGCCGGTAAGTGGTACACAGAATGATCTTCAAGCAAGAGCGAGAATGGAAACTCGAGATGATCGCTATTTCTATTTTGTTCAGTATGCTGCCTGGCGTCAGATTAATGATAAAGTAATCTCTCTAAAAGCCACTCAAAAATATATTCAAAATCAAATCTACAGGCGTTCATAATGGTTGAGCGTAAGAGTAGAAAACAGGAAATTATTAGAGGCCAGATGACCTGGCAGGTTCTTGAAAGAGTGCTTAATAATTATTATGAGTGGAGAGCAGTATATGCCACTACAGGTAATCCCGAACTCCAATTATTAAATAGTGTTACTATTAATATTCATGATATACTAAATGGTATTGATAAACTTCCACCTAGACAGAAGCAAGCAGTGATTCTCTCTTGTTTAGAGAATCGCAAAGAGGTAGAAGTGGCTAAGATTATGGGCTTCACTAAGTGGAGTTCCCAGGTCGGTATGTATAAGCGTAAGGCTTTAAAGACACTCTGCCAAACTGTGTGGAAAGATGAAGTGGATTAATGAATGATAAGGACCGAGAAGAGCTTGATGCTCTAATTGCAACTCATGAGATTAAGCTTCCTAAATACTGGGACACTCTCACTTGGGATCAAAAAGTAGAATTTGTTGCCCATAGACTTCTACTCAACGGACGCACCAGTACCAAGCATACAGTAATTAAAGAAGAGGGTTGGCTAAGCAATAGTCAGTTGGAGCGTAGACGTAGAAGAGAAGTGCTTTCCAAGTTTGGCAGTTGGGATGAAGTTCCTCCTAAAAAGGGCACTTTCGGAAGAAAATATAACCCAGATAGTAGAGAAGTCTAATGGCTGAAGAGATTGTACCCGCTAAAAAAGACTATCGTGATCTAGATAGAATGACTCCTAGTACTGGAGAACTTCTAAGTGAAACTATCGATGGTGAAACTTTTCTTTATAGAGCTATTCCTCAATGCAAGGTGTGTAGTAGTGGAGATGAAATTCGTAGATATGTAGATGATCTTTTACTATTTCCCAAAAGTTATAAAGAAGTTCTAAGAACCATTCAACCTCTTGAAGAGCGTATTGGTATTGAACCAGCTGATAGAATCTCCTATTCTAGTATTCGCACTCACTATCGTAATCATCTGCCTCTTGATAAAAAGGCTGTAAGAGAGATTATCGAAAAGAGGGCTGGAGAAAAGGGTCGTAGTGTAATTGATGCTGATGGCAATCTAATGACTCCTGAAGCCTTTTATGAAGTGGTAATTGCTAAGGGTTTTGAAGATATTGTTAGTGGTCGAGAAAGGCCTACAATTAGTCAGACTATGCAGGCAGTAAATATTTTACAAAGACTAGAAAAAGATGCTCAAAGAAGCTATAAACCTGAAGTCCTAGTCAATCAACTCAACATTATTGTATTAGCTATCCGAGAGACACTTCCACCCGAATGGAGAGAAAAGGTCTTTGAAAAGATTGAAGAGTATTCCATTGAAGCCAAAAAAGATGTTAGTGCTTTAGAATTGGCAGAAGCTCAAGATTATGTTGATGAAGATCTTGGTACCTTTTAGTTGATTTAATCTAGTAGTTAATCTAAACTACTTTAGGTCGAAACTCTTTCGACAACTAGTTAGGAGAATAATGAGTACACTCACAGTAAAGGAAATGCGGGAATTTATAGATGCCCAAATTCCATCTTACGATACAGTGCAGGTTGGGGATTTGGAATTCTATCCAATCGGAGGACCAACCACTTCAATTGGAGGAGCTCCAGGCCATGAAATACTTTCAGGTGGAGCATATGTAGTAGACAAAACAACAGGTTCAAGCTACTCCTTGCCTGAAGAAGGTGGATTAGAGAGTTTTTGTAAATATCTTGGTGTACCGGCCAAGTTTATCCTCAAGCTCCCAGATGTTATGCAGGGCAATATTGTCAATCATTTTATTACTAAGAATGCAAGTACACTTGGAGTAATCAGCCATGTGAGTGGAGAAACTCAAGGAGTATATAAACCCACTTCACTTATTATGCCTCCCAAAAAGATTGCAGAAATGGTATCAAGCATTTTTAAAGATACAGATATCGTAGCCAAGTTCAACTATGCTGAAGGACTAGCTGTTAATATCTATACTCCAGAAATGTATGTAGATGTTCGCACTGATGATCGCACTAGTGGAGGCATTAGATTCGAAGCCTATCATGGTAATAATCCTCGTGTAAGTGCCTACATGGAACGTTTAGTTTGTACTAACGGTATGGTGGCCACTAGTGACTTTGATACAATTGGTATTAAGGGCTATAGTCTGGATGAGATTATTACTAATATGGAAGCAGCAGCTCGTTTGCTACTTGACAAGACAGTACCTGCCTATTTAAATAACTGGAAGAAGTTGACTACTATTCGTAGTACTAATCCAGAGCAACTCATACATCGTTTGGTCAAGGAAAATGATATCTCTAGTAAGATTGAGAGTAGAATCATTGAAGCTGCTAGTAGTCTAGAAAATGATAGCTATTATGATGTAGTTAATCTTGTTACCAGCTTTCAACACGAAAATGGTATCGATGAGAAGCAGTTTGGTAAGATTCAAGTGCTAGGTGGTAATGCAGTGCGTGACCTTGGAGGCCACCGTTGTACCAACTGTCAACACAACTTGGAAGCATAATCTGTCGGACAGGTTCACACCTGGGTATGTGTATAAACTATCCACTTGGAAGAGTGGCCGAGTGGTTTAAGGCAGCTGTCTACTAAACAGCCGTGGGTTTATAGCCCACCGAGGGTTCGAATCCCTCTTCTTCCTCCGTAGGGCTGTAGCTCAGTTGGTTAAATGTAAAATCTCCGGAATAACATCTTAGAAGTTAAGCACTTTACCTAAGGATAGGCATGGCCGTTCGCTTTAAACTTTCTAAAAAAGAAGATCGGATACCCAACTATCCTCCTCCCACTGATGTAGATCGTGAGCCAGACACCCACGCTAGTGAAGCAGAAGCTGATGCTTTTGTTCGAAAAGTAGTAGGTCCTTGCACTGGAAAAGATCCCTTCACCCATCTCCCTTGCTGGCGCCATGATGATAATGGTAATCACATTAAACACACCCAATGGGAGACTGTTGATGACTATTTAGAAACAGCAGACCCCTTCTATATGCACCCAGATGTTGCTGGAGTTAAGATTCCTGGTGAGAGAAGTTGGGCAAGAGACAAATCTGATAAAAATGATCAAGGTGTAGACCATGTCTATACTGTCAAAGGTGATAGAGATCAAGAGAATAGTCTTAAATTCTGGGCTCGTAGTTGGAGATCCAATAACCCTAGAGGCAATAGATTACAAGAGCGTTATGAGGATGATCCAGTTTTTCGTAGTGGAATTGAAGAAGCAGCAGGAGTAAAACTTCCTGCAGCCCCAGTAAAGAAAAAGAGAGTAGAGAAAGAAGAACCTACATCCGCTCCTCTAAGACCCATTGATACTGTACCTCAATCTGTACCTAGTTCCACTTATCCGGGTGGAATCACTGGAGAGGCCCCTCATGATCCCTATGGCTCTCCTACAACCTTTATTACTTTTGACCCAACCCACCACTGTGAAAGAGATCTTCCCAAGTGTGCAAGTTGTGGAACTCGAGATAAAAAAAGCAATATGGATGAGAGTGGTACCCAGCACAAATGGGAAATGAGAAGTGAGTGTAGTGCTCGTAGAAGCTCTCTTGGTGCCGGTGTTAATATTAGACCAAGTGTTGGTGAAAAACCAGAAATTCCAAACTCTATACTCCCAAGAAAGAAGAAATAAGATGAATTTTAATAAGAGATATGCACAAGAGAAGCAGTCAAGTGGATTAATGCAACACCTTCAGTTCCTTCCCGATATCGCTCGAGGTGTAGGGCATGTAGTTAAAAACACTATCATGGAACCTGCCAATACTGTTAAAACTATCACTAATGTGGTAAAAGAACTTGCTACAGGTCAAGGAGCTACTCCTACCCCTAAAGGTGACTATTATGGTACCGCTCCTTTTCACTTGACTCCAACAGAAGAAGGAGCTCCAGGTGCTGCATATTTAATCAACAAGTCTAAGAATGCAATTGGAGAGCTAATGCCTAAGGGCAAGCATGAAGCCAAGAGTCTCTCTGAAAGATGGAGTGCTGCTAAAATGCCAGTGTGTACTAGTTGTGGACTTTCTACTGACTCAAAGAGAGAAACTCATTGCTCTAAGCAAGATGGGCCTGAATGTCGTCAAAGAGTCTTAGAAAAAGCTCGTGGTGCAGATCCATACATAATGGATATTTCGTAATTAAAACACTATAATAGATAGTAACTCTATTAAAGGATTATAATGGCTAAAGATGTAGGTATTCCCGGTATTGCTCCAGAAGATGTTAAGCAGACTCCAGCACAAATTGCTCAAGTGAATGCCTATCTGGCCCAACAAAAAGCCGAAGAAGAAGCTCTAGGTAAAGAAGAACCTATTGAACTTATGGAATCTGAACTCATGGGAGTATGGAAACTTCTTCAAGAACTACAATACAAGTATGGAAACCGTAAGGGAAGTTTTGAAAACCTCTCTAGTCTTAAAGCAGAAGCAGATGAAAAATTTGCTGCACTTGGGTTCCAAGTGGTGGTTGACTGGGTTATGCCTGGACTATTACAAGCCAATGGTAAGAATGCACCAGAACCGCCAACTATCACTATTGTAGGCCGCACTGATGGTAGTGAATTTAATCCCGAGCAAAACCGTTATGAAACTGGTAAGGGTGTTGCTGATAAATACTATGAGGCCAAGCGTAAGAGTCTTGGTATGAGTAACAAGTTGATTTTACCTGGAGGATAATATGAGAAAAGTATCTCGAGCACAAGACTACATTACAGATCTTAATTTTAAGTCTGCTGTCAATAATGATGAAGGTGAAAAATGTATGTCTCCTAATGGAGTATCATATGAGTCTGCTGCAGCCACTGGTGGAAGAACCACTTGTGGAAAACCAGCTGTAGGACTTGGATTTAACGGAAAACCTACTTGTGGCGGAACAACTTGTGCTAGAATAGAATATACAAATCATTTAGGTTCTGCTTCTGAAGGTCACTATCAATATATTCACAAGCGTGGAGACAAGTGGGTAGTGGTTCAAAAAGGAACTGGTAAGGTCCTCTCTACACATGACTCTGAAGCAGATGCTATTTCATCATTTAAAGCCATGATGATGAACAAGCATGGTAGTGCAGAGCACTCTTGTGATGTTGGTGATCACAAAGTACACGAAGATGTTCGATGTGTAACACCAGGTTGTGAGCACAGAGGTAAAAGCTGGGAGCAAGATGGACACCAAGATTGGGACCATGACTATGCTTGTAGTGAACACTTCACCAAAGGTGCTACTACAGCTGGTTATGTAGAACCGGAGCAACAGAGAACTGAGAGCCTAGAAGAGAGTCGAACAGAGGCCACTCGTCACCATGATGATTTGTCTAGACAGTGGGCAGCTGCAACTAAATTAGTTACTGATCTTGGTAGTGGTGGAGATCGTGATGCACACTATAAAGCAGTAGACTCTCTATTTGATCAACTGGCTACAGAACACCAGCACTCATTCAGAGGACTTTGTGGACGTTGTACTCCAATTAAGTCTAGATTTCAAATGAGTAGTGATGGTGGTAATCTAGGCACAGGGCAAAGATTTGATGGTGGTAATCTAGGCACAGGACCAAAATAATTATGAACTTTGGACAGCGTTACATCTTTGATAGACTAAACAAGAAGACCTCTGGTGTACTAGAGCCAACTCTTCTTGGTCCTTGTCATGGTGGCAACTGTCCAACCTGCATGCATTTTGATGAGCAGATTGATGCTCATTCCAAGTCAACTGAAACACAAAAGCCCAGTGCTAGTGACAAAAGTAAAGCCAAGCAACTCAAGTCATTAAAGAAGCAACATCAAAAGGCTAGAAGTGTCTAGAGTAAGTAAGGGTGGCAATCAGAATATTCTCAAGGAGCAAAATGACTTCTTTGAGATTGCCAAGAGTGCACTTAAAAGTACACCCGATATTCCAGATATTGTTACCTTCGCTGAACATTCCAACTTTCTAGGTCGACGACTATATCCTAGACAAAAAACTCTTCTTAAACTCATTAATCTAGAAACAGAAAATATGACCGACTATGACCTAGAGGTCATTGATGAGTGGACCAAGGGTTTTGATCGCAGTGGAACTAGTATTGGCATCTGTCCTGATATCTGGGATAGAGTGGAATATCTCAAGGCCAATGGTTACAGTCACTTTCGTGAAGTGGTTAACATTACTGGCCGTCGTGGTGGTAAGGGACATATTGGTGGTATTCAAGGTGCCTATCTCAATTGGAAACTCATCATGCTTGATGACCCACAGTGGTACTATGGTATTGACAAGAGTAAGGACATCTATCTCTTCTGTGTAGCCACCAATATTGAACAGGCCAAGAGATACCAATTTGCTGACCTAGCCAACACTATCATTGATGCTCCTTGCTTTCAACCCTATGTGGCCAAGGCCAATGAATATCTTGTTGCTCTTAGAACTCCAAGTGACGTTAGAAGAATTGCTGCCTTTGAAGCAAGAGGTATTAGACCTCAAAGAATGATTGCTAGTGTTAGAAATATGGCAGTAACAAGTAACTCAAAAGCCTCACGTGGTGCTGCTGCTTTTGGAGTAATGTTTGATGAGTTTGCTCACATGTTGGTGGGTACAGCTGGACCAAGAACCAGTGATGAAGTGTATAATGCCATTACTCCTGCATTGGACCAGTTCGGAAAAGATGGATTCATCTACATCCCAACAAGCCCTTTCACAAAAGTGGGTAAGTGTTTTGAACTTTATGAAAATGCTCTCCAAGTCAATGAAGATGGAACTCCAGCATTTCCCGATATGATGATGGCTCAACTTCCAAGTTGGGGACCATATCAAGACTGGGATAATCCTAAGGCCACTGGAGGATTTGAATTTCGTGGTGCTCCTCAGACTTATGATGATGCTATGATTCGTTTGGAAAAACGTGAACCAGATGCCTTTAAGGTAGAGCGTTTGAGTCAATGGGCTGAAGTTACTGATGCCTACCTCAATGCTAAAATTGTTGAGCGTATGTATGAACCATTTAAAGATGTTACTGGAGAACTTAGATACCTTGAGGAACAAAGAAATGGAACAATGGGCTTTATCTATCGAGGCCACTGTGACCCTTCCAAGAGTAATGCCAATACTGCAGCAATGATCTGTCACATTGAAGCCATTCCNGACCCAGAAGATGGTGAAGTATGGTTCCATGTTATTGTAGACTGGCAAAAAGTCTGGAACCCAGAGGACTATGATGAACACCAGGTTGACTATGAAGAGATTGAAGAGGAATTGGTGGAGACCATTGCTCGATTTAATACTCTTAAAGTGTTCTCATTTGACCAATATGGTGGTTTTGTAACTCTTCCAAGATTAAAGAAGCGTCTTAAAGAGATTAAGCACAAAGCAATCGTTAAAGAAGAGCAATTTCAGAATGCCAGTAATGATAGAAGAGCAGAAAGATTTAAGAGTGCTCTTGGTATGAACTGGGTTCACTCTTATAGAGATCAATTCGGTACTGATGGCACTTGTCTATTGGAGCAGGAACTTAAATTCCTTCAGGAAGTTAACGGACGAGTTAAGAAGCAGGATTTCGGTCCTGTTCAAACTAAGGACCTTGCAGACTGTTTAATGGTTTGCGTTGATCAACTTCTTGAAGACAACTTTATCAAGTTGGAAATGAGAGACAAGTTAAGTAATACTAATCTCTATCCTGGAAGTCAAGGTGGATACCACACTGGTAATGCCCCACTATCAGCCAGAGATAAACTTAGAAGCTTTGGTACTAGTAGAGCAAATAATCCATACCCAGGTATGGCTCATAGAAGGTATAAATAATGAGTGATGAAACCCAAGAACCCGTTGATGTAAATCATGAGCATGATCGCCTTGCCAGCTACTTCCGCTACCTTCAAGAGTTTCAACCCACTTGGGACCTGCTAAGAGAGAAAGTCACTCGTAAACGTAATGATGTTGTATCTCACTTTAAGCGTAGAAAAAGTGAAGAGGATATGTTTGCTCAAGGCAATTGCTTTCAACAAGGACCAGAAGTTAAAGAGAAGTTCTTTAGCTCTAAACCCTCTGAACAAAATCAAGCCAAGAAGGTCTGTACCGGTTGCCCCATTAAAGGAGCATGCCTTAACTTTGCTCTTGAACACCCTGAAGGACTACATGCTGGTAGTGGAGTATGGGGTGGAACTACTGAAGGTGAACG
>TBL_comb47_HYPODRAFT_10006541_pt1 | contig 12572 bp, 18 predicted proteins | sample TroBogypolimnion_40_FD_10682 | JGI IMG/M metagenome (IMG submission 10682)
CGTAACGGTGGGGCAGAATCTTACGGTTACGGGTACGACGACGCTATCCGGCTCTACAACTTTGCCAAGTTCAACGTCTTTAACAACGCCAACGCTTGTGACGCCTAATATTACTACGGGGTTAACTCTAACGGGAGCGGCTGGGACATCGGGGCAATATCTCACATCTGCGGGATCTGGGTCGGCACCTACGTGGTCAACGCCGTCTGCTGGTGCAATGACATTAATTAGCACTCAAACTGCAAGTAATAGTTCTGCGTTAGCTTGGACTGGGTTAAGCGGATATGACAAATACTTATTATCTTTTGAAAATTTAAAGCCAGCAACCTCTCCATCCCAGCTTCTTATGCAATTTGGGACTGGGGCAGGACCAACATATTTAACAAGCGGATATTATTATTTTGGTTCTTTTACAGGATATACAGGTTCTAATGTTGGACCCACTGGAACTTATTCACGGAACGCAGGATATTTCATACTTGAAGGATATTATCAAATCAATTCTACAGGCATCACATCTGGAACTTTTAATTTAAATGGTTTTACTTCAGGTAGTTATCAATCATTCAATGGAAGCAGCATAAGTTATGATCCTTCTGCAATTTGGGAAGGTCTTTTTAACGTTGCAGGAAATACAACCCAAACATCAAATGTTACGGCTATTCAAGTTTATTTTTCTGGCGGAAATATTACATCAGGTACAGCAACCCTTTACGGGTTAACTCAGTAGGACTAACCCATGACCGTTACCATCAATGGCACCACAGGTATACAGAACGTACTGGGTTCAGCTTCTGCCCCGGCGGAAAGCAATACCACAAACTCCAATACTGGATTGTATTTTCCCACTGGCACAACATTGGGGCTATCCACCAATGGCACGGTAGCGGTATCCATTGACGCAAGCCAAAACTCAACATTTGCCACAGGTGCAACGGTAACGACATCCAATCTTGTATTGACCAACGCAGCGGAGCCATCAACCGTAAGTGCTACTGCCGCCACGGGAACAATTAACTTTGATGTCCTTACACAATCCGTCTTGTATTACACCAGCAATGCTTCAGCTAACTGGACGGTTAATTTCCGTGGCAATAGCGGTACGTCCCTCAATAGTTTTATGACGACCAACCAGACCATTACAGTGGCGTTTCTCGTAACGCAAGGTAGCACTGCATACTACAACAGCGCCGTAACCATTGATGGTAATAGCGTAACACCGAAATGGCAGGGCGGCACGGCTCCATCCGCTGGTGATGCTTCTTCGGTGGACATTTACGTGTATACCATTGTGAAAACTGGTAGTGCGGCGTTTACTATTTTTGCATCATTAACAAAGTTTGCATAAAGGTTAAGTACTATGCCTATGATAATTACCAGTGGTGCAGCATCAGCTAAGGGGTTTGGTGCATTTGCTAAAACGGGTGGAGCAGACGGAACTAAAGGTATATTTGCTTTAGGGTATTTAAGCGGTGGTTTTAGTACAATAAGAAACAAATATACATATGCAACTTGTACTTCTACAGCATGTGGTGTTGGTGCAGCTAGTGCAGCTTCTTATTCTGGCTCCGCAGCAGGAAATTCCACCCGTGGTATATTTGCATTAGGAGAAACAAACTTTGGTGCCGTTACAACCAGAAACAAATACACATATTCTTGTTGTACTTCTACAGCATGTGGTGTTGGTGCAGCTAGTGCAGCTTCTTATCGTGGCTCCGCGGCTGGCAACTCTACCCGTGGTATATTTGCTTTAGGGAGTGCTAGTGGTCTTAGTACAATAAGAAACAAATATACATATGCAACTTGTACTTCTACAGCATGTGGTGTTGGTGCAGCTAGTGCAGCTTCTTATTCTGGCTCCGCAGCAGGAAATTCTACACGGGGTATATTTGCATTAGGAGAAACAACCTGTTGTATTAGTACAATAAGAAACAAATATACATATACAACTTGTACTTCTACAGCATGTGGTGTTGGTGCAGCTAGTGCAGCTTCTTATGGTGGCTCCGCAGCAGGAAATTCTACACGGGGTATATTTGCATTAGGGTTTACTAGTGGTCCTAGTACAATAAGAAACAAATACACATATTCTTGTTGTACTTCTACAGCAAGCGGTGTTGGTGCAGCTAGTGCAGCTTCTTATTTTGGCTCCGCAGCATCTTGGGCAACTTGTGTAAATACCTAACATGCACTCAGCACCTCACAGAAACAACAGTGACTTTCAACTGCGTTACTTTATGGCAAACAATTGCCATACGGCAGACACCGCTTGGTGTTTAATGTATGAACAACGCTTGGATATTATGTTAAAGTTGGAGTCAACACGGGCAAGGATGCTCCGCCGTGAAGCAAAAAAGGCGGAAATAGAAGATATATTGAATGACGCATCCGCAAACAAATCCGCCAAACTCAATGCCCAAGCCGACCTAATGGAATGGCAATCTGGTGAAGGCTTACTAGAATTGGCTATTGCTGGTGCGGAACAAGAAATTGCCACCATTGAACAAATCATGGCGGAATTAGAGCCACAACGAAAATACGGCCATTTGCCCGTACTTGAAGCATCACAGGCGGCGCAACGGGAAGAATGGTGTTTGGAATTTAAACGCAGATGTGAAAACTATTTGTTATCCATTGGCACAATACCGGAAGACCAACTAAACGCCATGCGGAATCATCCTGACTTTGAACAGGAAATTATCCCGCATGTCCGTCAAATATCTCAACGCATCCAAGACGCACAAGATAAATTAACAATATTAAGTGGCAACAAACCGCTTTTAATAGGAGATAATAGTGGAAGTTGAATTGTTGTTTCCGTCAGCCGTTGGTCGTCTTTCCTTACCGGAATATGTTGCGCCAGCAGCCGCGGTACTCAAAGAAAAAGTATCAACGCAACAGCCAAATGTTTGGAATGTCTGCCAGACGGAAGCCATGTATGATGAGCGGCTGGATGGGTTATTGGCCCGTATAGCGCAGGAAAGTTTTAGTATGTTGTCCGAACAGGGCTACAATATGCAAAACGTACAGGCACGGGTATCGGAATTTTGGGGGCAGGAATTTAGGAATACGGGGCAGCATATTGAACACGTCCATGCCGGATCACAGATAACTGGCTTTTATTTTGTAGAAGTGCCGCCAAACAGCGCAATGCCTATGGTTTTTGACCCCAGACACGGCAAACGGCAAATCAACTTACCACAGGCGGACATGGATCAAGTTACTTACGCATCTGAACAGGTATATATGGGGGTTGCGCCGGGTGATTTAATTTTAATGAATGCTTGGCTTCCGCATGGTTTTACCCGTCATCAATCTGACCAACCTTTTCGGTTTATTCATTTCAACGTCGTTATTGAGGCTTCAAATGTTTGCCAAACCACGGTGGAAATTGTATGATTGCGGTTAGGTATAACAAGACGCGGGGACAGCCCAATCGGGGCAGTTTGGACCATGTCTGGCGGGTATTTGATGGCCCAAAAGAGTATGTGGTCAAAAATGTCCAAATAAATGTCCCGTCTTGGGGTGCTAAAACAGGTGAAGATTGGAGCATCTGTTGTGAGGGTAAAGTGTTAGTAGACAAGGTTACGTCCACCATTACGATTGAAGGGTCGGTTTAAAATGTACGCAGAAGTCAAAGATGGCACCGTGGTGACATGGCCCTACGATTACGACACATTGTGCAAGCACAATCCGTCCACCGCATTTCCTACAAATACGGATATTTTGACGCTTTATAGCGGCACCGACGCCAATAAGGCGGGAAATGAATTAGTTTATGTCACTGCGGATCCTGAACCCAGTTTTGACCCGCAAACGCAAGCCGCCGATCAAAACGCACAACCCTTATTAGTGGATGGCAAATGGACCTTGGGATGGACCATTGTTTCCCTGACGCCGGACCAACAAGCCACTGCAACAACGCAAAAAGCCGCATCTGTCCGCGCTGACCGTGACCAACGTTTGGCGGCATCTGATTGGACGCAATTGCCAGACAATCCCCTTGCCAACAAGGCGGCATGGGCAACTTACCGCCAAGCATTACGTGATTTGCCAAAGGAAACAGATTTTCCTTGGGCGGTGACATGGCCTACGTCTCCGTGATATGATACAGTAAGCCACTGGTTAGGATTAGCATTATGGTTGATTTTCAGAACCTCATAAATCTTGGATTAGGTGCGGTTCTGACTGTTGCCGGATGGCTAATGCGGGAATTATGGGGTGCTGTTAAAGAACTACAGCGGGATATTAATAAATTAGAAGCCACATTGCCAAAAGAATATGTCCTAAAAGATGACATGGACAAACGTATGCAACATATTGAAGATATGTTCCAGCGTATTTACGACAAGTTGGACGGGAAGGCGGACAAATAATGGCTACAACAAACATTGACCTTAATCAGCCAGCCTATGGTTCTACGTCGCCAACGTGGGATCAACCCCTCAACAACAATGCCACAATCCTTGACAAGGTTTTTGGCAGCACAACGTCTGTTTCTGTCAATACAAGCGGTACGCCTAGCTATACGCTTATATCATCTCCTAATACTTCCGGCACTGGAAGCACGTCTCAATGCATGCGGTTTTTGTTAACGGGTGCCTTATCAGCAAATCAATACGTTTTGCTGCCTACAGGTATTGCTGGTATGTGGACCGTTACAAACAGCACGACGGGCACCTATACAGTTACGATTGGATCCAATAACGGCAGCGGAACCTTCGCCGGAACTACTGTTACGCTGCCACAAGGATATAGCAGCCTTGTTTATTCTGACGGCACAAATGTAGCAAAGGCCGATGATGGCAACACTGCAGGTGGCGGTGGCGTTACATCTTTTAGCGCCGGAACCACAGGTCTCACGCCAAGTGGTGCAACGACTGGCAATATTACTTTGGCCGGAACGCTTGCCGTCGCAAATGGCGGAACAGGCCTCACTTCACCCGGAACATCTGGTTACGTATTAACTTCCAACGGATCATCTTGGTATTCTGCGCCTTCTTCAGGGGGGGGTCTTACGGGTGGTAATGGTATTACAATTTCTAGCGGCACTGTTGCCATGTCTGGAAGCTATACAGGTGGTTTTAGTGCGACTGGAGCACTGTCCGCAGGTAGCTCAATTTCAGCGAGCACATCAATTTCAGCAGGTGGTTCAATTTCAACCACAAGTGGTAATATATCTACATCGTCCGGCAATGTTACAGCAAGTGGATATGTGGCGGCAGGTAGCAGCGCATATCCGCGTTTGGAAAATAGTTCAACCAATTTTTACAATTTGGATTTTTCTTCTAATACAGGCATTTCTTGGCAATCAGCTATCCCGTCTTTGGCTTTTGGGGTTTCTGGAAGTCAAGTTGTAACTATGTCAACTTCTGCATTTACTTCCAATGTAACACCATATGCTAATCAAACGTCATGGTCATTAATTTCCGACAGAACGGAAAAAGAAAACATTGTATCCATTACCGACGGCGCAACGCGTATTTTGGCGTTGAAACCAGTTAATTTTGATTGGATTAAAACAGGAAAAGCCGATTCTGGTTTTATTGCTCAAGATTTTCAAACTATTTACCCTTCTAATATCTCTACGGATATAGATGGTAAGTTAAGAATTGGTCTTAGCATGAACTTTTATGCGGATCTTGTGTCAACGATACAAAGTCTACAGTCCCAAGTTACTGCCTTAGAAGCTCGTTTGACGGCGCATAACCTATAATGAGTTGATGATGGATCCCATAAGTCTTGTCCTTGGTGCTACTGCCATCTTTAATTCTATTAAGTCGGCCGTAGATCAAGGGCGCGACATGATGGAGACTGCCGAAAAGGTGGGCAATCTTTTTAGTAAGGTTGCCCAAATTGTTACCATTGCATCTACGCCACGGAAGAAAAAACTATTTCAAAGCCAAGCTGAATTTGAGGCAGAAGCGGTTAAGATATACGCCGCCAAAGCCAAAGCCCAACAAATGCAGTTGGATGTGAAAAATATGTTCGTTGGGCAATATGGCCCTGCGGCATGGGAAGGCATCCAACGGCAAGTCATTGAAATGCGGAAAGAGGCAGCGCGTCAGGCGGCGGCTGCTTTAAAAGAACAGGAAGAAAACCGCAAGGATTTGATTATGGTTAGTAGCATTGTTGGGTTTCTTGTTCTTGGTATCGGTTTAATTGGTGTAATCCTCATGATAACGGTGAAATAAGATGTTACAGGCTTTTAAACATATGTTTACAGGTGTGGACAACGCTACTTGGGATATTGGCCGTATTCTTTGGGCTAAGATGTCTTTGGTTTATTGCGTTGTCAGTGCATATCATGCTGTGATGCATGGCAACTTTGATCCTCAAAATTGGGCTATCGGCGCATCAGCCATCCTTGCTGGCGGCGGCGGGGGCTTGGCGTTAAAATCTAAAACGGAGCCAAATTAATGTTTGGATTATTATTTAGCCCTTTTATCCGAAACATTGTTATTGTCGTTGCTTTGGCTGCGGCGATTATTGGATCATATGCCATTTGGGCAAACCATTTGGAAAATCTTGGCGCAGCCAATGAGAAGGCCAAAGAAGAAGTAATTGCCATCCAGCACGAGCAGGCCGTGAATGCCGAAGCAACTAAGATTGATCAGGCCGTTTCTCAAGACAATACCCCGCAAGATACCCTCCAAAAACAATGGAGCCAGCCATGAAGCGTTTATTTTTAATTGCCTTGTTGCCTTTAGCGGCCTGTATGCCTAAGCCTGAGACCAAGATTGTTGACACCTCGTGTGACTGGGTAAAGCCCATATTTGTCCGTAAAGCTGATAAATTGACCACCCAGACAGCGGGCGAAATCTTGGCCCATGATGACAAATGGAAAGAAATCTGCGGGGACAAGAAATGAGCGCCGATAATTGGGAACAGTGCTTTGCCTTGGTTTTAAAGAATGAAGGGGGCTATGTTGACAATAGTTCCGATCCTGGCGGCGCGACTAATTTGGGCTGCACCAAGGCTACTTGGGAAGCATGGGTGGGGCATCCTGTAACGAAGGATGACATTAAATCGCTTATGCCTAACGATGTTATGCCGCTTTACAAGGCAAAATATTGGGATACGATCAAGGGTGACGATCTGCCGATGGGTGTAGATTATGCAGTCTTTGATTTTGCCATCAATTCGGGGCCATCCCGCGCCGCAAAAGCCCTTCAGTCGGTACTCAGTGTTACTGTCGACGGACAAATCGGGGACGCCACGCTACGCGCTTTTGAAGCGGCAAACCCTCGCGATGTTGCTACGGCAGTCTGCGAAGCCCGATTAGCCTTCTTACAATCTCTCCCGACATATGGTACCTTTGGCAAGGGCTGGTCTAAACGCGTTTCCGAAGTGGAGACCGTTTCTTTTAATATGGTTGGGTGACGAAAATGGCCGCAACAACGACAGCCTTATCCTATAATCTGTACATTACCCAGATTGCGACAATGGCTGTCTTGCAACAGACACTGACGACAACGGGTACGTATCCAAATAGCCTTGTCACGTCTTCGGATGTAAACTTTCAAAATATCATTCCCCAGATGCTGAATTACGCTGAACTTAGAATCCAACGCGATTTGGATTTTTTGGCTACGCAAAATCAGCAAACAACATCAATTATAGCTTCTTCGACAAATCAAATCACGGTTCCATCGCAAGAATTTGTCACCTTGCAAACCATTACGGTTACGGACCCTAGCGGCAATATCACGCCATTACTGCCCGTAACAAAAAGCTTTTTGCAAAATGTATATGCGACAAATGCTTCGACGGGAACGCCGCAGTATTTTGCTATGTTTGGCAACAATCAGTTGACCTCAACGTCAACTGTTGATTCTAACCAAAATGTCATTTTTGGGCCTTGGACGCCGTCTACGGGAACATATACGTTCAATATCACGGGAACGACCCGCCAGCCAACGCTTTATACTTATGCAATTTCAGGTCAGGCAGACACAACATATACGTTTATTAGTCAAAACTTGCCTGATCTACTTCTTATGGCGTCAATGATTTACCTTTCGGCCTATCAACGTAACTTTGGCCGTCAGGCGGACGATCCGCAAATGGCTCAAAGCTACGAAAACCAATATGATCTTCTTTTGAAGGGAGCCGTCGTTGAAGAGGCCCGCAAGAAGTTTCAAGCAGGTGGTTGGACTTCTTATTCTCCCGCGGTCGTGGCAACTCCTTCGAGGTAAGACATGCCGCACAATACCATCAAAATTATACCGGGCGTTGATACAACTAAAACACCTGCCTTAAATCAGGTTGCATGGTCGTCTACAAATCTTGCACGGTTTTTGCCCGATCGCGGCGGCGATGGTATTGTTCAAAAGCTTGGCGGCTGGGTTACATATTATAACCAAAAAATTTCATCTCTTGTTCGTGCACTTAAAGGTTGGTCAGATCTTCAGGCCAGCAATCACCTTGCGATAGGCGCCCAAACATCCCTTGACGTTTTAACGGGCGGTAATCTTCTTGATATTACGCCTCAAACGTCAACAGATAATCCACTTCCCAATTTTAGCACGACAGCCGGAACTAATGTCGTAACCTTTACCGATAATAGTTTTACGGCATCTATTCTTGATTATGTTTTGTTTACAACGCCTGTCTCGGTTGGTGGCCTAATTTTAAGTGGTCCATATCAGATTTTATCTGCAACGTCTGGTACTTACACAATTGCAGCAGCATATGCAGCTACGTCCACTGTTGGAACGGCAGTAGTAACGGGTTCTATTTCTACCACAACTTTAAACGTTACGGCCGTGACTAGTGGCACGTTGGCTGTAGGACAAAACATAACAGGGACTGGCATCGCAGCCGGTACGGTCATTACCGCCTTTGTCGGGGGTTCAGGCGGCACAGGTACTTATACCGTCAATATTAGTCAAACCGTATCATCAACAACAATTACTGCTAATGGCGGTTCCGTTTATGAATTTACGACAACAATTAATTCATCAATCGTAAAATGTACTTTTGCTAATCATGGCCTATCAGTAGGAAATCAATTTTATATTTCGGTATCAACGGCCGTCGGTGGCATAACTCTTTTAGGAAGTTACATAGTTCAATCTGTTATTGACGCAAATAATTTTTATTTTGCTGCGGCGACGCAAGCAACATCAACGGCTGGCCCAACACCTGTCAATAGCGGTAACGTCAATACAATTTATTATATTGCTCTTGGTCCGTTGCCTTCAAATGTCGGCTTTGGTCAAGGTGGTTTTGGTCAAGGTGGGTTTGGCCAAGGAAACACATCTTCTGGCTCGTCTGGAACGCCTATAACGGCAACGGATTGGACGTTAGATAATTACGGCGAGCTTCTCGTTGCGTGCCCTGCAGGCGGTCCTATTTATTACTGGTCACCCGAAGGCACGCTGCAGCAGGCTCAACTTATTGGTGGTGACGCACCAATGGTAAATGACGGTATTTTTGTCGCTATGCCAGAACGGCAAATTGTGGCTTGGGGATCGTCATTTACGCTTTCTGCGGATCCTCTTTCAATTCGTTATTCAGACGTTGGAAACATTCAATCTTGGACAGCGACATCGTTAAATCAAGCTGGGTCCTATCGCATCCCGACAGGTTCAAAAATTGTTGTCTGTATCCAAGGTCCACAACAAGGTCTTATTTGGACAGACTTAGACGTATGGGCCATGCAATATGTTGGCCCACCGAATGTGTACGGATTTAACAAAATTGGTACAAATTGCGGCGCAGTGTCGAGGCATTGCGTTGGTACAATGAACGGCGTCATTTATTGGATGTCGCAAAAACAATTCTTTATGATGGCTGGATCTGGCCCCGTCAGCATTCAATGCCCTGTCTGGGATGTCATTTTCCAAAACATCAACACCAACTACTATAGCAAGGTTACTTGCGCGGTTAATAGCCAATTTAACGAAGTTACTTGGTATTATCCATCGGCCTCGTCCACCGAAAACGATTCATACGTCAAATACAACATTGTCCTACAGCAATGGGATTATGGTTCTCTTGGCCGCACGGCTTGGATAGACCAGTCTGTTCTTGGTCCGCCGATCGGTGCAGGCTCGGATCAATACATTTACCAACACGAAATTGGCAACGATGCCGGCTCAGGCAATGCCATGCTCACGACGGTCCAGACGGGTTACTTCCAGCTCAATGAGGCCGATAATATGGTCTTTGTTGATCAAATCTGGCCGGATATGAAGTGGGGCACATATAGTGGCAACCAAAATGCTACTGTAAATATTACATTCTTGGGCACCAATTATCCCGGCGATACGCCAGTGACGTATGGCCCCTACACCATGACGCAATCGACGGAATATATATCCGTTCGTATTCGCGCCCGTCTTATGGCTATTCAGATATCTTCAAATGATGTGGGTACTTTTTGGCGTTTAGGTGCTATTAGATATCGTTATCAAATTGATGGGAAGTTCTAACTATGGCGTCCTTAGATGATATCCTCACTACGCAAAAGAACGGTGTTCAAGGCATAAACTCTTTGGACAGCACGACACGCAATCTTGCCGGTGCGGTTAATAGTGGAACAATTACGGCTTCAACGTATTTAAAAACGCAATACGGATGGGTTGGCAAAGTAAGTGTAATTGTCGCTGGATCCGCGGCAGGCACCATTTATGATACCTCTTCTGTAGCAAATGCCAGCACGTCCAACCGTCTTGCTACCATCCCAAATACAGTTGGAATTTATCCTATTAATATGCCCGTTAACACGGGTATTGTCGTAACTCCCGGCACTGGCATGGTCCTCGCCATGTCTTATAGTTGAGGTGTACAATGCCGCTCGCACATGGATCATCACAAAAAACAATTAGCCACAATATCTCCGAGATGGTCCACGCCGGTCATCCGCATGAGCAGGCTGTAGCCGCGGCACTTTCAACGGCTCGCAAAACAAGAGCAGAGGGTGGCACATTTACAACAACGACAGTTGGCCCAAGCGCTTTTATGGGTAACCCGTTGCATGAAAAAATTGAACCGGTAAACGATAGAGTTGTGAATCACAAACTTCATGAAGGGCCAATCCGCTCGCCAGTTGCCGGCCGTACCGATCATTTGCCCATGACGGTAGCGTCTGGATCGTTTGTAATTCCAGCCGACATTATTTCTAAAAAGGGCGAAGGTAACACCGAGGCTGGCTTCAAAGTTGCCAAGGAACTATTCAGCCCCATGGGTGGCTACAAAATGTCCCGCTACATGTTTTCGTCGGCGCCTTACTTCCAAGATAGCAAATTGCCCTACCATGCCGGCAAAATGCCATACGGATCAAATTCGGCACCTTATGGAGCTCGTTTAGCCGCAGGTGGATCCGCGCCTGAAGACGCGCACCCTGTAGAAATTATAGCCGCAGGCGGAGAATATGTCATACCACCCCGAGTTGTTCGCGCAATTGGTCACGGCGACATTGATTACGGGCATGATATTTTGGATAATTTTGTGGTAGAATCCCGTAAAGATCTTATTAAAACGCTTCAAAAATTACCGGGGCCAAAGAGGGATTAATGACAGACATTAGATTAGGAACGCCCAATGATGAAGTTGCCATGCTGGAACTGGCTCTTCGCGCTTGGGAAGAAAACGGGATAAAAGACGTTAACCCAGAAAAAATGTTGGGCATGATCCGCCCCGCATTATATCTCTGGGAAGGCCTAGTCGGCATCATTGGTGAACCCGGTAAAAAGATCGAGGGGGCGGTCCTTTTAAGGGTCAGCCGAATGTGGTATTCAGATAGCTTAATGCTAGAAGAAAAAGCTATTTTTGTCGATCCAGAGTTCCGAAACGCGAAGGGCGGCCGCGCTAGAAAGCTTTGTGAGTTCTCCAAAAAGGTAGCTGATGAGCTTGGTCTACCGTTGATTATTGGGGTTCTGTCGAACCACAGAACAGCGGCAAAAGTAAAATTATATGAGCGTTCGTTTGGTCCGCCTGCGGGTGCTTTTTTTCTGTATAATGTCCATACTGGACACGAAGAGCATATGACGGAGCACTAAGATGGGTGGCAAGACCGGAACGACGACGTCTAGTGTATCTATTCCGCCCGAAGTATTGGCGCGATATAACGCCGTTAATGCTAAGGCGGATACAGCTGCTTCTCAGCCGTTCCAGCAATACAGCACCGACCCTTCCGCATTTGTCGCCCAATTAAATCAGCAACAACAACAAGGCATTTCAGGGACCAATCAATACGCGAATGCCGCTCAACCTGCCTTTAACACTGCTCTTGGTCAAACCAATCAGGCAAGCGATACAATTGCTAGAAATCAATATTTAGCTCAACCATCTTTTAACGCAGCCGAAAATCAAACAGTCAATGCAACGCAGGCAATGCAGGGCGCAGCCAATATGGCTCAACCCGCTTTCCAGAATGCTATGTATGGAACGCAGGCCGCATATGGTGGCTATAACCCTCAAGCATACCAAAGTGGTGTGCAGGGTTACATGAACCCATATTTACAGAATGCCGTTGGTGCAACAGCCGCTCAATTAAACAACGTCAATCAGCAGCAACAACAATCTTTGCTTGGCAATGCTGTTTCTCAAGGCGCATTTGGTGG
>TBL_comb47_HYPODRAFT_10006542_pt1 | contig 12572 bp, 9 predicted proteins | sample TroBogypolimnion_40_FD_10682 | JGI IMG/M metagenome (IMG submission 10682)
CCAACTGATGTTCCGCGACTCGGATGCCAGCCTGCTTCGCCAGCGTGAGAGCAAGAATTTCGCCCGCCGCAATGTCGCGGGTGTCATCGGGCTTGGGGAACTTGGCAATGGCAATCCGGTCATCGGCCAACGTGACGGCTGATTTAGGCCGGGCACCTCCGAGCGGTGAACCGATACCGAGGAGGAAGCGTAAATCCTGGGCGGTCTCCGTCTCGTTATGAATCGCGTCGGTGGCGCGCAACAGCGCGCTGAGTCGAACCAACGGCGGCAGCTTTCCGGCGGTGGCCGCGAGAAACGGGCTGGCGGCATCCAGTCGGAAGCGCAGCGCCCCGATGCGCGAGGCATCGTCCAGCGCCAGCACATAGTCAATCTCGTGATACGGCTTTTGCGGGAGAACTTTTTTACGGACGGCACGCTCAATCAAGACCCGACCCCAGCGGTCTGGCCCACAATCCTGAATCGCCCCAAAAAGCGTGGCCGCATGCTGCGGGCGGCGTTGCAAGGGAAGCGAAGTCGGATCAATGGAGAACGCGCCGTCACGCTGGAGCCATTCCGTGGCATACTCGAATGAAACCGATGACCCGCGTTCAGCGGTATGAAGCCGGCCGACCAGGTGGGTTTCACCCTGCCAATCAATGTGAACTTCAACGCTCATTCTTTCTTGCGGTGAATCCGTTGAGGCAAACGGCGCTCATCCAGGCTAAGCGCCAGTTCGTCGCTGGCGGGTGCCGCCAGATTTGCCAGACGGTCGTGCAAATTGAGGATGAAAGCGGCGGTCACCAATGTTCCAAGCGCGACCGTCGGGTCGCCGCGCTCTAATCGCCACAGCGTGGCCCGGCTCACAAAAAGCCGCGCCGCCATGTCGAGCGTGGAGATGCCGCGCTTGCGGCGCGCGAGCGCGAGATCGCGGCCCAACTTGCGAAGGGCGCGTTCGGCGGGCAGCGGCATGGAGTCAACGGCTTCCAATATGAGTTTAGAGTCTTATATAATAGACACTATGTCAAATAGTGTTTTATATGTGATGCTCTATTAATGGCATCGATCAATTCAGATCTCGCTGTTTCGCCATTTGCTTGGCCTGTCCCGCAATTTCCGGAAGATTCACAACACGATCGCGCACAAAAGACATGTGTATAATTCACTCCATTTGTTTACACATGGTAAGGATATTACACATTAAATCATCGGCTGATTGATTCGTCCATAATTGTTGAATTGCTCAAATTAAATTTTCGACAATTTCCCCCACAGCTAGATGAGGCCATCTATAAACCAATCATAATTCCGCTTTGAGTTGCTCGGCTCGGGCGCGAACGCCATCCAAAATTGTCTCCGCAATAGGCTGTAAGGATCTGTTGTCCCTCCGCATCAACGCTGGCCTCTTCGTTTCTAATTTTATAGTGTCGGGCAAATGGACGACCCTCAAATCCAGAGATGCAGGAATAAACCAGGTCTGAGAGTATTTTACCCACATCAGGGTGCTGTTTTCTTTCGTTCCAATCAGCGTAGGAACTCGCCGCATCCACATCTTGGGCACTTCGACCCGCTTCAACTCGAAACTCTGTGCACTAAAGAAGATGCATTTATATTGTGTATTGAATTCACATCTGCATAACTTTCCACCAACAGGGGTCAATGGGTTCCAATCAAAAGACCCATACTAGATAGATCCTTAGTATATCATGAAAACGCAATTTAATTCTTCCTTGGTGATCCGCGCATTGGCGGCGAGGCAGGTATTTTGGGCGCTTCCAAAGGTGGGACAAGCCCAGTTCACTTACTCTCCTAATGTTGATGGCACGCTGACGATTACCGATGTTCCGGGCGCCAGCGGGGCGGTGATTATATCAAACATTTAAACCGTTCCCGTCCTCCAAATCGAATCAAAACTAATCAAACCATGAAACTCATCAATTCTCTCCTCACATTGGCTGCCTCCATTTGCAATGACTGGCGGCGCAATCAGGCGGCGCTATGGCTGTTTTCAGTTGCTTGGCTGCTGATGGGTGGTGCGGCTGCGGTGCGCGGGCAAACTGTAGTTGACGGTTTCGATCCGAACGTGAACGGCATTATTCGTGCGGCCATCGTCCAACCGGATGGCAAAATTCTTTGTGCGACCAAGTTAATTGTGAGACCAACATTTGGCAAAAGTGGTTGACACATTTGGTTTCTGGTTTTGACGAACAGTAATCAGGCCCTGGCAGCGGAGCCAGGCTTCCACCGTGACCCGCCACGCCGTGGCGGGTTTGGGGTGATGGCCATTCGTCGTGTTTCCGATCATCGCTCCGAACTGCTGGAGCAGCAATCGAAAAATGGTTTGGCGCTGGCGCTTGGTCCAGCGGAGGCGTTGGGCCCCATCGTTGAAGACGGTGCAGGCGGTGCGGCCTTTGAGGCAGCGCCGGGAACGGTGATTGAGTTCATGGGCGATGACTTCCACCGCCAAGGCCAGATCCTTCGGCACCTTGCCCGTCTGCTGCTGCCGTTGATCCAAGGCCGCTTTCAAGTCGCGAATGCCTTTTTCCTCCGCTCCGTTATAGCGGGGAAAATGGGGTGGATTGTTCAGTGGCAGCACACCGAAGCGGGCCATGACTTCATCCACCTGCTGGCAGTTGAAGGGCGAGCCATTGTCGCGTTTGAGGAACAAGGGGGCCCCGTGCTGGCGGAACAGTCGTTCGAGATGGGCGGCGATCTGTCGACCATCAAGGCGGTCACTGACCAGTGGTTGGAACCGGTAGCGTGAGGCCAGGTCTTGAACCGGGATGATCTGCCAACCGTCACCGTATTCGGTGGCGTCACAAGACCAGGCCAGTCCCGACCAGAGCCAATGAATGTGTTTCATGGCATGAAGTTGATTCCGCCGGTAATCCTGCACCAACGCACCCAACTCGCGGCGTGACAGACACTGGGCGAAGCGTTCATAGAGCACCCGCGTGCCCTGACTGCGCACCCGGCCATGCTGCAACTGTCGCAGGAGCGGATAAAACTCCGTCCAGTTTAGCGGCGTTGATTTCTTGGGGCCGGGACATTGCCACAACAGCCAGCCCCGACGTTGCCGTTGCCGCCAGCGCATGACGCTGGCGTAAGGCACGAGGTCGCACAACTGTCGCCACGAGGATTGACTGGATTGTTTCATGGTGTCGAGCTGGTGCAGGATTTGGCGGATCATTTCGGGTTTTTTTTAGCGGGTGGGAGATCCTCCCGTTCCGCCCATTGGTTCAGCAGCTGGCGCAACTGTTCCCGTTGCTGCTGTTGCTGCACCTGTTGCTCCAGTTGCTGCACCCGGCGTTGTAACTGTGCTTTCTCCGGGTCCGTTGGCGTCTTGGGCCGTCCTGTCGGCTGATCCTCCAGCGCCGACAACAGGGCATTTAACGCCCGTTGTTCCCACTGGTAGTATTGCTGGCGGGAGATGCCCAGCGTCTGTGCTGCCTCGGTCGCCGTCATTAGGTTGGAGCGAACCTTGAAGATCAGCTCCGCCCGCTGCCTGGCTTTGGCATTCATTTACTCCGTTTTTGCCGGAGTCGGTGTGGGGTTGGCAAGTTTGTTTATCTGCTCCAGCCGGCTGGTGAGCTTGGTCACCGTCGCCGCCCGCTGCCGGTTTTGGAGTAACGCCTGCAGGCGTGGGCTCAAGGCTTCGCCCTTGGTCAGGTTGACCCGGCTTTCCAAGGCTTGCAGCATCCCCTCCATCGCCCGGCGCTGCCAGTGGTTGAACGTGATCCAGTTGATGTTCAGCTGGCGGCAGACTTCCGCCGGCTTGCACCGTTCCGTCCACACCGCCAGCACTGCCTGAACTTTGTCCGGGGCGCTGGGTTGGGGCTGCGGGGTGCGTTTTTTCCGTTCCGTCTTGTCGATCGCTGTTTTGGTTGAGGTCATAAGTAAGTTCTTGTTCGTTATTTTGTTGATCACTGACACTGAGTTTGAGTTTGCCCTTCTCGGCACGGAGCACGACGGACTGGCCGTCCATGCGTCCCACCATGTAAAAAGGCGCCTGGGGTTTGCCGCGCAAGGCCAGCTCCAGAAGATTTTCCTGGATGCCGGTTTCGATGGTCTTCCGTAGTTCAGCTTGGATCTCAAAGAAACGGTCCGCTGGACACAGTCCTTCGATCCCTTGGTTGGGCCGCTTGTGGTTGTAATATTTAATCCAGAGTTTGATCCGGTCCCGCGCCGCTTCGAAGCTGTCGAACTGGGCACGCACGAGGAACTCCTGCCAGATCGTGGACCAGAAGCGTTCCACCTTGCCGAGCGTCATCGGATGTTGCGGCCGCGATTTGAAGTGCGCGACCCGGTCCTTTTGCAGTTCGGCCTCGAACCGGCTGGTGCCCCGCCACGAGGTGTATTGCCGCCCATTATCCGTCAGCATCTCCTTGGGTGGCTGGAACTCGCCAGTCGCCACGCGATACACTTCGATCACGGCCTGCGCCGTGGGACTGCGGAACAAGTCCGCCCCCACGATGAACCGTGAGTAATCATCCATGAAGGCGATGACATAGGCGTAACGTCCACCCAAACGGAAGGTGAAGATATCCGTCTGCCACATCTGATTGGGCGTGGCCCGCTCAAAAAAGCGCGGCCGGGTGAGATTACGCTTTTTAGGCGGCGTGGTGGCCGGCATCAACTCGGCGTCATGCAGTCGCTGGCGCACGGTCTCTGGACTGGCCGGTAGAAAGAAACACCGGCGCAACACCTGACTGATCCGTTTGATGCCGAACGTGGGGTTTTCCTGTTTGAGTTCAATGATCTTGTCGGTGATCGGCGCGGGCAGCCGATCCTTGCGCCGGCCCGCCATTTTGTTTTGCAGACCAGCTTCACCGAACTGTTGATACTGACTAATCCAGCGGCTCAACCCGCTTTGGGCCACGCCAACTTCGGCGCAGATATCCTTCAGACTGAAGCCCTCTTCCAGCCGCAACCGCACGGCTTTGAGCTTTTCGTCCGGGGTGAAACGGCGCACTTTTTTCGCGCCGCCAGCCCCCCTCGGGGGGCTGTTCCTCTTCTTCTCTACTATCGTTTGTTCATTCATGTTAACACTCCTCTATCATTGAAGTGTCAACCACTTTAAGGTCTAAATCAGTCTCACGATCTGGTCGTTAGCACAGTAAATCCAAAGAAGCCAGTCCACCCCGATCTCGCGGGAAAATCGCAGAGCGCGACTGTCATGAAAAATCAGTGCCTTTGAAGGTTTGACATGACAGGCCTGGGCGCGCAGTTTCAAAGAGTTATGACCCAAAAGAACGCATGAAAATTTTGCTGATTGAAGACGATCGGAAAATCGGCCAGTTCGTAAAGAAGGGGCTGGAAGAGTGACGTGACTCGACTTTTTCAGACCAGTTGATGTGTTAGTCTTGGCCGTAAGAAAGGACCAGACGATGAAAGGCAAACGGTATACGACGGAAGACAAGATTCGGATCCTGCGGGAAGCGGATCGTGGTGAAAAAAGCGTATTGGATATTTGCCGCGAGGCAAATATATCGGAAGTAAGCTTCCATCGGTGGAAGCGCCAGTTTGGGCACATGGAAGTGAACGAGGCCCGCCGGCTGAAGGAGTTGGAGCGGGAGAACACCGAGCTTAAAAAGATGCTGGCGGAGGAGATGCTCAAGAACCGGGTATTATCTTACGTATGCGAAAAAAAGCTGTGAGCCCGGCTACGCGCCGGGCCTTTGCACAGGAAGTGGTGGACCAGGAACTCTGCTCGCAACGGCAGGCTTGCCGATTTTTGAAGCTGGCCCGTTCTACGTTTAACTACCACGGGCGGCCAGCGACGCCAGCGGAAGAGCAGTTAAGGAAACGGCTCTTGGAACTATCGGCGGAGCATCCGCGCTATGGCTACCGCCGCATCGCGGCGTTACTGCGCCGGGAAGGCTGGCGCGTGGGCCAGCGACACATTCAGCGGCTGCGCCGTGACGCTGGTCTGCGGGTGCCGCCGACCAAACGTAAGATTGTGCGGCGTGGGGTTTCGACGGGATTACCGACGAGGGCGACGCATCAGAATCACGTTTGGACGTGGGACTTCATCGCGGATGCCACCGTGCGTGGTGGCTCGTTGAAGCTGCTCACGATCCTGGATGAATACACGCGGGAGTGTCATGTGCTATGGGCGGAGCGAGCCTTGAAGGCGGCGGATGTGTTGCACTGGCTGCAAAAAGCTGTGGAACAACATGGCGCACCGGAGTATCTGCGGAGTGACAACGGCTCGGAGTTCATCGCGAAAATTGTGCAGCGGTGGCTGAAAGAAAATCGGATCAAGACGATTTACATTGAGCCGGGCAGCCCATGGCAAAATGGGTTTGTGGAGAGTTTTCACGGTCGGTTCCGGGACGAATGCTTGAACCGGGAACAACTGTGGACGCTGACGGAAGCACGGGTAGTGGTGGGCGACTTCCGGCAGAAATACAACCAGGTGAGGCCGCACAGTCGGCTGGGCTACGAAAGCCCGGCGGTGTTTGCGGCGCGAAGCTGTCCATGCCCAGCTCCGGTCGGGCTTCGCCCTCCCTCCACTGGGCATGGACAAAGAAACAACAAAAACATAAACTCAAACCAGTGCTTGGACTAACATCCAAAGTGGTCCAGAAAGTTGAGCCCGGTCAATGCTTTTCATTGATGCAAAATGTTTTTTTTGATCATTGACCGATTTTGGCGGCACCACCCACGGCGGTGATAGTCATTGGTTTCGAAATGGTCGGGGTTTCTGCGCTCGACCCCGCAGTCTTGATAATAATGGTGCCGCCCGAGTGGACAGCACTGGTGCCGCCGGCCAAGGTTTTGAACGGAGTATTATAATTTCCGTTCTGGGTGTTGCCGATATAATTGAAGTCCACAAAAACGGCGGCGGCATAAGTAATTAGGACGTTAATTAAGTTGGTGCCTGCCGGAGTGCCCCAACCGGTGCAAAGGTCGTAACCGGAGCTAGCATGATAAAGGTTGAGACTGCTGGTTCCTGCATTGGTGTTGTTCCAGGCGTTGTTACCACCGGTGATGTCGTGAAAACTCGCCGAGTATGAGGGGCCCTGGGCAATGGCATAAATGGCAGGGTTGAGAAAGCCGACTGGTGGTTTGCCCAGTGCGGCAGCCTGTTGATTCACCAAGGCTGTATAACTAGCCCAAAGTGGGGCGGCGGCGCTGGTGCCAACAAAGTTACCAGATTCTCCAGGCGTCGGAGGCCCATTGGTGGATACAGCCGTCGAGACGGCCAGAATGTCTTTTGCCACCATGGCGACGTCTGGAATATTGCGATATTGAGTGGAACCTTGGTTAAGCGCCACGCTAATACCTTCTTGATAGTCAGGAATCGGAACCTCGGACAAGGTTCCACCGGTTGAGGCAAAATATTGAAAATTGGTCGGCGGTGGATCGTCCCAGACGTTTTCAGCTTGCCACGACGCACCATTATCTTTCATGAATAACTGTGTTCCTCCAACAGCCGTCATGTAAAGGTAGTCTTGTTCCGTGTCGGAATTGGTGCCGTTTTGATAAGCTCCATTATCGCCAGAAGCAATGAAAAATGACTGTCCCTGCATTCCTAATTCGATCAAGCCTTGCATAATATTTGTGTCCCAATCTATGCCCCAAGAACAACTGATCTGGTTCGGTCGCGGTTCACCTTGGTTCGGATAGGCCATTTCATTGATGATATCTTCGTAATTAGTCCCTTCATAGACGTTTATCTGCCGCAGTCCTGGGGCCATGGCGATGGCCATCTCGATATCCAAAGCCACCTCATCATTGTTTATACCGGCAACATTGGTGACCCCAAGCAACACATTCTGCAAAGGGACATTTAGAAAATCGCCTTCCTTCAATACATTATTGACAATGGTTTCGTAGGCTTGGATGTCACTTGGCGTATAACCGTCAAGCTCGAATAATCCGACCACTTGCCCGGCCCCGGTAAGCATCGTGCCAGGGACATAGGCATTTCGAAAATCAGTTCCCGCATACACTGCATTGGTTCCCAAAAGGGCTGATCCGCCCTCCGGGACGGATCGGCCATTCCGCGTGAGAATCTGATTCTTATTGAGATGAGTGCGATGGCCATGAGGATGTGGAATAACATAATTATTCATTCCGCTGACGTATAGAACAGGCAAGCCGGCAACCACTGACGGAGGCATATCCGGCGCATAAAACCTCCTATTTTCCATAGGATGTTGATAATTGCCCAGATGGACTTGAAACATGCTTTCAATGTCGGCAACACTCCCGGCCACATCCACTAGCGCGCGGTTGCCAAAAGTGCCCACGATCTCCAGCCGGTTTGATTTTGCGTAATTGATGACTGTTTGATAATCCTGTTCCGTCGGTCCAAATTGATCCGTAAACTGTTCCGGTGTCAGATAGTGGTGGAAATTGGTGCTGCCATTATTGTAAATCTGATGAAACAAGTTGGTAAGCGCTGTCTGGTTGCGCCAAGGAAGGCCGATGGCCAGGCGCAGACGATTCGTGGGTGGCAGGCGGTTTAGCATCGGCAGTTGGCGCGCTTCAACCGACACTTGTGAGCCAAGGATGTTTCTGTCTTCCGCCAAAGTCGGCGCAGTAAACAGAGCGAAAAGCCCAAAACCAACGACCGCTTTAAATAAAATGTGGCTCATAACCCAAGGCATCCTTTCTATTGCAGCGTGACGAGCACCAGCACCATGCCCTTGCCCTCGGCCAAGCCGGTCATAGCTTTACCTAGAATCGCGCCGGCAGCCTTGCCGTGGTCGGTCACTTTCATCGCATGGCCGGGCGTGCTGGAAGTGGTCAGCAGGTCGCCAGGTTTGATGGCCCCGTTCGAGGTGTCGGCTTGAACATACACGCGGCCGGTGAGGGCCACATTCCTGCCGCCTTCAAGCAAGCCCTGCTGATGCATCTGGATGCCGGGATGGATTCCATTGGCACCGCTGATGACGCCGGCGACACGGGTGTCGTATGGCTGGTCGGTCAGTTTCAACTGGCCTGGATTCGCCTCGTCTATCACTAACACTTCGCCCTCGGAAACCGGCTGGTCCGCCGTGGAGATTGAAAACGGCTCGGCCAAGTCGGAACCACCGGTGATCGTTAGAACCGGAACACTGACTGTGCCGACGAGATAGGTGGCCGTCTGTGTTCCCGGCGTGCCGATGCGGATGACGCCGCTCTCCGTGGCATTTCCCGCGTTGCCAATGTAAATATCATTGTTGCCGGACGAGAGATAATTTCCGGCGTTGTAACCCAGTCCGATGTTGTTGTTGCCGGGGTTGCTGGACAGGGCTTGGAAACCAATGGCTGTGTTGTTCGTGCCGCCTTGGTTTGCGAATCCTCCGAAAGAATTATTATTATTTGCATCGGAATATAGCATGGTTAAACCGCCGGCGGAAATTCTGGCCGTGTTGGGTAAAATCAAAGCGTTTTGCAGAAATAAAGTCCCCAAAGTAACGAGCGGCTCATTGTTTGTCACCACTGCGCTCAAAACGCTGCTGCTGCCGATCAAGATCGTCTGCCCATCCAGCGTCATCCCCGCGCCACCAGTTACAAACCGCACGCCACCATTGGCGCGGACATTGAAGGAGTTCGCGTTGGTCGAAGTGAATGGCGTGCCTTCTGCATCCGACCACACAAAGGCTCCGGAGTTGGTGGCTTGGGCCCCGCTGCCGGCAGCGAAACTGTATTGCCCGCACGCCAGATTGTTTGCGCCGCCCGGCACAGTGGCGTAATCTGCAGTGGCGTTATTACTGCAGCCACCACCCACCGTTGCAAAACTATTGCTGACACTGTTGCCAGCACCGCCGACGAGAACCGAATTAGTGGACCACGCTTTTATGATATTTTGATAACCGCCACCGAGAAATGAATAGGGCGTGTTATACAAAATGGTGTTTTGGTAGCCACCGCCAATAAATGAGTCGTTAGCATAGTCTGAAATGATGTTCCCTTGGCCACCGACCAGCACGGAATATAAGGTATAGGGACCATAAATGGTGTTATAATTGCCACCCCCAAGAAAGGAATAGCCGCAATTATTAACATTGTAATTGCCGCCAACGATGATGGCGTAATCAGCCTGGATATTATTTTCGGAGCCACCACCAAGAAAAGCATACATGTTTTGATTGATGGTATTATAAGTGCCGCCAACCAAGACGGAATCCGCAGAGCTGGTCGCCATCAGGTTCTTGGCCCCGCCGCCCAGAAAGTTTTGGCCGCCATTTATATAATTGTTCAGGCCGCCGCTGAGGACGGAATAACTGCCCCCTAGGCTATTGCCGCTGCCGCCGCCGAGAAAAGCATGATCCGCATAACTTTGAATGCTGTTGTTCTCGCCGCCAACTAAAGCCGAACGATGGGCGTAATTGGCCACGCTGTTCCCCACGCCGCCGCCAAGAAAAGGATAAACCACATAGGACTGAATGGTGTTGTTAGCTCCGCCGCCCAGCACGGAATAAGGTGAATTGAGGCTGACAATGTTCCCGCTGCCGCCAACGATGACGGAATTGTTGGCATTATTCTGAATGATATTGCCCACGCCGCCGGCCAGCAGTGAGTAATTGGCTGCCGTCGAAATAAGATTACTGCTCCCGCCCAGGATGGACGAGCCGGCTGTGCCGTTGCTGATGACATTTTGTGCTGAACCAAAGGTAATATTCGGTCCACCGTTGCTCGGACTGATCCAGCCCGCGCGCACCCCGCCCACGCGAAATTCCAGCGGCTGGTTATCCGTGGTGCCGAGATAATTCCCATTCGTCGTGCCGGGGTTGCCCGCCAGCGACCACGCCGTCAGATTAGTCAGGCCGCCGCCGTTGCCGGCGAACGAGCCGGCTAGATTCACGCTCGTCGCGCTATTTGTCACCACTACTGCGGGCAACTGCGCCAGACCCAGCGTGCCGGTGACATTTGCCGCTGGCACCGAGCTGGCACTGGCCGCCGTCGTGGCGTTGGCAGCATAAAGCGCATAGGGCGTGGGGGTGACCTGTTGCCGGGGTGCGAGAGCACTGAAACTGTTCGCGCCATTGGTGCTGACGGCGAGCGCCAGCCAGTTGCTGGTGCCGGTGAACGCGCCCGGCCCGAAATCCACGAGTGTGGTGAACAGTCCGTTGGTCACGGCCACGGCGATGTTCGTCACCGGCCCGGCCAGGGTGCTGCCGGCGGTGTTCGTGGTGTAGAGCGTGAACACCAAATCGTAGCTGCCGCTGGCGGGCGTGCCGCTGGCGTTCAGCCGGCCCTGGTAGGTGAACGCGGTGCCTTGGGCGTGGGCGGTGGAGCGTGGGGAGTTGAAAACGGCGACGAGCGTTAACGCCAAGACTGCAACGGTTTTGTTTTTCATGTTGTCCTTGGCCGTGAGTCCACCGTTTAACACCGGTGTCACCAAAATTGAAGGTTCACGGCCTCGGAACCAAAAAACTGGCAACAACATACCCTAGCAAACACCATCGCTTACATTCAAGACATTCGCAGCTTATTTTGCACCGCGCAACCAGTTTTACGGCGGCGGCGGATTGACTCAAGCTAACCGAGTGACAGGTTTTCGCTTTGTCCACGCCGCCGGCGTGAACTCCTTGATCTGGGTGATCTTGGCAGCGGGCAAACGAGTGAACAAATCTTTCAAATAATCATTCGGGTTAACCCCATGCCGCCGACAACTGCCCAGCAGCGTGTAAATCACTGCGCTGCGTTCGCCGGCCTCAGGATGGCCAATGAACATCCAGTTCTTTTTTCCAATGGCACTGGGCCGAATTGAGTTCTCGATTAAATTATTATCAATTTCAAGCGTGCCGTCCGTGATGAACTGGTTCAAAGCTATCCAGCGTCTTAAAGTGTAATCAATCGCCTGACCAAGCAACCCCTGCGGCAACGCTTTTCTCCTAACCAACTCCATGGCCCGGTGCAGCCGATTCAATACCGGCTTTGATCGCCAAGTCCGAATCGCCTGCCTTAGTGCCGGTCCAGCCTTTTGTTCACGCAGTTTTCTTTCCACGGCGTAAAGCTGTCCAATCTGCCCCACAAACCACGCCGCAAGTTTTGTCTCCGCCAACGCTTCGTGAAATCCCCGCCGCGCATGTGCCTTATCACGTGCATGTGATAAGGCGCATTATCCCAATTAGATTTTTATCCGGAGTGAATGGCGATTTTTCCTTTTAATTGGGTTTATTTGGGCAGTTTTTCTTCTGATAAAAACGTGCAACTTTCCAAGGCTATCAAGTGTTCAATAGAATATGATGGCTCGCGATTCCAGAACGGATGCGCCAATCCCTTCAGTGGAGGAAGTGATTGGTTTCTGGAAACGAAACGGGCTGCGGCAAAGCACATCGACGGTTTATCAAAGATGGGTGCATCGGTTTATTGCCGACTGCGCTCAACGTGGCGTTTCTCCTTTGCCCCATCTTACCAACGCCGAGGTCAGGCGATTCGCGCTCCGTTATGCGCGCCGGCAGAAGCTCAAGAGTAGTGATGCCTGCCCGCGATGGCCAGAGCTCTGGCCGCCTATTTACGCAAAGCTCGTTGTAAACGGCGGTTGAAAAGTGCGGCGGGTGGCGCTCGAAAAGTGCTGCACCCTCCGGGCAAAGAAGACTGGTTTTTCAGGTTTTCGTCAAGCTGTTGATTCCGCTTCGAGGTAGAAGCAGCAG
>TBL_comb47_HYPODRAFT_10006543_pt1 | contig 12571 bp, 15 predicted proteins | sample TroBogypolimnion_40_FD_10682 | JGI IMG/M metagenome (IMG submission 10682)
GCAAGAAGATTCACGCATTAACGATATTGCTGAGGTTGATGCAGCGCTCTTGTCTGATGATGTTCCACCAGATGCCTATGCCGACAGCGGCTTTATGGGCTTCCTGAAGAATGGCGGCATAGCTGACCCTAGCTCTGATAGCTCAAGCTCGATCCAAAGCAAATAATTCGCCACTCACCCAGAATGGCAATGACCCTCAAGACAGCTGCTGCCAGCGCCTATACTGCGCTAGCTATTGTTGTTCTTAGCGGCAGCATTTCTGTGGCGAACGCACAAGGCCCGTCATCTGGTGGCTCCGCTACAAATGGCGGTCATAGCAAACCAACTGGGATCCCTGAGAAAAAACCGGATGGCACTTGGGAAAGTCTCAAGCCAGCGCAACAAAAAATTCTAGCGCCGCTCGAAAGCGACTGGGACTATATGCTTCCCGAAAGTCGCAAGAAGTGGGTGCAAGTCGCTAACCTCTACCCAAAGATGAACGAGCAAGACCAAGCTCGCCTTCAGTCTAGAATGGTCGGTTGGTCTAGCCTGTCGCAAAAAGATCGTCGCGTGGCTCGTGAAAACTATCTCTCTAGCCTGAAGTTTCCTGCTGAGAAAAAAGCAGAGGCCTGGAGCGCGTATCAAAAATTAAGCGATGAAGAAAAGAAAAAGTTGGCTAAGGCAGAGGAAAATAAGAAGAAGCCAACTGCAGCAAATGCGCCAACTTTGCAGCAACACCCCATTAAACAAAAACCTGCTTTAACACTAAGCGCTCCAGAAAGTCCTGCCGAGAGCACCGAGAGTACTAGCACTCCAAGTAATCAATAAGGCGTATGACGCCTGCAGAATTCAGCGCTTTACCCTCTCCCCAATTTTGGCGTCGGGTTTCATGCACACTCTATGAACAACTTGTTTTACTAGGCGTAGTCGCATTAACTTTCCTGGTGCCTAACTTAGCCTTAGGTATTTTGTTCGGTGTTTCATTACCAAGCTGGCTTACCTTTTTATATCTTTATGTAGTGCTGGGTCTTTATTTTGTTTGGTACTGGAGTAAATCAGGTCAAACACTGGCGATGCAAACTTGGCGCATCCGCATGATCAATCAGAATGGCTACACTTTAAGCAGGCATCAAGCCTTTTGGCGTTATATGTACGGCTCACTCTGGATTTTGCCTTGTGTCTTATTGCAGGCTCTATTACAACTAGAGAAATGGCAAATTATTGAAATGCTCTTCACAGTCGCGCTATTTATCTGGCCACTGAGTACTTATCTCGATCGCGTCAACCCACTTGGGCGTCAAAGTTTGCCAGACCGTTTTGCTGGCTCTCGCTTAGTCGAATTACCGAAGAGCGCTGTAACGCTCTTCTAAGCACTTTCTCTCAGGCACTCAATCGCGCTGGCTCTCTGTATTTTTCGGCAAAACCGAAATCCAGCCAAACCGCAAGCAAGTATTCCAAAGGCAATACCCATACCAAAAGCTTGTGCAAATGCGTTGAACTCAATCTCCAGAACAAAGCGTCCTAATGCCCAGGCCGCCATCCCTGCAGCAAGACCTGCCAAACTGCCGGCCACTAAACCAATGATGCTTAACTCTGCTGCGGCAATACTGCCCAATACAGTTTGGGAGGCACCCACTGCCTTTAAAAGTGCGGCACTTCTAAAGCGCTCATCTTGAGTTGCTGCGATTGCAGCCATCAATACCAAGATCGCCGCAGCAATCGTAAACGCAAATAAAACACCCAAAGCCATCGATAGGCGATCAAGCACTTCCTGAATCTGCGCTAATGAGACGGCGACATCCACTACCGTCAAATTTGGATAGGCTTGGGTTAAATCAAAATCCAAATTCTGAATGTCCGGCGGCTGGTAATAAGAAGTAATCCAAGATTGCGGCAAGCCCTTGAGTAAATCTGGTGGCATGATGACAAAAAAGTTCACGCGCATAGATCCCCAATCCAATTTGCGCAATGAAGTAATAGGCGCAGTTACTTTTTCACCGGCAACTTCAAAGCTGAGTTGGTCGCCTAATTTCAGTTTGAGTGTTTTAGCAATTCCGCTCTCAAGGGAGATTTCTGGCCTGGAACCTTCAATCCATTGACCATCTGTAATCCGGTTACCGGGAGGTAACTGGTTTGTATAGGAGAGATTAAATTCTCGATCCACTAAGCGCCGAGCATTGTCTTCAGCGTAATCATTAGGAGTGATGTTGCGCCCGTTGATATCAATTAAACGCCCACGAACCATTGGGTAAAAATCTGGCTTGGCTAATCCAGCATCTAACAGAGTTTCAGCTATGCCCTGCTTTTGATCCTCTTGCACATTAATTATGAAACGATTGGGAGCATCCGTAGGAATGTTACCGCGCCAAGTACTTAACAAGTCTTGACGCAAGAGCAGAATGATCAAGAGTGCCATCAAAGCAACTCCTAATGCAGTAATTTGGATCACTGCAAAGCCAGGGCGGCGTGATTGCATTGTCAAAGCAAAACGCAGGGCAAAGTTTTTTGGCGCAATGCGCCCCAACAGCCTCAGAATCCGCCAGGTTAACAGCGCAAAAACCGCTACTGCCGCACCAAAGCTTAGACCAACCCAGGCGGCCAACTTCCAATCTCGTGCGGCAATCACAATCAAAGCACTACAAGTAGCTATGCCAAAGATGGCCACCCATACTGTCGCGACAGAAACACCTTCAAACTCTTTGCGCACCAAGCGAATGGGGCTCACTTTGATCAAACTAAATAAAGGCGGGCCTGCAAAACCAATCAATAAGAACCAGGCAAACAAGGTACTCCATAACACCGGCCAGAGTGAGATTGCTGGCAGATTAGTCAAGATCAAATTACCCAATAAACCCAATAGAATTTGTTGAACGCCGTAACCAATTAGAGAACCCAATACTGCAGCTGCAATACCGATAGCCACTAGAGTCTGTACTTGTCGTTTTAGGATGCTTAACTGACTAGCACCAAAGCATTTCAGTACGGCACACACATCAGCTTGTTTAATGACGTAGCGGCGGGCAGATAAAGCAATGGCTACTGCAGCAACCATTGCTGTTAACAATGCTATCAAAGACAGGAAGCGCTCAGCCCTTTCCAAGGTTTTGCGCATAATGGGTTGTGCGTTCTCCAAGGTCTCGATACGTAGACCTCGAAGATCCTCAGACTCAATATAGTTCTCGACCCACTTCTGATAGCTAGCCACATCTTTATCGGAACCCGCTAATAGCAAGCGATAAGTCACGCGACTACCAAAGCCAATAAGTCCCGTTGCCGGCAAATCATCCAAAGACATCAATACACGAGGGGCAAAGTTCATAAAACCAGCGCCGCGATCCAATTCTCGTAACAGTAGCGCATCGATTATGAGACGCTGATCACCTAAGACAATTTGATCGCCGACCTTGGCATGCAAACTATTAAGCATGGCAGGATCAACCCAAACTTTTCCTTTGCTTGGGCCGGAAATATCTTGCCTATTTACTGGGATTGCTTTTTGTGGATCAATTTGCAACTGACCACGCAGCGGATAACTTGAACTGACCGCCTTTAATGAGCTCAACTTACTTTGTGACCCCACCGTAGCCATGCTTGGGAAAACGACGGTTTGGGCTATTTGAAGATTGCGTATTTGTGCCTCTACAAGAAATCGCTCTGGTATTGGACGATCGCCAGCAATCAATATGTCAGCCGCCAGAAGCTGACGCGCATCAAACTGAAATGCGCGCTGCATTCGATCAGCTAAGAAGCTAACACTTGATAAAGCAGCCACCGATAAGGTGAGCGCGACAAACAACCAAGCTAACTCACTGGATCTAAGATCCCGACGTAGACCTCGCAAGAGGTCAGAGAGCACTCTTGTCAAACCGCCTGAACCTGGCCGCCATCTACTCGAGTGACGGTGCCTGTAATGAAGGATGCATTTTGACTACATAAGAATGCCGCGGTATCGCCATACTCGGTTGGATCGCCATAGCGCCCCATGGGAATTTGTCGCAAGCTTGCTTGAACTACTGCTTCATAACTTGTTCCTTCACGCCCTGCTCTTGCTTCATCCAATTGACGCAGACGATCAGTGGCAACGCGACCCGGCATGATGACATTGACTGTAACGCCTTCGGTAGCGACTTCAGAAGCTAAGGTTTTAGACCATGCCAGCAGCGCGCTGATCGCAAGGTATTGGAAATGGCCAAGTTCTTGATTGGGGCAATGGCTCCTGAAGTGGTGCTCGTGACAATACGACCCCACTTACGCTGGCGCATGCCAGGCAGCACTCGATCGGTGATACTGATGAGAGACAAAACCATGTCATTAAAACTTTTTTGCCACAGAGCGGGATCTTGACCAGCTGCAGGAGTTGGGGGTGGCCCACCAGTGTTATTAATCAAAATATCAATTGGGCCAAGTTCTTTTTCTACCTTTAGAAACCAAGCCATCAATCACGGATAAGTCCGCAAGATCCCATGAAAGGGCTAAGGCTGTGCCGCCCACAGATTGAATCATCTCAACAGATTTTTTTAGACCCTCTGGGTTGCGGCCTGTTACCGCTACTTTGACGCCTTCGCGTGCCAACGATACAGCCATCGCTTGACCTAAGCCACGACTAGAGGCCAACACTAATGCAACCCTGCCTTTAATTCCTAAATCCATGTGAGCCCCAATAATTTTGATCTATTTATTTTTATAACAAGCAAATCACTCCGATGATGAAGTGATCAATCTAACTGTAATTTCTGTTTAACTACAACCTCTTTATAAACTGCGTACTCGGCCTTAATCTCTTTTGAGAATGCATCAGGGCCATTTACGTTAATGATAGAGCCAGTTTCTTCAATGCGCTTTAATACTGCAGGGTCTGCCACTACCTTTTGAAGGGCTGCATAGTATTTATCCATGATATCTCGTGGCATACCGGCTGGACCCAAAAGGCCATAGTAAGCCATGCGATTGACTGGTACTAAACCAACTTCTGCAAAAGTAGGCACATTTGGTAGTTGAGCCAAACGCTTAGGAGCGGCAACCACAATCGGTACCAACTTACCGTCTTTGATAAACGGCAAGGACGATGGCAGATTATCAAAAATCATGGATACCTGACCGCCAACAGTGTCAGCCAAAGCTGGGCCAGCACCACGATAAGGAATATGCACTATGAATACGCCAGCAAGACTTTTGAATAACTCTGTTTGCAAATGGCCAATACCGCCCGTCCCAGAACTTGAATAAGAATATTTGCCAGGATTAGCCTTCAATACTGCCATGAAGGTTTTGAAATCCTTTGCTGGAAATGATGGATTGACTGCAATCACGTTGGGCGTTGCAGCGATATTGCTAATCGGCGTGAAATCTTTAATTGGGTCGTAACCAATCTTAGAATTAATCGCTGGATTTGCTGCTGTAGTGGAAACAGTAGCCATACCAATGGTGTAACCATCTTTAGGGGCACGCATCACCTCCAAAGCGCCAACAGAACCTCCGCCACCAGCTTTGTTCTCGACAATCACAGGCTGACCTAATTGGCGGCCCAAGGCATCACCCACAGCGCGTGCAATGATGTCAGTACTGCCACCGGGCGCAAAGGGAACGATTAAACGGATTGGCTTGGTTGGGAAACTTTGTGCTGACGCAAAAGCACTCAGTCCCATGCCTAAGACCAAAATAGATAATTGCAGTGTTGATGAAACGAGTGTGCGACGGGTAAGACTTTTCATAAAAATTACTGTCCTATAGGTTTTGGTAAATTGCCTGAATACTTATATAACTCCCCTTCGTACTGCTTGAGGATCTCGGCTAAGGCTTGCTGCTGACCCATTGCTAAAGCTCCAGGGGTATTGTCTTTGAGTGCAACACGCTGAGAGTAGCGATTTGCACCAATGAGGGGATTGGTTTTTCCGCTATTGGTGACGCTGAGAAAAAACTCTATGGTCACAACTGCCTCTGGGCGAACGCGATAATCTCCATAGAATTCCTCTACGGAAGCTTGCAAGGTGTAGGTAAGGGAAGAAGGAGTTGCTTTGCCCTACCGTTGCCGCAAAGATATTAGCGTTATTCAACCACTGGCGCGTGGCATTGCCAATCATCTCACTCGGGATGGCTGAATAAACGTTGTAGAAATCTTTTTCATAACGCTGATCACCTAGTCGATAAACCATGGACTTGCCATCAGAGGGTGGTGTTACAGAGATAGATCCCACTTTTAACCAAAAGTCAGTATGCCGCTTATAAGGGATGCCAGTACGCTCAGGGACAACCATCCAACTCACAGGCTGAATAGCGGGTTGCTTGAATAAAGAACATGCTGTCAGAATGGCAAAAGATGCACCAAAAACAAAAAATTTCAGTAGGGTTGATCGGTTCATTAATTGGATTCTCATTTTTGCGCTCCATTCATGGGCGGCGTAATTCGAGGTGGCGGTTCACTCCAGATCAAGCTCGATGGCGATTGACTAGCAATTCTGGTCAGCTCATTTAACTGCTCGCTAGTTTGCTTGAGATTCTCGATAGTGACGGCAGAATCACCTTGAATGCTGGTAATCGTCTGGCGCAAAGAGACCATAGCACCAACCAACTCACGCATCAACACATTTAACTCATCTTTATCCGTCACTTTAGAAATGCGCGCCAATAGAACGTTTAAGTCTTTTACAGATTGAATAATGCCCTCGTTATCTTTGCCATTGCCAGCCATTAATGTATTTAAGTTGCCCAAAAGATTGTCAAACTTTCTCTGTGTGCCATCGATATTCAGTTGATTCATGCCATCAATCAACTTCTGAATACCAGAAATAATCTCATCAGCTTGATTTGGTAATGATGGGATCACAGGATATTCAGGCTTCCACTCATACGGTAATGACTTGTAGTCAGCGGCGCTCGCATTGAAGTCAAACTCAATGTAATTTACGCCAGTGATCCCCATAGACTTGACCCGTGCACGTAAATTATCTTTTACAAAATGGGCAATTTGCTCTTCAGTAAGCTTGCTACCAAAGATCTGCATACGCACCACCACGTATTGACGACGTTTCTCAAATGGCAGGTGTGATTCATAAATATCGCCAGATAATCCAATGCTCATTACCTGGCCAACCTTGACCCCTCTGAAACGCACGGCAGCGCCTGCATCTAAACCTGTTACGGACTGTTTAATGTAGGTCTCAACATTGAAGGATTTTTTGAATAGCTGTCCAGAGCCAAAAATCAAAATGACCGTAATCAGGATTCCAATGGCAGCAAGTACAAATACGCCAAGACGAAAATAATTGGGATTCGTGTTATTGCTCATGCTGCGTCCTTACTCATAATGCGATTAAAAAATTGATGTACTTTAGGATCGGCACTAGTATCACGTAATACTTTTGGGTCGCCTTGAGCAATAATGCCCTTGGCGCCTTTATCCAACATAATGACTTTATCGGCGATGGCATAAATGCTAGCCAACTCATGTGACACGATAACAAAGGTAATGCCTAAATTTTTAGATAGATCCATGATAGTTTGATCTAGATCGGCAGACGTAATTGGGTCAAGGCCAGCAGATGGCTCATCCAAAAATAAGATCTTAGGGTCAAGTGCCATTGCCCTAGCAATGGCAGCCCGCTTTTGCATGCCGCCGCTAATCTCGCTAGGCATATAGGTCTCATAAGGCAGCAAACCCACTAAATCTAATTTACAGCGCGCCAATAAATCCATTTGGCCCTGAGTGAGTTCGGTGTACTCCTGCATAAAGAGGGTCACATTCTCAAGCAAATTCATAGACCCAAATAAGGCACCTTGCTGATACATCACACCAAAGCTCGTCATGATCTTTTGACGCTCCGCCCCTTGAGCGACAGTAATATTTTGCCCCTCGATCAGCACATCACCAGATAAGGGCTGATACAAACCAAAGAGATTCTTTAGAAGACTGGACTTACCGCAACCAGAACCCCCGAGAATGACAAAAATTTCTCCATTGTTCACGGTGAAATTAAGATCTTTCATTAATACGTTCGAGCCATAACCTACTGTGAGATTCTGAACGTCTATGGCGTAATCCGTATTAGCTGGCATCTTGTCAGTCGCGTCCATCAGAAACCTGTCTTATAAGAAATGAAGGCAAAGACACCATCAACCAACACAATCATGACGATGCTACTAACGACGGCGCGGGTAGCAGAGATACCCACTGCAGCAGCACCAGTACCTGTTTGCATGCCGCGCAAACAACCGACTGCCGAGACAACAATACCGAATAAAGTTGCCTTTAATAAACCTGAGCCAATATCCTCGAGATCAACGGCACTTAACATGCCATTGTAAAAATTGATAAATGGAATACCGTAAGCCAACATGGTGATTGCTGATGCAAATACACTCACGATGTCTGCATATAAAGTCAAAATCGGCGCAACCAAAATTCCGGCTAGAACTCGTGGGACTACCAGAAAGCGAATTGGGCTAAGTCCACCCGATACCAAGGCATCCACCTCGCTATTGACTGTCATCGTACCGATCTCTGCTGCAAATGCTGCAGAGGAACGCCCTGCCAATAAAATGGCAGTGATCAAAGGACCTAATTCACGAAATATCCCCAAAGAGACAATTGGACCTACAAACGATATGGCGCCAAATTGTTTCATGCCGATAGCGGATTGAAATGAAAGAATCACGCCAATCAAAAAGGCGACCAAACCAACAATCGGTAATGCAGCAATCCCAGCTTCTACTGCGGCATTCACGAAGTCACCCCAGCGTACCTGTTTGATGTTCCGAATAGACCACACTAAATCCGCAGTTAATTGGCCAGTGAAAGTAATCAGTCCACGCGCATCATCGATGAGATCTTGCGTAGCTATTCCCGTACTAACCACAAAACTAGTCTTTGGTTTGGTAGTAGGAGTTGGAAATAAATTCGAGATGGGATCGAATTCTTTTAAGAGTGGTTGATAACGAGCATCCAAGCCGACTATCTCAAACTTTCCCCCTGCTTTCCTTTGCGCCTCTTCAACTCCGATTAAAAAGGCAATACCAGCGCCATCAAACGACGAAACCTTTGAGGCATCAAATACTAATGATTGGTTTGCATCCTGTTTAAGCCAAGCATCTTGGGTATCCCGAATTTGGGTCCAAACTCCACCCAAGGAGTAGACATTAATTTTCCCGGTTAAAAAAATCTGGGCGCTAGCAGCATCAGTCTGCGACCAAACAGCAACTAGGGATGGCGCAGAAGAAATGGGGGCTGTCATGCTCATTGGCAAACTATAAGGTATCTATGTGAAATCAACATGAAATGGTTAAAATAGAAGACCCTGTCGGTATCAAAAAAAGCTATTCCAATTTAGCGCCAGAGATTCTGACAATTTCAGCTAAAGCTGGGGCCTCAGCCCGTAAATGGACTAAAAACTCGGCCGGAGATTTAGAAGTGGTGATATCCATGCCTTGAGCGGCTAAGCGCTGTTTGACCCCTGGCTGAGCCATCCCTTTGGAGGCGGCAACAAACATCTTGTTAGTAATGGCAACGGAAGTGCCGGCTGGGAAATACAGTCCATATGAAAACGTTGAGTTATAGCCAGATAAGCCACTTTCTTCAGCTCCAGCAACCCCAGGAATGGCGGCAGAAGGTTTGGCGGATGTTAAAGCAATCGCCTTTAAGTCGCCGCTCTTAATAAAACTCATGACCGTTGGTGGCGTAGCAAACATGATTTGGGTATCACCAGCTATTGTTGAGACGGCCGCTGGGCCACCACCTTTAAATTGAATGGTTGTCAATTTCACATTAGCAACAGATTCAAATAAAGCAGCGGCTAAATGAGGGGTCGAACCATTACCAGAAGAGGCGTTAAAAATCACTCCTGGATTGGCTTTGCTGAAAGCAATCAACTCTCGAAGATTTTTATAAGGCACCTTTGGATTTGCACAAATAATCATCGAACCGGTTGCAATATTGGTGACCGGAACAAAGTCACTCTCTTCCAGGGACATTTTTGGATAAAGTGCTTTGATCTGTGCATGCGGACCATATAAAGAAATGGTGTAACCATCAGGCGGCGCTTTTGCCACTAAATCAGCGGCAATCGCACCCCCTGCCCCAGGTCGATTCTCAACAGTAACTGCAACGCCAATTTCACGAGAGATTTGCTCCGCAGTGACGCGAGCTACAAAATCTGCTGCGCCACCTGGTGGATAGCCAACAATTAACTTAATGGGTCTATCTGGATAAGTATTTTGCGCATAAACAAAAGAGCTGCAGCTGATCAGTGAGTAAATAAAAAAACCGACAACTCTTCTACTGATCAACATCATTATTTACCAGTGAAATGAGGAGTACGTTTTTCTGCAAAAGCCTTACGGCCTTCTTTGTAATCTTCGCTAGCAAAGCAAATCTTAACCATTTCTGTGGCCCGCTCTAAATCCTTAAGCTCTGGATCAAGCAAAGCTTGCTTAATGGCAAACTTACTGGCGGCTACAGTCAATGGCGCATTCTCAGAGATGAGTTGGGCATACTCCATGCTCAATTTTTCTAGATCAGCAGCTGGGTGTACTTTGGAAACAAAGCCCATTTGCAATGCATCGCTTGCATTAAAGCGGCGAGCACTGAAGAAGATGTCAGCGGTATTAGCTGGTCCGAGAATACTCATGAAGCGTCGAACACCTTCTGGACTGTAACCCAATCCCAATCGAGCAGCAGGCATTCTAAATTGAGCATCTTCTGAGCAAATTCGAATATCGCAGGATGCGGAGAAACCTAATCCCCCACCAAAGCAATAACCACGAATGCTTGCGATCACCGGCTTGCTACAAACTATGGGGGCTTGATACGCTGCAGTCACGGCTTGGTTATATTGCTCCTGGGCATCTGCAGTTCCTCGCAGCTTATCAAACTGAGAGATATCTGCACCTGAAATAAAAGCCTTTTCACCCTCGCCTGAAACTACAATCACGCGCACTTCAGAATCTGCATCAAAGCTTTGAATCGCTACAGGAATGGCGGACCACATATCCAAGGTCATCGCATTCATCTTTTCAGGATTAGAGATAGTAATAATGCCTACCGCACCATTTTTTTGAGTAATGATTCTTGCCATGCTGACTTTCTTATTCAATAACGTGATTATTTGTAAATACTTCAATCTCAAGATCGCTATAGCCAATTTCACGCAAGACCTCTGAGGTGTGCTGACCCTTAATCGGACTGCTGGCTACCATCGTAGCGGGAGTTCTAGATAAAGCAATCGATTGATTCAATAAAGATAATTCACCTAACTCTGGATGCGTTACCTTGCCGATAGCGCCAAGATGTTGTACTTGTGGATCGGCAAAGACTTGATCAATCCCATAAATCGGCCCGCAAGGTATGCCTGCTTTTAAAAGTATTTCTACCCATTGGGCACTGGTTTTCTGAATCAAGGTTTTGCTGAGTTCAGCGTTTAAGCGAGCGCGACCTTCTGATCTGCCTTTACCAATTTTGAATTGCTCATCAGCCAATAAGTCATCGCGGCCAATTGCAGCAGCAAACTTTTCCCAGATGCCTGGACCCGTAGCAGCAATATTGATATACCCATCACTAGCTTGGTATGCGGAAGTCGGCATAAAGGTGGGATGGTCATTCCCAACCTGCTTGGCCACCTCGCCACTCATGGTGTACCGAGCAGCTTGAAAATCCAATAAGGTAAGCCCTGCTTGCAATAGATTAGATTGAACCCATTGCCCTTTACCACTAACTTCACGCTCGAGCAATGCAGTCATCACGCCCATAGCCGCCAAGAGTCCTGCAGTCACATCTGTGACCGCACTACCTACGCGCATCGGGCCTTCGCCTGCACGACCAGTCACTGACATCAAACCAGATAGCCCTTGAGCGATTTGATCAAAGCCAGGACGATTGACGTAAGGTCCATCTTGACCAAAACCAGAAATACTCGCGAGTACTATTTTGGGATTGAGTTTTTTCAATGACTCATAGTCAATAGCCAAACGAAACTTCACATCAGGACGATAGTTCTCAATCACTACATCGGCAGTCTGAACCAATCTATCAAAGATGGCCTTACCCTCAGCAGATTTTAGGTTGAGCGTAATGGAGCGTTTATTGCGATGGAGATTCTGAAAATCAGCAGCTTCTCGTGGTCCTGCATATTCTTCAAGGCCAGGATTTTCGATCTTAATGACATCCGCACCAAAGTCAGCTAAGTGGCGGGCACAAACAGGACCCGAACGAACTCGCGTTAAATCCAGCACCCGATAGCGGGTTAAAGCCTGGGAAGCGTTAATTTTTGTCATATTGACCTTAACTATATAGGCAATTTCAAGAGCCTAAATGAGATCGAAATAGCTCAAAAGGTAAGGGTCTCCGACTGGAGACCCTTATAGTTGGTGCGGCTGGCAGGAATTGAACCCACGACCCCTTGGTTCGTAGCCAAGGACATGAAGTGCCATAAAACCTATATAAATCAATGACTTATGAAGGGTGATTTTTACGACAGAACTAACGCATTGACACTCTTAACCCCTTGTTTCTATTGGTTTCTTATTTTCTCCGTCGTAACAATTTAGAGTCGAATTTATATAAATTTATTCTCGCTCTAGAGATCTCGATTTGCTGATAAAAATT
>TBL_comb47_HYPODRAFT_10006544_pt1 | contig 12570 bp, 13 predicted proteins | sample TroBogypolimnion_40_FD_10682 | JGI IMG/M metagenome (IMG submission 10682)
GTTGTTCTTTGGCAAACTTAAAAAATCTTTGTTGATTGTGCAATAGATCCGGCAACATATCTTGATACAGTTGCATTGTATCTTGTGTTTTTAAATACTTAATTACCTTAACAATAGAATCCTGTACTTCATGTTCGGCTACTGTTTCTAACTCTACCGGAAACCACTGATTGAATGTGCGAAAACCGTGGGATCGTAACCAGCTATATATCGTTGTTTGTCCATTAATAATAAACGGTCTAAGCCCTAATATAGGTTTCCAGGTTTTTTCAGATACAAACATATGATCTGTAAAACGATATTCAGTTTCTCCGACTATTGTTAAAAAATGTTGTTGCCAGATATTCATATTACCTAAACTATGAATATCGTGCGGAATACCAAAGGCATTAGTGTGTCCCCAATTGCCTTCTTTAGCATAGTCTTCTGGGTCTTCATTTAATGTCAACACTCTCGGAGATAGTGGTCCGTAAACTCCAGAATCGTCTTTACCCAAAGTCGCAACACCAAAATTATTTAATTCTTCATCGAATATCTTATTAACCAACTGTATTCTATGCTCTCTGGGCTTGCGATTATAGTTTAAAAATATCCAGTTGGGTTGTATGAAATCTAGTTGTTCTCTGGTATACGGGTAAAAGTATTTAGGTAATACAGATGAATGGAAGTTAAATTGATAATCACTATCAAAATGTCCTAGTAAAAAAGTGTCAGTTGCACCCGATAACATAATTATTTTTTCAATCTGGGACGAATTTAAAAAAACTGGGTCCACCGCAGCTAATAAAAATATACGGTCAAATTGTTTTCCTTCTGCTATTAGGCTAGTAAATTTATTATATTCATTATTTTGAAATTGTGGCCCAAACCAAGTTGTGTTAATAAACAGATTAGTTGATGTTGGATATTGCCAATCAATTTGAGTTTGGATATTATTAATCAGTTCTACCTCGTCAGTATGCCATTGCGAAGTGGTAGGAAAAGTAGTACCGATAAAAGTTGTAGTCATTTAGAGTAATATTTATTTTGATATAATTGTTGTCATAATTTTGTTAGTAGGTATTCGGCCCATTGCTGATGTCCTTCTTTTAATGGATGATAGTTTCTAAATTTAGCAGGATCTTTAAGCATGTCGTTGCGTTTTTCAGCCACAGGAATAACATCTAACATCCATTCTTTAAAAAAATCCAACTGTTTGGAATTCTTAATAACTTCTGGCATTCTTAATAGGGCCTTAACACCGTCTATACATATAGGAGATATAATATCATCTGAACAACCCATAACCCGATACCACGGAAGCAACCGCTGATCTAACGGAACAGACTCAAGCCCAATTGGATCAACAAAGTTGGTACCGATTTTTATCATAACATGCTCGTAAGGACTTAATGCTTGATAAATTCTATTAACACAATCTTGATTAAATTTAATTGGTAATTTAATGTAATCTTTAGGTTTAGTAATATTATCTTGGACCCAAGTTGGGTAGTGTATATAACGATCATACTGCGTGTTAAACCAGCGGCCTGCACCAGTGAATACACAAATTACATAAATTGATCGGTAGTCAAGCTGTGGTATTAGTTGCCCTAGTTCTTCAATCATTGCAGTTGCCCAAAAATTACTACTGGCAGACAACCCTAAATTTAACCAATCGGTTTTTAATTCATCAGACAATACATTTCCATATAAGTGCGTTATTCTAAAATTGTCGTCGTGATTATTTTCAGAGATATCACTGCCCCAGGTCCAACTGTCACCGACAGTAACAATTAACATATCGCTGTTGCGATCGATAAAATTAAAAGTATTAGTGGGAGTTTGATGCCAGCTACTATAGCGATCTGCAATGGTAAAATAATTTGGTAATGTGTCTTGTGTAAGTTTCATTGTGGGTAGTGCTCGTTTACAAACTGAATAAATCTAGCAAGTAGCTCGCTACGAATTTTTGGTTGTAGTTCTGCTAAGTGTTGTTGATTATACTCGCATATATCAGCGGTAGCAGTTACAAATGTGCTTAGATCCTGGCGACATAAATCTTCTACTACTTCGCTAATCCTTGCACAACGGTCTAACGGGTTTTCAATTGAATCAAAACTTTCATCAATAAACTGTCCAAATGTTTTAAAACCTAGATTATGCATATCTTTGTAATAGCCAGCATTGCCGGCTACTATCCACGGGTGTCCTATTGCAATTGGTTTCCAAATTTTTTCTGTTCTAAAAGTATACTGGTAATCAAATACTGTTTCTGTTACTAGGCTAAAGTAAGTATCAATGTAGGGCTTTGATTCTAGATATATATCTCCCCATTCATTATTAAACAAGTGATGTTTAACATGCAAGTCTCTGCTTGAATTTGCTGAGACGATTGTTGATTGTGTTTGATATCTACTAACTTCATATTCGGGTGGTAAGCATCTAACTGGAAAAGAGTCGTAGGTAAATTTTTGATTTGGGTAATGTTGTGGTAAACTTTCATTGCCGTGCTCATACCATTCTAGATATCGAAACCCACTGGTTGTTCTAGGATCTAAATTCGTCCACAAACTTTGATCAAGTAATCCACTTGATTTGAATCTTTCTAGCAGATACTTTCTATGAGTTCGCATACGCCCATTTAAAAATAAAAACTTGTACGGGCGAGTACTTGAACTAGTTTGTTTATATTCTGCAGCGGCTGTTAAGTTTTCGTCGTAGTCGAGTACTTTAGTAAGAAAATTTTCATAGTATAAATGTGGCATATCTGGAGGTAAATACCCACCAGTTATAATTAAAATTTTTCCTTGTTTAACTAATTCATATATTCCTAGCATTTTGCATTGCCAATACATCGTATCGGCACCTTCTGCTGGGTTTGAAAATATAACTTTTATAGTATCATTTTCTATTAACTGTTTTATGTATGATGTATTAGCGGTAAACTGTTGGCGCCCGATAACATAAATGGCATTGGGTACTATAGTATGTTTGGTTAAATCATAAAAAGTATCATCTGCTATAGGAGATAATTGCTCTTCAACTTCACAAAAGTTATCTACTACAAATTTACGATTGCCGAGCATAGTACTCGCACTCCTTCCACCAGCTGGCCATTTCTGGAAACGCAGTTAAAAAGTTGGTGCCATGCCGGTGATCGGCTTCATTAAAAAAACGATAGAAGTCTGCTTTATTTTGTTGAATACGTTCAACATTTAATTGTTGCCCGTCACGCATCCATGCTATGTCTCGATCTAGACGTGCTATTTCGTAGTCCTTAAAGCCTTGGAAGCGTGTAGCTTCTGTTTCAATTTGACGCAACATCCACGCCCACAAGTATTCTAATTGTTCGGCGTAGCTCTCTGGTAGTATCTGTAAGCTCTGCCATGTAGGTGTGCGTAGTACCGGAGTATCAAACCATACACGCTGATATGTCTTGCTGTATAATTTGCGTAGTCCTAATATGCCAGCAAACAAGTGAGGCAAGCCGGTAACGCTTAGATTATTCATTGTAACAATAAATGTGACACTATTGCGGCCTGGAATGTCTGTAAGGAATTGGTTAACACGATCCCATAATAGATTATAGTCTAATCCGTGTCTAATATATTCAGCTTGGGCGCCAAAACTATCCAGACTAATAAACTGCATAAAGTGTTCAATCTTTTCACCTTCACACAGTTCCTTGACATAGCCCTTATACCGTTGCCAGGTCTTTTCATCTACACTAAAGTTGCTGGTTACATTTAAGTGCAAATCTGGTTTAGGATTGGCCAATACATAGTCAAATACACGATAGGTATTCTTATCCAACATGGGCTCACCACCGGTCATGCGGAAGTGTTTTAGTTCTGGATATAGGTCGGGCCACCACTCCCAAAATGCATCTACATAAGGATTATGATTGCTAACAGGAATAGGCTTATTACGACCGGTGAAATGGCTAGGATCGTTATGAGTAGTTGATGTAGGATATCCACCCCACTTGTCGACTTCAGCTTGCCAAGTGCTTGAAAATTGCGGACTGCAATAACTACAAGCCAAATTACAAACATGATTGAAATTAACTTCCACATAGCTAGGTGTAACATCTTCATCTCCTGTTGAGTTTACAATTGTGTCAAAATCGTTAGCGGCCCAGGGCTCGCCTGAACGATAATGTCGATCACTTAATTTGCCGTTGTCTTCCATACTCCAACAATAACTACACTCGCTAGGGCGTTCTTGTTTCAGCATGATCTTACGCTGTTCCTTTTTGTAGGGAGTATTGTGTAGTGCGCTAGGATTATCTGCTAACAGTGTAGCATCGATTGGGTGCAGGGGTGGATGGTAGCAGGAGTTGTTTAATCCTGTGGGCAAGTGTAGACTGACTTGCTTCCATTTGGCCAAACAAAGTGCTGGACCAAGCGCATCTTTCATTTCCTCTGCTGAATTTAAAAATTCTGATTTTTTACTGTTCATTTTAGTTTAACAAATTTAATATGATCAACTGTTGAGTCTGCTTGAGTTGCAGGGCATTGTCCACACTGCGCATGCGGCTTTCCAAAGTTGTTGATAAACTCTGATAGTTCTGTATTTGTGCAATCAGTTGATAATCCTGCAACCAGGTATGGAGTCCATTGTTCTATATTGTGTGGCGCCATTCTAGAAACAGTATCGCTCAGTAATCCAGACGTGCTACACTTATAGATTTTACCTTGATACAACAGTGGGCAGGTTTGCTGACAGCAATTTTTAAATGCTTCTGCAGGATCTGAATTCCATGGCAGCATGTTGCTGTAATCATTACGGTAAGTTTTAACAAAGCTGTCAGTGCGTTTGATGTGGAACCTAAAGTTGTTGTTGGTGATCCAACGATCTATTCCATACTCTGTTACTGGTTGCCAGTTATAACGTTTTTGTATTTGATCAATGAGTTCTGTTAGTTGTGCAGTTTCGTGATGCACAGATATTTTAAAACTTACGTTCCCCAGTTCATACATTAAATCTATTAGATCCCAATGATTATGCAACAGCAGGCCATTGGTGGTAAATCTGATTTGGCTATCGGGCATAAGGTCTCTTACCCCTACTAGCCACTCTCGACAGTTGGGATTAATTAGAGGTTCTCCGCCCATGATGCCAAAGTCTGGAATAATAACACGGGTTAACCAATCAGTTAGCCATTGTTTTCCTTGTTCCCAGGTCACATACCCTGTATGCTTGAGATCACTGTAGTTGGTGCAACCCAAACAAGATAGATTACATACCTGAGTTATCATTGTTTCAAGGAATGGCAAACAGGGCTTATTTGACATTTGCAAAATCTTTATACTGTAAATTCATCATACAATCATAGTTGTGGTCCAACGCTGACTGCATGTCTTGATACATTAGATCAAGTTGACCTACATCTTTGTTGCTAAGATAAGCCAATACTTTTTTAATTTCTTTTTGACTATAAAGGTATGGATCCTCATCATAGCCTTCGTCCCACCACGAATCAAATGTGCAGAATCCCAAATGCTTTAGTCTTTTTAATAAAAACTGTGGACCTTGAATTATAAAAGGTGTTTTGGTTACTACTGCCCGCCAGAACTTTTCTGTAAGAAAAAATACATTTCCGTTGCTGAATGTTTCACATACTATGTCTACAAAAATGTCTCGATACCATTCGCATGGATTGGTGTTGTTACGGCTGTCAATAGGATACTGATCAATTTTGTCAAACAACAAGGGTGCATGCGGAATTAGGTTGATTGCTTCGCGATATTCATCACTGTCAGATCCAAAATAGTATAAAATATCTTCAAGACCCAAATGTTCTCGATGAAAATCATTGCCCGCAGAATAATGATATGTCAGCAGTGTTTGTTCTGGATAGTGTGTCCAAAGGTGGCTAGCCAGTATTAATCTATTAATGTTGCTACGACCAATGAAACAACCAAAATGTTTTTTTATTTGCTTTACAGTGCTGATGCTGCTGGCTGCCTGTTGAAACATTGGCAATTCATACATTGCCTCTGGAGTTTTAACCACATGAAATTTATCGTATTCTTCAACAAGATTCCCAGTAATAATTTCAATTTGGTCTGGCTTGATTCCCTGCTCATGCAGATAATCTAGTATTTTTTTAAATTCAGTGTGCTGAATATCCGGAGCTTCTCGACAAAAATCAACAATGACTTTATGATGTTGAAACAGCTTGGTGGCAAGTTCTACTCCAGCCATTCCGGGTTCCCACAATTGACTGTCGCCAGTTTTGACATTGACTCTGTTGGACACTTGTATTACCAGCCTTCTTGCTGTCGAATCACATCTATCTCTCTAACCATAACTCCTTGATTGTGCCAGTTTGATCTGTAATGCTGTTTAAAAAAAGCACTTTCTGCTGACATGATAGTGGTCATTGGCAAGTTTAATTGTGTGGCTAGATCCTCTGCTACTCGACCTGCTAGTATCTCTGGATTGGAATCCTTTACCGTGTTCCAAAGCTCTGCTAATCTTGCAAAATCTTGAACCTGTGTATGATCCCAAGCAGTTAGCATGGTCATATAGGTTCCCATTCTACTGCCAGCTATACTCCAAATACCATGATCAACATCTTGTCCAACATTATGCCATATAGTTAAATGATCTAAATTTCGTTGATGCACACGCTGTTGAAATTCTGCAACTGTGGGTTTGGCACCACGATTCAAACACATCTTAACACCTTCGCGGAAACCGGCACGCCATGCTTGAAAGGCACTGGCATTGGGATATGTGGTACTGTAGCAGTCATGCATGGCCCAGTAGTTGGGATAGAAACAAAACTCTACGTCGTTTTCCACTGTGCCATCGCTGGCTTCGTGTGTTTGCATGATTTCTACAAACTGTTTGGTCCAGCTGGATAATCCACCGTTGCCATACATGAGTCCGTTGATATGATTGCGAGCTCGCCAACGGTATGTTGCTTGTTCGTATTCCGCTGTGGGAAATTCTAGTGTGAGATTGAAGAAAGCTGGATCTGGCAGATTGTCACCATCAATAAGAATAAAACGCTCAGTATCACTTGCTTGACCGGCCGCTTTGTGGGCGGTGTCTGACCCTTTAACACCATCCACACGGCGGGCCCATGGTACCATGTTCTTGATCCGAATCCAATTCTCTTCTTTATTGGGCTCGTCATAAGTTAAGTAGATGCAGTCTAAATCTGCTATATCAATTGAATTCATTGTGTACAATATTCCATTTTACATGAGGTTGATCTGGATCAACTATTACGCATACATCTTGTGGAGCACAGGTAATGCCGGCGACCAAGTTGGGTTGTAGTTTTTTAACAGTAATTACCGGCTTAATATAAACAAGTTTACTATCAACTACGCAAACATTAAATGCAGATAAAACATAAGTTTGTTGATCAACTTCTATATAATTACCTGGTAATTCCTCCATGCTGTAGATAATTGGAGAGCCATCGTCATTATAATACAGTCTATAAAATATTGGGGCAACACCTGGCAGGTTGTGCAAGGCAGCCCAAAATTCTTCTTCAGTCATCTGCGTCATTATTCTTTGCCCGTTGATCTGCTCGATATTGTTTGTCAAACTTTTCTTCTTGCACAGTCTTCTCTCCAAACACCTTACGACGATTACCACATATTACACAGCCAGGTTGGCCACAATCAGCTGCATGGTGCTTGATCAAGCGATGTGGTTGATCGATATATTTTGTATTGCCAATGGACTTGGCAATTTTTAATTGGCGTTTGATTACTGCCCAGGCACGTTGTAAACGTTTACCATGTTTGGCTTTGTCTTGTTCATTGCTCATTTGCCCACTCCTTTATGTGATAATGTACCAGTCCCCATTGTGCTACTGTGTTGATTCTAAATGGATTATTTTCCCAAACCAATTCTTGAGTCCAGTCTATTGTTTGTATAGGATTAATATAGCGTTTCATATGTACAATGGTAGGCCCAAGCCCAACAGGTAATGTAACACGCTCTGGCCCCATAATAACAGCGGCTATAGCATAGACTACATCAGTTGTTGGCATCTCGTCTGGAAACTTTAACAAGGTCTTATATTCATTCCACTGTTCAAATATTTGTTTGACTAACTCAAAAAACTCTTTAGCAACAATACTTAGGCGCCAATAAGTAATAGCATTGTAAACATCTGGTAAGTTATTTTGATCAAACATTTTTCTATAGTATCTTGACTCGGCGGGGTTATCATAGAATGTTCTTGCTCCTTGACTTACTACAACATCACGTTGTTCAAATAGTGTCCACCAGTGATCTATAGAGCTAGCGCAGAGCATGTCTGCTTCTAGTTTAATAGTTTGACGGTACGGGCTTGCGTGGAATACTTGCCAATCGTTAGCGTAGCCACCTAGGTCACCAAATGGTAAAGGTATTACATGGTCAAACACCGGATCGTTACATCGTTTGACTGTGATTACCGCGATGTTAGCATCTGGGTGCCATTGGCGAATAGACTCGGCCAGGCGTATTGCACATGACAAGTAGTCCACTGATTCAGTATCAATGGCCGGAATTAAATAACCACGTTCAGCAAGGATTGGCAACAATAGCTCCTAGTTGTTGTTTACCCATGGCATGAAAGTCTTGTTGTAATGTAATCCACCGGGCTTTATTTTCTGTATTAATAAAATCAACTCTGTAACTGTCTTGATCTAACTGTGTTAACTGATGTTCTGGAGTTAAACTTGCTAATGCCCAAGGAATACTGTTATGGTCTAATGTATGTCCGTTAACTATGCCAAGAGCAATACTAAGAGCATGGTCGTTACGATAGGTTGCTGTTGTATTTTTATACAAATTCCTGTAGTGGCCCCAGTTATCGCGGATCATTTGCATTGATTCAAAAATTAATCTTGCATGATTACTTTTACGAAACATCATCACAGTGGCCCACCACATGGGCATGCGATTGTTGCCAAAGTAATTAAGCCCTTCAAAGTTGTTGCAACCGGTGACATCATATGCCTGCCGGTGTGCTAGAAAATCCTGATCAATCTCTAACAACACTTTTAATTGGTCGCTAGCAACAACATAATCAGCATCAAGAACAAGTGTACGATCCCACGGACTTAAATGATATGCATCCATACGATTATGATTGTGCCAGGTTACATTGCCGATGTCTGTAAAGTGCCTGGTATTATTGTTGGGTGCAGTATCGGTTATAATGTGTGTTGGTATACCAAGGTGTCGTTTGATATTACAAGCTGACCACTCGGCCATGGCAACATAATCAATTTCTTCGTTGTTGCGAGCAAAAATTAATGCGCCGATTGTCATCTATTTTTGTTTAGTTCTTCGTATTCAATTAACCAAGCATTCATTTGTTCTTGCCAGCGGCTGCGGACTATATCTCGGAATTCTCGAGAGTCTATTTCCACCGGTGTATCGTATAAGTCAAGAATCACTGCTGTTGGTGCGGCGCAAGCGGCTAATGTAGCAAGTAATTCCGGACCAGCTATCCACATTCCACCAGCATGTGCAAATGTCAATTTGGCTTGATATTTTTCTTTAAGAGTGCGTCGGGCGACCGCATGTTCAAAACGGCTACGACCGTGTGCAACAAGTTCGTCAGTATTCATATATGTATTGTACTACAAAAAGAGGATAAGGTAAAGCCCCTTGCGGGGCTTTTGGTAATACTAGTGTTACTATTAGGCTACAGAAGCCGCAATAGTTGGGGTTCCCCATGTATTGGACAAGCCTTGTGCGGTAGCAGGTGGCAGGTAAGTAACCAAAGTAGTCGGTGCTGTACCTGTAATTGTAGTGCTTGGACTAGCTGTAGCTGTACCACCCGAAATATTGCAGGTCGTGCCTGCGCCGCTTACCGCTGGTTGGAACCAAGTTGTTACTAAAGTTAATACTGTGCTTGAAGTAGCTGTAGCAGTAGTACGGATATACTCGCCGGTATATGGCGATGCAGTATTGTTTAACTGGAATATAGTAGTCGGGCTGGTTGTAAGGTTATACCATCCTGTAGTAGTTGTTAATGTAGTTTGTGTGCCACCACCGCCACCAAGGCGTGTAGTACCCGTGTAGGCCTGGCTAGCAATAGTTTGACTTGCACCAGCAACACGACCAGTAAGGTTAATTGATCCACATAGTCCAGCAAAAGTATTCCAGTCTGCATCCACATCGGTGCCTGTACTTGATTTACCGTATTGAAGTTTTACAATACCACCAGCATTCCAGAAATACCTAGCTTGATCGGCACTTGGGAATGTAACAGTAGTTGTAAATGTAATAGTCCAAGTTGTTTGTCCAGAACCGGTGGCAGTAGTTTTACTTGTTGTGCCGGAGAATGTGCCATACGCTGTACCAGACGCAGCAGCATTGCCACGATTGGTTGTAACATTTGTTAGGTCAGTATTTACTGCAGCTAGTGCTGTAATAGTTTGCCCAGTAGTCGGGGCAGTTCTTGCAGTTATTGTGGTGCTGGTTTGAGCGCCGGCTGTAGCAATATCGTTTACTAAACTTGCCCATTGTGTGGCTGTAACCGTTCCAGCAGCCGATACAGTAGGGACTACAGTTTGTCCCCATCCTTTGTCGCCTGACCCGGTTGACCAAATATCATTTAAGTTAGCACCCGCTGTACCGCCCGATGCTGTGGGGCCAACAAATCCATTATAATCTGTTGCTTGTATTAATCCGCCTGATGAATATGTCATTCTGTTTAATCCTTAATTTATTGTAACAATAGCTTCAACGGTGCCTTCGCTACTATCTAATTTATCTTTGAGTGCGCGGCCAATTACATTAAATGCTGTCGCTTCACCTACCTGGGCAGATCTAGCTAATCCGTTACCAGCCGAAACCAACCTATCACCTTTACGAACGTGACCGATAGTTCTAACAGGAACTCGTCCAGTCATTGCAACTGGGGGATGTGTTTCATTTGTTCCGGCATTACTATTCATCAAATATGCTGCTCTAGTACTTATGACGCCAAAAACATTCTCACTTAAATCTGTATTAACTTGAGTAATTTCAGCTGATCCACCCAATTCGACCACTGTTCCAGGAACAAGCGCAACATCTGACTCAAAGCGTTCTGCTAAGTCGGCATAGTTAGCATCAATTTGCAAACCAGTGATAACACCCGTAGATCCATTAATAGACATCGCTGTAACAACGCCACTGCCAGTATTCACAGTGAAATTAATATTGCCAGTGGAAGTTTGATTGGCGATAGTTGCAGTTGTGCCGGAAACACTCATACGGAGATCACTACTTGCGCCGACTGATAATCCTGTATTATTAAGAATGCCCAATGTTCCTGTTGTTGTTGAGTTAGTATCGTTACGCAAAAATTGTGTCGCCGCGATTCCACCAACTAGTTGTGCATTTGTGGCTGTACCTGTTAGCACTGCGCCACCTGTGGTAGACAAGGTAATTCCTGGGTAGACCGCTGCAAATCCTGCAATCGGAGTGGCAGGGGTAAACATAGAGTCTTTACTAACCATACCGACAATTGTTCCACCGGAATATAGTTCGACTACATAGTGAGTTCCACCAATGTTGTCAAGGATTGCAGTAGAAACTGCACCGGTAGTACCACCAGGCGTGTTTGACCCAGGTCCAACCACTAACCAAGCGGCGCCAGTCCATACATTTAATTGTTGGGTTGATGTGTTATACCACAAGTCCCCAGTAACATTACCGGTTGGAGCAGAACTTTGAGCAGTAGTAGAACTAATAGTTTTAAATGCACTACCGTTATAAACTTTAAGTAAACCATTACCAGAATCCCACCAAAGCTGACCAGTTAATGGTGCACCGGGTGGCGTAGTATTTGATGCATTTTCTAAAAGATGAATATAATTGGTATTTAGAAAATCACCATATCCTGCGTAATTCTGCCCTACTAGCGTCATCGAGCTAGAAGTATTAATAGTACCATCCGCTACAACAGCAAATATGGTTCCATCGGTTAAGTTAATTGTATATGACATTTATGTTTGCTCCGTCCTTGTATATTTACCGCGTAATAATATACTCATATTTATGCCGCACTCAAATTAGTTAAAGTCTGAATACGCAAAGTATAGTCTATCTGTATCTGTCTGTTTAAACTTTTTTGCACTGGGTGGAAGATTACATGGGTAATTAACAACAAATTACTAGCACTTCCGTTCCAGCATTGTAATCCTAGCTCATCAAACACATAATCACCATTAAAATTGGTGCTGTTATCAAACGCTTGTTGACCTGCAGGCTCGCCATAATCCAATAAACAAGTAGTTACTATATCTGTATATACATTACCGGAGGTATGTAATACTGTAAGATAGTTATTAACAGGGTCCAAATCAGCTGCTGAATTTTGATTTACTACTTTAGCATAAGTTTCATTATATAAACTGGCATTTTGACCAGTGGTATTTGGTGGCAAGTAAGTAATAACGCCAGTAGGATCTACAGCACTTCCGCCATTGCCAACCGCCATAGCATAGATAAATCCAATATTGTTATCGGCTAATGTATTTGCCATAGCAATACTGATATTTTCGTAATGAATTTGATTGGACCCATCAAAAAATACCTCTTTTGTAGATGGGTCATATATTTTCAAAA
>TBL_comb47_HYPODRAFT_10006546_pt1 | contig 12569 bp, 9 predicted proteins | sample TroBogypolimnion_40_FD_10682 | JGI IMG/M metagenome (IMG submission 10682)
CAGCACCATCACCCAGTAGCCGTCCATTCTAGTACTGGAACGAACTTGCCCACATTACGGCAACTATGCCCGTTAGTGATATTGGTCGGGGCGAGAGGATTCGAACCTCCGACCCTCTGCTCCCAAAACAGAGGGGCGCTACAGAGGGGCATTCACAATAATTGAAATTAAGATCAATATTATGAAGTTTTTCTATTCGCTCAGTCTTTCCGGGTGATCAATAAACAACCAAATTCTACTTGAAATAACCCCTAGTGCAACCTAAATTGTGTTGTACGGAGGTTGCATGCCCTTGTTGAGTCTCACGGATGGGAACCTGAAGCACCTTTCAGCGACAGCAGATACTGATGGATTGGCTCGCCCTGTCTTCTTTTGGGACACAACCTCCAAAGGTCTTGCTGTGAGGCTGAATAAGGGTGACTCCATTTCCTGGGTGATGAAGCTTCGCATTGATGGCAAGACCCGTTGGAAAACACTGGGAGACTGGCCAGAAATGAAGCCCAAGGCGGCGCGAGAGGTCTGGGATGACATGAAGACTCGGATTCGCCAAGGTGAAGATCCTGGGCGTACCCGCTTTGTCCCCATCCTCTGGGCCGACTTGGTAGACAAGTTCCAAACAGAACATCTACCAAACCTAAAGGAGAAGACACGCGCAAGCTATCGAAGTGCCTTGCGACTTCATGTTCGGCCAGCCTTCCCCGAAAGGCTCGCCCATGAAATAGAAGAGACAGATGTACGCGACTTCCATCAGACCCTGGGCAAGACTGGGAAGAAGAGGCAAGCCAATGTCTGCCTGAATCTGATACGTATGATTTTTGACCGTGCTGAAGCCTGGAAACACAGGCCATTGAACTCCAACCCGGTAATCCTGCTCCAGAAGGCTAGGTACAAGCCCTTCCGTGAGGAGGCGCGTAACAGGCCGCTTGAGGATGAAGAGTTGGCACGCATGGGCGCGGCTTTGGCAATGATGGAGAGCCAGGGCTTCGGGCAGTTCTGCGACTTCGTGCGCGTGCTCTATTTCTCTGGGGCCCGCCGAGGCGAAGTGCTAGGGCTCTCCTGGGATTGGATCGACCAAGACCGGAAGATCATTACCTGGCCGGATACCAAGACCGGGCAGACATCCAAGCCCCTAAATGACGCACTCTTCGAAGTGCTGACGCGGATTCCACGCATTGAAGGAGTGCCATGGGTCTTCTCGTCTGATGAAAGTGCATCTGGCCACCTAGAGGACATCAAGCGCCCATGGAAGTACATGCTCAATCTCGCTCAAATAGAGGATCTGACGCGGCATGACCTTCGCCACAACGTCGGGAACCAGGCCGCTGAGGAGGGAGAAAACCTTCAGACCGTGGCTGCCCTCCTGGGGCATCGGCAAACCAGTACGACTGAAAGGTACTCCAAGACCCGTGGACTTGATGCCTCAAACCGGATGGGGGTTGTGCTCAAGCGAAAGCTGGGGAGTAAATGAAAAACAACTCCAGCTAACTCCAGGTAACCCCATAGGACTCCAAATAACCAGGGACCGTCAGTGGGTAGGGTATTTCGTTCTTAATGGAAGATATTAAATGACTTGCAATTGCTGTTGACGGCAGATTACACTCAGACATAGACAGAAAAAACCCCGGATCATCCCCTTTGCCGGAGCAACGATCCAGGGTTCATGCAGTAAACCAGCCTCGAAAGACCAGCATCCATATTCTGAGATATATGGGGCCTCGGGGCAAGCCGTGAAGGATCCCTATATGGAATCCACTCCCCTGAAACCCAAGACTTCCGAAGAGCCGCTGCGCCTTCCGACTCCCAAGGCATACCTGCTTGAAGCCCAGGTTCTTGCCATGCTCGGTTGGAGTCGTCGAGCCTTGCTGAACAAACCGGAAGGTCAGCGCCCACCTTGCATCAAACTCTCGCCTCGAAAACGGATTTACGATCCTGAAGAGCTTGAAGCCTGGATCGCTTCCCGTCCCCGTAGCCGGTAGGAGGGGGACATGAAATCAATGAATTCTGCCCGCCTGGGCCAGGCAAAGCCTCGCCCAAATCCCACCCTTGAACAACACACTGTCCCTTTCCTAGCCGCATTGGCCGGGCTTCAGAACCCAGCAACAGCTGAAGTCTGGAACATGCCTTTCACCTTTCAAACTGTCGATGATGCTAGGTCATCCGGAGAACCTCGATTGGATCTGACCAGCCTGGACCATTCAAGCCTTGCCTCATGCGTGGAAAAACTAGAGCAACTGAATCGAGCCGGAGCTGGTGTATTCGTAACGGTCAATATGACCGATGGAAAAGGGCGGAAGAAGGCGAACATCATCTGTATTCGTGGTTGGTGGGTCGACCTGGATCTGAAGGATGCAACGGAAATTCCAGACTTGGATTTCCTTCTTCACTCTCTGCCGCTCCGCCCGACCATCATCGTGGAGACCCCTGGTGGCTGGCACCTCTATTGGCTCGCCATTGAACCCATACCCTGTGATGACGCTTCCCGCATGGAGGAGCATGAAGCCGAATTACGAGGCATTCAGCAAGCCCTTAAGGCCTTGGGAGCCGATGCCAAGGTCTGCGATGTCTCAAGGGTAATGAGGCTGCCCGGCTTCCTTCACCAAAAGGCCGACCAGCTGATTGTCGAACTGGTGAAGACAGATGGCCCAAGGTGGACGCGAGAGGAAGTGCGAGCAGCTTTCCCGCCTCAGCCTAGGCAAGCCAAGAAAGAGGCACCATCCAGGCCCCCAACGAATCAGCCACAAGATAGCGACGAGGACCGTAGCCGCGTGATAAATCGTGCATCTACCTATCTAGCTACTATTCCAGGCGGAATCCAAGGAAGCAACGGCAGCCGCAGCACATTAGAAGCGGCACTGAAGACCATCACCCGGTTTGATCTTTCAGTGGATGAAGTCCTCAACTTGATGGAGACAGTCCATAACCCAAAGTGCATCCCAACCTGGAGCAACGACGAACTGCTGCACAAAGTTGAAGATGCCTGGAATATTGCCCAAGCAAGCCCAGACCTGGGATGTTCCCTTCGTGATGGTACCTCTGCTGGGTCGGCTGTGCCCAAGCCCTGCGCTGAAGAAGAGGTCGTGTCTCTTGGCGCAGGTACTGATGCTCAGGGCCATCCAAACGTCTCTGGCTTCGAGTGGAATAAACGTGGACTCTTCCAGTTGAAACCCAGCGAGAAGAAGGATGATGACGGCAACCTCCTTCCCCCGGATCGTCAATGGATAGCTCCGCCCTTTACACTTCCCGGCCTGTTGCGCAACGAGGGCTCCAATGACTGGCAGTTACTCATCGCCTGGAATGATCTGGATGGAGTGGCGCATGAAGAGGCCTTGCCCTTTGAAATCATGAGCGGGGAAGGTGCCGAACTGGCCCGAAAGCTGGGGCATGGAGGCCTGGTGTTGTCGCCTGAACCAGCGCTCAGGAAAGCCTTACTGCGATATCTTTGCGCAGCGCTCTCGAAGGTCCCTACCAGGATCCGCCTGGTGGATTCTCTCGGCTGGCAGGGGGGAGCCTTCGTTCTCCCTAACGGAGAGACAATCGGGCAGACTGACAAGCCTGTGCGCTATGCGGGGGAGTCGGTTGGTCTTCGTTGTCGCGCAACCTCAGGCACACTGGAAGCCTGGCAGAACGAGGTGGCACGATATGCGGTAGGAAATCCCCGCCTCACCTTTGGTCTGTCATGTGCCTTTGCGGGGCCCATCATGGGTATGTTGTTACCGGGCGGTGGAGGTGGATTTAACCTCCAGGGATACTCCAGCAAGGGCAAGAGCACTATTCTCGAATGTGCAGCTTCTGTTTGGGGAAGCCCCAATCCTCTGCCCCAATGGAGAGCAACAGCAAACGGTCTTGAAGGGCTCGCCGCTGCCAGGAATGACGGCTTCCTTGTGCTCGATGAACTGGGCCAGGTGGACCCAAAGGAAGCTGGTCAGGTCGCCTACATGCTTGCCAATGGGTCTGCAAAGACTCGCATGAATCGCGAGGGCGGCAACCGACCATTGAAACAATGGCAGTTGATCTTCCTAAGCTCTGGGGAGCAAGGCCTGGAAGACAAGTTGTCGGAAGATGGCAAGCGGGCCAAGGCCGGTCAGGAAGTGCGAGTGCCTGACATCCCATGTCCCGCATCCGGGATGCTGGACCATGCCCACGGCTTCCCCAATATGGGTACTTTCGCTGATCATCTTAAGGCTCATGCCCGCAAGCATTACGGGCATGCGTCACTCGCCTTTCTCAGTCAATTGTGCGTGGAATCGAGCCGCCGGAACGAGCTGCAAGGCAAGCTGAAGACCATGGCGGGCGACTGGCTTGCCTCTGCCATCCCCGCATCGGCTGACCCCCAAGTACGCCGGGTGGGAGGTCGCTTCGCCCTGGTAGCTGTCGCTGGAGAGCTAGCCCAAAGCATGGGGATCCTCCCCTGGCCTGAAGGTGAAGCTGAACGCGCTGCACTGGTTTGCTTTAGAGCATGGTTGGACGGTCGAGGATTTTCCGGTGCATCTGAGGTCCACAAGGGCATCGAGGCTGTGCTCGCCTTCATCGAGAAGCACGGGCTTTCCAGGTTTGATGAGTGGGGCAAGCCTGACCAGAAGGTTTCTAACCGTGCCGGGACTCGCAAGCATGCCGAAGCCTTCGACGGCTGGGACTTCTATCTCACACCAGAGGCATGGAGGGAAGCCTGCCAGGGATTCATGGCAAAGGATGTGGCAAGAGCCTGCGTGGACGCGGGCCTCTTGGCGCAAGCGAGAGATGGCAAGAGCACCTCAGCGGTAATCACCATCCCCCATCATGGGAAAGCTCGGTGCTATTTAATTAGTGCTGCTGCCATAGCCCGGTACCAGGAAGGGGAAGCGGCATGAGTCCCTGGATCCCTAATCACAATGTTCCTGATGTTCCATACCTGAACACCCACATCAATGCTGTGAAGAATGAGAACACCCTGATGTGTTCCTTAGGTGTTCCTTAGGTGTTCCTGCCAGGTCCACGAGTCGGGCCACCGTGGTTCTGGAACACCTAGATTTAGACAATTCTCATCCAACGGTTCTCTTCTATGTTCCCCTGAAAGCCCCATCAATGCTGGTTCTAGAAACAACTGGAACACCTCGAAACCAAGAACACTCACTAGGAAGAGTCAGGGGGGGGCGATGAACTGGCTTGACCGTCTATTGGCTGAGCCTGATAAGGCCAGGCGGATCGATCCGACCCTGGAGATACTCTGTGCTGGCTTACCTCCCGACGATGCCCACGGACTTCGGGAGGAGCGAGCCGCACTTATGGAGTTCGCTGGTTGCCTCAGTCGTGTTGAGGCCGAGCGTCTGGCAGGGCTTGGCGGCAGGAGAATCATTGCGGCATGAGATTCCTTCCAGGCTTACCAATAGGCCAGTGGTCTACTGATGCTTATCGCATAACCAGCGAGCCATGTGGGGAACGCCTAGCGTTCTCCAGCCGCAGGCCGACTGTGTGGGAAGGATGTGGGCCCGAAGGGCGGGCGCAAGCCCGTCAACTGTGGACCCGCAGGGCAAGCCCAGCTTGTTCCGTGAAGCGGAATCCATCAGGTGATCCAGCATGCTTTCCAGACCCGAGCATGGAACGCGATGGTGGGTCGATGTGCTCAGGACAGGAGGGGGGCGTCTGGGGAAATCGGCTTCGAGTTCTGAATGGGTAGGGCATCGGACACTGGAAAGTTGATATCTGACGAATTGGGCGTGTGCCCTCAATGAATAGGATTTGAAGATGTCGAAGCGAACCCGAATGCTGATTGATGAGTGCCTTGCCACGGTTTCCATCATGGGGCTGGCAGACCACCTCAGGTCCTTTCAGCCATTTCGATTCGTCCAAGGTGCCGCTTTCGTAGCGGTAGGTGCCGCTTTTCAAGCCGGAGGTGAATACGTCGGTGATCGGAATATGGAGGTTCGAGTGGGCACCACCTGGTACGAGGCCCGCCTCGTGGAGACACAGCAAACCTACAGATGGCGGAAACGATGGTGGATTGAATGTCCAGGGTGTGGAGAGCTTACAACCGCCCTGTATGTCCCTAGTCTAGGACAGGATCTCGTATGCCGAAAATGCCACCGACTAGCATTTGCTTCAGAACATCAGCCAAGACGCAGTTGGCATCTATTAACCGGTTTGGTAAAATTATAGTTACAATGAAATATTAATTAAATATAACATTGATAATATTCAACCATGAAACATAGTAGCGTAAAATACTCCAATGGAATTACTTGCTAGAATTACTAGAAACTTATCAGAATCTGTCTGGCTTTCTAATGTGTATGCTAATCCTGTATAAGTTTGGCCATTTGATGTAATTGTAATTTTAAATTCATTATAATTAGAAGCAATTTGAGTAAATTGCCCACTCGCTGTTCCGATTGTATAACCGTTATTATCAATAATCAATAAACTAATGAAGCCAGTTGAATCAACATTTGCATTAATTGTACCTAATGAATAAACAGATGAAACTTCTGAATTAGCAACAGCACCCCAGATTTTAGCAATATTGATAAGACTTTTTGAACCCCAATTATCTAAAAGCGCTTGAGTCGAATAAATTGTAAATGTTCCACTATCTGTAGCAGTAGTGTAATTCCCAGTAAGGTTAGCTTGACCACCATTAACAGCTGTACTGTTTATTTTTCCGTTACTTAGTGTGATTGTTTCTTGAGTAGTTGAAGAAACAAGAAGCGCACTAGAAACAAATGAACTTCCTGTAATTTGAATATTTCCAACAATTTGTTTACCGTTCCTTAATAATAATCTAGTTTCTCCCGTCGGCAGAATAATACCGTTTGTTATATCTACTGTTCCATTCATCGGTGATACAGATGCAAAAGTGCCTTGAAAGATGGCAGATGGATCTTTGTTTGTTTGAACCGGAGTAGTTGGAGTATTGGTTCCACCACCACCTCCGCCGCAGTTGACGAGCGCAAGTACGCAACAAAGTACAAGGGTTTTGGGACCGAACATTGTCCGGATAAATCGCATGGATGCTCCTGACAAGACACTAGGGTCTTGTGAAATCGATTTCATCCAACCATCACCGGGCTAGCCTGTGCCCAGGATCACATGCACGCTGGTTCATAAATTCCAATTTTCACTTGAATGGGTCAACGCATTGTTTAAGTGCTGTGAACCAAGTGAACTGACAGCTACCCAACTGACTCATACAGGAACCTCTGGAACCCTGTGAACGCATCTCGAATTTCCTCGACGCTACCCAAGTCGGCCACGGCATCGGAGATGGCGTTGTGGTATTTCAGCTTGAGGAGGGGTGATAGCTTCTCCTGGTCGAGTTCCTCCACGCCCTGCTTCACGTACTGGGCCAGGACGAACTCCAGAAAACCCTGCTGCTTGTCTGAGTAGTTGCTGTGGATGAGGACCTTAGCCTGGTCGGCACGGGCCTCGCGGGTTTCGGGGTGCAAGGCGAAGGCGACATAGGCCAGCACATCGAACAGGTCACTGTTCTCGGCTTCGATGATGCGCTGCATCTCGGCCATGGTGTCCCGACCAAAGCCCTTGTCGGATAGACCCGCCAGCAGGGCCTTCCGGGTATCAGGCGTACTCCAGATGGTCCTTAGTTCGGCCTCGTTCTTGAAGAACTCAGGCAGGGCTCCAAACATGTTCTCCAGGAACTGAGCCGCCGACATGGGCCGACCTTCTGCGCTCCAGAAGGTGGTGGACATCATGTGCTGGATGGTCCGTTCCTTCCCGTCCGCGAGCTTGATCTTGGTCTTCTGCCTCCGTTCAGGGTCCGGGTCCTTCTCTTTTGGGTCCGGGGCGGCCCTTTTTTCGATCCGCTTGGGTCCTTGCCCAGCCTCTTCCAGTTCCTCCGGCTCCCCATCCCATTCCGGGTCATTAAAGTGGTGGTGGGCCTGCACGAAGTCGTAGATGGTGAAGTAGTCCTTGCCCTCGAAGAGTCGGGTTCCCCGCCCGATGATCTGCTTGAACTCGATCATGGAGTTCACCGGGCGCATCAGGACGATGTTGCGGACATTCCGGGCATCTACACCCGTGGAAAGCTTCTGGGAGGTGGTCAGGATGGTGGGGATGGTCTTCTCGTTGTCCTGGAAGTCCCTCAGGTGCTGGTCACCCAAGGCCCCGTCATTGGCCGTGACGCGAACGCAGTAGAGGGGGTTGGTGCTGCTGCTCATCTGGTTGATGAGATCACGAACGGCCAGGGCGTGGGCCTGGGTGGCGCAAAACACCAGGGACTTCTCATCCAGGTTCATTTGCTCCATGAAGACCTTCACCCGGTAGGCTTCCCGTTCCTTGATTTCGATGATCTTGTTGAAGTCCAGCTCGGTATAACGCTTCCCTTCCTCGACCTCTCCTTCGATCAGAATGTCGTCTGGGGTGTAGACATACTCATCCAGGGTGGTGGCGATCTGCTTCACCTTAAATGGCGTCAGGAAGCCATCGTTGATACCTTCCTTCAGGGAGTAGATGAACACTGGCTCCCCGAAGTAGGCGTATGTGTCCACGTTGTCCGTGCGCTTGGGTGTGGCCGTGAGGCCCAGCTTCACCGCTGGGGCGAAATAATCCAGTATGCCCCGCCAAGAACTCTCGTCCTTGGCCCCGCCCCGGTGGCACTCGTCGATCACGATGAAGTCGAAGAAGTCCGGTGGATACTCCCCGAAGTACTCCGACTCGTTCGGACCGCACATGAAGGTCTGGAAGATGGTGAAGAAGATGCTGCCGTTCTTCGGGACCTTGCCCTTCTTGCGGATCTCGTCCGGGGCGATGCGGACCAGGGCATCTTCCGGGAAGGCCGAGAAGGCGTTGTAAGCTTGGTTTGCCAGGATGTTCCGGTCCGCCAGAAACAGTATGCGGGGCCTGCGGGCGGGTTCGCCTGTAAGGTTCCAACGGCTGTGGAACAACTTCCAGGCGATCTGGAAAGCGATGAAAGTCTTGCCGGTGCCGGTGGCCAGGGTGAGCAGGATGCGGTTCTTCCCTGCCGCTATGGTCTCCAGGACTCTCTGCACGGCAATGTCCTGGTAGTAGCGGCCAGGGTGAGACCCACCCTTGTCCTCGAATGGCACTGCGGCGAAGCGGTCCCGCCAGGCGTTCTCCTTGACGAAGGTCCGGTTCCAGAGTTCATCCGGGCTGGGGAAGGCCGGGACATCCCCCTCCTGACCCATCTCCATGTCCATGCCGTAGATGGCCTGTCCGTTGGTGGCATAGGTGAACCGAACGGCCAGCTTCGCGGCGTAGCTTTTGGCTTGGCCCACACCTTCGGTGCAGGCCTTGTCCCAGGCCTTGGCTTCTACCACGGCTAGCTTCGTGTTGCGGTAGACCAGCACATAGTCCGCGATCTCGGCCTTGGCCCGCTTGCCACCGCCCTGGAGTCGCCCCTGGGTGATGCCGTATTCACGAAGGACACGGCTGCCCTCGACAACACCCCACCCCGCCACCTTCAGGGCTGGGTCGATGTGTTCGGCGCGGGTTTCGGCTTCGTTCACGTTGGAGGCCCTGTCACAAGTCGCCGTTGAAGGCTCGGTGAAGGAGGGACTGCTTCAGTTCATCCAGTAAGGTTTGCTTTCGTTGGAATTGGGAAATCAGATTCTCACTAGCACAAGAAATTTCTTGGAGCCTCGACACTATTTCTCTCTGTGCGGTCAGTGTCGGGATCGGTCCGACCCGGAGGGCACGGATGTCCTTCATGTTGACATGCTGCACTGTGGCACCCCTTGAATGGGCCAAGAGGGTCTTTTGGATTGCAGGAGAGAGCAGAAGGTATGCCAGGAATTCTGAATCAAACACTTCCTTATTTGGACGGAGTAGGACTGTTCTCTGCCCCAGGCAGACCCGGAGATTCTCAGGAATAACAGCGACATTTCCGGCAGGGGCTTCTCTCGCCAAAATTAGATCCCCTGCCACTGGCTCGGCTCGGCGAGTCCACTCTTGGTACGTGTCCTCTGAGACACGGTAAACCCCATCGAGCAGCAAAGTGCCTTTCCCGATATTAGGCGTTCTGATAGATGGGATTCCTTCTTCCTGAGTTGGCGCGGTCTTGTGCTCGCAATCCACGATCAGAACACAGAGGTCAGACAATGGTTTTTCCCTATCTATCCATCCCTCTCCTTGCCGTGCGAATACCGATCCTAGCTGGCCCTCGAATAATTCACGAGCGTTCTGAAGGCTCTTCTCGGCATTGGCCTTGGCAGTGGCGATTCCCTCAAAGGCTTCATCGAGGATGGTGACGATGCGCTGCTGCTCGGGGAGGGGTGGAACAGGAACCCGAACTCCCTGGACCAGACCAATATTCAGGTTCCTGACAGTACTTCCAGCAGCCAGCCTATCAAACTGGCTAAAGATGAGATCCGAGCCAAGGACCAAGAACAAGTAGTCTGGGTCTACTTTCGGCTGCCTAAGGACAAGCCAACCGTCATGAATACATCCAGTAGTCTTCATTATGTAAGGCCGTCCAAAACTCATCGAGTTGGACAGGATGAAGTCACCTGGATACACCATCCGTGAGCGTTTAGCTCCTTCTGGCTTAATCCGTTGGTCTGTGGTTGTGATGTACTTCGTCACCCCCTTCGTGTCACCGATCTTGATCCAGTTGATACCATTTAGATCATCCGTAAGGAAGTTATCAATTGGTCGCGGAGAGCCCCCTCGTTCGATCTCACAGATGTCACCAAGCACCTTGGTTTCCCACCTAGCCTTCACAACAGCCCCCGGATTGTCACCAGGACTTCGGCACTTTCCGCATCCAGGGCCGCGATCTCATCCAGGATGTCTTCAGGAGTCCGAAGGACAACTTCCTCACCGCCGTTGGGGTTCTTCACGGACAGGTCAAAGGTGGCCTTGTCGATGGCCTTCTGGTCAACCGACCAGGACTTGGGGGAATCAGCCAGGGTTTTTTGCAAGGCCAGGAATTCGGTCAGGTCCTCATCGTTCAGGGGATTGGTCTTCCCCATGTTTCGACCCGGCTGAAGTTGGTAGTACCAGACCTTCTTGGTGGGTGCGCCCTTCTCGAAAAACAGCACCACGGTCTTCACGCCTGCCCCCTGGAAGGTGCCGCCTGGGCAATCCAAGATCGTGTGGAGGTTGCACTCCTCCAGCAGCTTCTTCCGCAGGGATACGGAGGCGTTGTCTTTATTGCTCAGGAAGGTGTTCTTGATGACGATGCCAGCCCGACCCCCGGCCTTCAGGCTCTTGATGAAGTGCTGGAGGAACAGGTAGGCCGTCTCCCCGGTCCGGATGGGAAAGTTCTGCTGGACCTCCTGGCGCTCCTTGCCGCCAAAAGGGGGGTTGGCCAGCACAATTTCATAGCGATCCTTCTCCTGGATGTCTGACAAGTTCTCGGCCAGGGTGTTCGTGTGGATGATGTTGGGGGCCTCGATGCCATGCAGGATCATGTTCATTATGGCAATGACGTAGGCTAGGCTCTTCTTCTCCTTGGCGTAGAAGGTCCGCTTCTGGAGGGTGGCCTGGTCCGCCGTGCTCTTGGCCTTTCCCTTCAGAAACTCGTAGGACTCGCAGAGGAAGCCTGCCGAGCCTACGGCCGGGTCGTAGATACGCTGGCCGATCTTGGGCTGGACCACCTGGATAATGGCCCGAATGAGGGGCCGGGGCGTGTAGTACTCGCCGCCGTTGCGCCCGGCGTTGCCCATATTCTTGATCTTGGCTTCATACAGGTGGGACAGTTCGTGCTTCTCGATCTGGGTGCGGAAGCGCAGTTCGTCCACAAGGTCGATGACCTCTCGCAGGTTGTAGCCACTCTGGATGCGGTTCTTTATCTCCCCGTAGATCTCCCCGATCTTGTATTCCGTGGTGTCTGGGCCGCTGGCTTTCTGCTTGAAGCCGTGCAGGTAGGGGAACAGCTTCTGATTCACGAAGTCCCGAAGGTCATCCCCCGTCAGGGCCTTGTTGTGGTCAAGATTCCCATCCTGGCCTTTTGGTGCCGCCCAGGCCCCCCACCGGTAGGGCTTGTCCAGGATGAAGGCGTAGGGCTTGCCCTCCAGGGCCGCCTCAGTGGCCTTGTCATCCTCCAGGGCATCCAGGTATTTCAGGAACAGCAGCCAGGAGGACTGCTCCGTGTAATCCAGTTCACTGGTGCACCCCGCATCCTTGTGAAGGATGTCGTCGATGTTCTTGAAGGTCTGCTCGAACATGGGATCACTGGCTCCTGGAAAGCCGGTGCACGGAAGCATCCGGGTTCAAAAACAACTCTTAGATAGAAAAACCTAGCAGGGACTCGCCTTGGTTGGTTCCTTTCCTCTTGGGTTCCATCAAGGCCAGTCTTAGACCAGTCTCACGCATAAACCATCGGTCACACCGATGCCTGTCCAGCCCTCCCTGAATGTGGCGACTACCTCACCTAGGCCCGAACCACCCTTCCCGATGACCTCTGCAATCCTCCTCGGTTGTTTATTGGTTGTACGAAGCACTTTTCAATGAAAAGGGCCGCTTGGATGCGGCCCTAAGTTCTTGATTTCATTTGGTCGGGGCGAGAGGATTCGAACCTCCGACCCTCTGCTCCCAAAGCAGATGCGCTACCAGGCTGCGCCACGCCCCGATGGAGACAGTGTACCGCTACTTGGCGCCGATGGCGACGCTAACGGCAG
>TBL_comb47_HYPODRAFT_10006548_pt1 | contig 12567 bp, 7 predicted proteins | sample TroBogypolimnion_40_FD_10682 | JGI IMG/M metagenome (IMG submission 10682)
CCGCCAACGCGCTAAAGAAAATGGGCGACATCGCCAAGCCGGTGCTGCCCGGCATGCTGCAGGCGGTGGTGGTGACCGCCGAGCCGCTGCAACCCATCGCGTGGGACGATCCGATCCAGCTCACCCATGGCGAATTGGCGGCGACGTTGTTTGGCAACCTGATGAAAAACTCCATCGAAGGCGTGGACCGCAAGTTGCTCTATCCGTCGATCCAGGCCGTGTCGAAAAATGCCGACGGCATGGCGCGCGCCACGTTGCGCAAAACGTTTGAGAAGCTTCTGACATTGGAGGACGTGCAAGCATTGGGACCGGACATTCTTGCCGCAATTAGAACGCCGAGCCCGGCGGACAAAATGTTTGCCAACGAGATCCGCATGGGAGGCTTCAAGGCCCTGACGAAATATCATTTCAAGGAGGGCATCGAAGCGGGCGTCATCTTCGCCAAAACCCAGGGCGGCCACGGCAGCCAGAAACGCACCGGCGAAATCATGAAGGAGTTGATCACCTATGGCACAGCCGCCCGCGCGGTGCTGCCGGGGCTCAGGGAATTGATCGTGCAATTCAACACCGAATGCGCGGAAGGCCGATTCCCCAAAGGCGCGATCAACCAGGTTAGAATCGACTCCGTGGAAGAAGCCATCAAGGCGATTGAAGGCGCCACGGACCAACCGGCATTGCGGACTATAGTGCCGGGGGCGCAGTAGGAGTAGTCGGTAACGAGGACTGTAGCGGCGCTCTGTGAGCGTCGCCGCCAAAGAGAGTCGCTTGAGCACGCGCAGCGACGGGTCACAAACCGCCGTTGGAACAAACGGGGCGCACTGGCGGCGGGACGCCGCCATCACGGCCTGCGGAACGACACTTGCCAAGTGTCGTGTGAGAAAGCGAGGCGCGAATGGCAGTAGCGAAAATGGCACTTTGGCGCTGCGAAAATGGCGGCGGGACGCCGCCATCACGGCCTGCCGCGAGGACGCGGCAGCCACACGCGCACTGGCGGAGAGACGCCGCCATCACGGCCTGCATTCATTATACTCTCTCTTCCATGATGTTACCTCACCATGATTTTACCAGTCTCTTCTCTTCCCTCACAATAACGCGATTGCCAAGAGAAGGTGCCGGGCAGGATGCCCGGACCACTGGGGCCACCTCAATGCTCCAGCTTGAGCTTCTTGAGTTTCGGCTCGATGACATATCTGCAATAGCCATTCTTCGTCTTGTTCTCGAAGTAATAGTTTTGATGATAGTTCTCGGCCGGATAGAAATCGGTGGCCTTGGTGATCTCGGTGACCACGGGATTCTTGAGGATTTTGCCGATGGCGGCCTTGGACGCCTCGGCGGTCTTGCGCTGGGCCTCGGAATGATAGAAAATGACCGAGCGGTATTGCGGCCCCTCGTCCTGGCCCTGGCGGTTGAGGGTGGTTGGATCATGCAAATCCCAGAACCAGGCGAGGATGCGTTCATAGGAGATTTTCTTCGGGTCGAAAACCACCTGCACCACCTCGGCATGGCCGGTGGCCTTGTCGCAGACCTGCTCGTAGGTGGGGTTTTTCACCTTGCCGCCGCTGTAGCCGGAGGTGGCCGAAATGACGCCGTCGATTTGGCGGTAGGCGGCCTCGATGCACCAGAAGCAGCCGCCGCCGAGCGTGGCGGTTTCGGCACCTTCGGGCACGGCGGGCATCTTGGCGGGGGCTTTGGCATCGGGGGACATGGCTTTGTCGGGTTCGCAGGACGCTAGCGTGGGCAGGAATAACAACAAGGAAAGTACGAATCGCCGGTTCATGTTGTTTGGATGCTCATTGGCGCGCATTATTCCCGGCAAATCCATGCTACCACTCGATTCCCACGCCCTCCTCCAGGATGATCACCCGGTCGCTGATGCCCAGGCGGTCGGCTTCCATCAGCAGGCGCTCCAGGGGCTCGGCGAGCGGCTCATTGCCTAACGAAAACGTGGCGTAGTGCATCGGAATGAGCACCTTGGCGCCGAGATCGGCGAAGGCGCGCACGGCTTCTTCGGGGTTCATGTGGACGTCGCGGCCGCTGGGTGCCTCGTATGCCCCAATGGGCATGAGGGCCACGTCGATTTTGTGGCGTCGGCCGATTTCCGCAAAGCCATCAAAATACGCGCTGTCGCCGCAGTGGAACACACTCTTGCCGCCGGCCCGCACGATGTAGCCGCCGAAATCGCGGTGCGTATCATGCAAAAACCGCGCGCCCCAGTGATGGCTCGGGGTGTGGATCACCTCGAGTTGGCCGAAGTGCAGGCTGTCCCACACGGTCATCTCATGGATTGCCGGAAAGCCGAGCCGCTTGACCAGCTTGCCGCTGCCACGCGGCACCACAATGCCTTCGCGCGCCTGCAAAATCCGCAGACTCGGCTTGTGCAGGTGGTCGAAATGGGCGTGGGTCACCAGCACCAGGTCCACCTCCGGCACCTCGCTAAGGCGCAGCCCCGGCCGGCGCTGGCGTTTGACCGGGCCGTGCCAGTTCGCCCAATTGGGATCCACAATCACCGAGTAGTTGGCGAATTGCAGGAAAAACGACGCGTGGCCGATCCAGGTGATGCGCACGAGCCCGTCGGTCGGGGGCTCAAGGATGGGCTCAAGGACCTGGCCCGCCGTTTGGTTAAACATGCCGGGCACGATGCGATGGCGAAAAAACCGCAGGTTGCGCTTGGGCCAGCCCTTGCGCGGCAACAAACCCGTGTAGCGCGCCGGAGTCCATTTGCCGGGCTGATTGCCAGTTTCCTTCATGCGTGCCGGACACTAAGTCGATCCGGAAATATTGCCACCCAATTTTCCGCGATTATCGAGCGTAGGCGGCGGTGATTTTTTCGGCCCAATCCATCGCGCGAGTGCCGAAGTCGCGATCGTCCGCCGCGTAGAGGATGCCGCGCGACACATTGATCACATCGGGCGCCTGGCGTTTGGCGGCGGCCAGCGCGGCCAAATCGCCGCCCTGCGCTCCCAGCCCCGGCACCAACAAGGGCGCGTCGGGAATGTGCTCCAGCACGTCTGCCGCATGGGTCAAGCCCACCACGTAGCCCACGTCCGTCGCCCGGCCTTCCTCTTTGGCGCGCTCGCCCAGGGCGGTGACCAATTCATACACGGCGCGCCCGTCTAACAACGTCTGCCGCTGGAAATCCGCCGAACCGGGGTTTGAGGTCACCGCGAGCAGGTAGATCCCCTTGCCTTCCCAGTCCAGGAACGGTTCGATCGAGTCGTAGCCCAGAAACGGGTTGAGCGTGACGGCATCCACATTCCAGCGGCCGAAATACCCCTGCGCGTAATATTTCTGGGTCTCGCCGATGTCGCTGCGCTTGGCGTCCAGGATCACCGGCACGTCGTCGGGCATCCCTGTCAGCAGGTCTTCCAGCAACTGGATTCCCTCAATTCCCATCGCCTCAAAATACGCCATGTTCGGTTTGTAGGCCGCCGCCCATGGCGCGGTCTCCTCGACCACTTGGCGGAGGAAATTGCGCACAAACTCCGCCCCGCCATCCCCAGGCCGCGGATCCAGCCCGACACACAGCCGCGAACCGGTCTTCTTGATCCGTTGCTGCAATCGTTCGGCGTAGCGCATGGCCCAATCTGAACCTCCGCAGCCCGATTCTCAAACAAAATCTGTCTGGTCGCGCCCCCCCGTAGGCGCATTCGTCAGAATGCGGGGGGACGAGTCCCGCTTCCCCCGCTGCCGCCGCCTCCACCCCCAACGCGTTGTGACCAACGCGCCTACGGGCGTGCGGCGGCGCTCGCGCCCTCCGTAGGCGCATTCGTCAGAATGCGGGGGGGACGAGTCCGTCGCTCCCGATGCCGCCGCCTCCACCCCCCAACGCGTTGTGACCAACGAGCCTACGGGCATGCGGCGGCGCTCGCGCCCTCCGTAGGCGCATTCGTCAGAATGCGAGGGGGGACGAGTCCGTCGCTCCCGCTGCCGCCACCTCCACCCCCAACGCGTTGTGACCAACGCGCCTACGGGCGTGCGGCGGCGCTATCGCCCTCCGTAGGCGCATTCGTCAGAATGCGGGGGGACGAGTCCGTCGCTCCCGGTGCCGCCGCCTCCACCCCCCAACGCGTTGTGACCAACGAGCCTACGGGCATGCGGCGGCGCTCGCGCCCTCCGTAGGCGCATTCGTCAGAATGCGGGGGGACGAGTCCCGCTTCCCCCGCTGCCGCCACCTCCACCCCCAACGCGTTGTGACCAACGCGCCTACGGGCGTGCGGCGGCGCTATCGCTCCCCGTAGGCGCATTCGTCAGAATGCGGGGGGACGAGTCCCGCTTCCCCCGCTGCCGCCACCTCCACCCCCAACGCGTTGTGACCAACGCGCCTACGGGCATGCGGCGGCGCTATCGCCCTCCGTAGGCGCATTCGTCAGAATGCGGGGGGACGAGTCCGTCGCTCCCGGTGCCGCCGCCTCCACCCCCCAACGCGTTGTGACCAACGCGCCTACGGGCATGCGGCGGCGCTCGCGCCCCCCCCGTAGGCGCATTCGTCAGAATGCGGGGGGGACGAGTCCGTCGCTCCCGCTGCCGCCGCCTCCACCCCCCAACGCGTTGTGACCAACGAGCCTACGGGCATGCGGCGGCGCTCGCGCCCTCCGTAGGCGCATTCGTCAGAATGCGGGGGGACGAGTCCGTCGCTCCCGCTGCCGCCGCCTCCACCCCCAACGCGTTGTGACCAACGAGCCCGCGCGCGCGACGGCTTGCGGCTGGAAGCCGCAACTACGGGGCGGCGGGAAAGCCGGGCAGCGGCAAAATGCCCTTGATGGCGTGGCGATCCTCGGACAAGCTCTGCGCATGGCTAATACAAATCCGCGATTGAGCCGGCAATCCGATCCAACTGCCGGCATCCGCCAGCTTGGCCTGTTGTGCCTGATGATGTCGGTTTGCGCTATGGCAGGACGTGGCGTGGCGGGCGAGGTGCCTGGGCCGAGGCGGGTTGCGAACGTCGAGGGCATCAGCGAATACCGATTCGACAACGGCCTGCGCCTGTTGGTTTTCCCGGACAACTCGCAGTCGAAGGTCAGCGTGAACATGACCGTGCTGGTTGGCTCGCGGCAGGAGGGGTACGGCGAAACCGGCATGGCCCACCTTCTCGAACACATGGTTTTCAAGGGCACGCCAACGCACGCCAACATTCCCAAGGCGCTCAACGAGCACGGCGCGCTATTCAACGGCAGCACGACGGCGGACCGGGTGAATTACTTCGAGACACTTGCCGCCACCGACGAGAACCTCGAGTTTGCCATTGCGCTGGAGGCGGACCGGCTGGTCAACAGCCTCATCCGCAAGGAAGACCTTGAATCCGAAATGACGGTGGTGCGCAACGAGTTCGAGCGCGGGGAAAACTCGGCGGAAGCGGTACTGATGAAGCGCATCGAGGCCGCCGCCTACTCGTGGCACAACTATGGCAAGCCGACGATTGGCAATCGCAGCGACATCGAGCGGGTGCCGGTGGAGAATCTGCGCGCGTTCTATCGGAAGTTCTATCAGCCGGACAACATCGTCGTCGTCATCGCCGGCAAGTTCGACGAGGCGAAAACCCTCGCCTTGGTCCAAAAACACTTCGGCAGCATCCCGCGTCCGGCGCGCAAGCTGGACGCTTCCTGGACCGAGGAACCGGCGCAGGAAGGCGAACGCCTCGTGACGCTGCGCCGCGTCGGCGACCTCGCGGCGGTGGGCGTGGCCTACCACATTCCCGCGGGACCTCACGAGGACTCGGCCGCGCTGCAGGTGCTGGCGAACATTCTTGACGCGCGGCCCTCGGGCCGGCTCTACAAGGCGCTCGTGGAGACGAAAAAGGCCGCCAACGCCTCCGCCTCCGCAGGCCGCCAGCACGATCCGGGCCTGTTCAGCGGAAGTGCCGCAGTGCCGCGCGGCGGTTCGCCCGATGAGGTGCGCGATGGGCTCATTGCCACCATTGAGGACGTCGGCACCAAGGGTGTCAGCACCGAGGAAGTCAACCGCGCCAAGACGGCGATTCTCAAGCAGCGCGAAATGGCCGCCACCGACACCGCACAGATTGGCATCTCGCTGAGCGAATGGGCCGCGCAAGGCGACTGGCGGCTCTACTTCCTCTACCGCGACCGCATCGAGCAGGTCACGCCGGAAAAGGTTCAGGCGGCGGCCGCAAAGTACCTTCAGCGAAATAACCGCACCGTTGGCGTCTTTACCCCTGCGGAAAAGGCCGAGCGTGTCGCCATTCCGCCGACGCCCGAGGTGGCGGCGATGGTCGCGGGCTACCAAGGCCGCGCCGCCATTGCCGAGGGCGAGGCCTTCGAGCCCACGCCGGAGAATGTCGAGGCGCGCGCGCTGCGCTCCGAACTTCCCGAAGGCATCAAGGTGACGCTGCTGCCCAAGAAGTCGCGCGGCGAAGAAGTGCATCTGACGCTCACGCTGCGCTACGGCAACGAGGACAACCTCAAGGGCCTCGAACCGGCCGCCGGCTTTCTCGGAGAATTGATGCTGCGCGGCACCAAAAAGCTCAGTTTCCAGCAAATCCGCGACGAACTCGACCGGCTCACCGCCTCACTCGGTTCGGGCGTCGGTGGCGGGCGGCGCGGCGGCGGCCGGCGCGGCGGCGGGGGCAACGCGGGCGGGCAGGTCGGCGAGCTGAGTTTTTCGATCCAGGCCAAGCGCGACACCCTGCCGGCCGTGCTGGAAATTTTGCGCCAGGTCTTGCGCGAGCCGCTGCTGCCAAGCGCCGAGTTCGAGGTCATGAAGGCCGAACGCCTCTCCGGCATCGAACAAATGAAAACCGAACCGGCCATGCTTGCGCCGCGCCTCTTGCAACGCACGCTCAGCCCCTATCCGACCGACAACATTCGCTACCTGCCGACGATCGACGAGAGCATCGAGCGCTTGCAGGCGGCCACCTGCGACCAGGTTGTCCAACTTTACCGCGAGTACCTTGGCTCCCAGCAAGGCGAGCTGACCATCGTGGGCGACTTCGATCCCGACGTCTGCCTGCCCGTGCTCAAAAGCGCGCTCGCCGGTTGGAACGCCGCCAAGCCTTATGCCCGCATCGCCAATCCGATCGCGAGCGAAGTGGCCGCCGCGAGCCACAAGATCAACACGCCGGACAAGGCGAACGCCACGTACGTCGCCGGGCTGATGTTCCCGCTGCGCGACGACGCCGCGGATTATGCGGCCCTGCTCATGGGCAACCATGTTTTCGGGGGCGGCACGTTGTCGTCGCGGCTGGCCACGCGCGTGCGCCAGCAGGAAGGACTGTCCTACTCTGTGGGCTCGGCGCTGAGCGTGTCCGCGCTGGACCTGCGCGCCAGCCTGAGCATTTCCGCCATCGTCAATCCCCGCAACCTCGACAAACTCGAAAATTGCGTGCGGGAGGAACTCGAGCGCTTGCTGCGCGACGGCGTCACCGCCGATGAACTCGACAAGGCCCGCCAGGGCTTCCTGCAAGGCCAGAAAGTAGGCCGCTCCAGCGACCCCGCCCTGGTCGGCAGTCTCGGCGGCCTGCGCTATCTGGGCCGCACCATGGCCTGGGAAGCCGCGCTGGAAAAACAGATAGAAGCACTGACCCCGGACCAGGTGAACGCCGCCCTGCGCAAGCACGTTGACCCTAACAAGCTCGTGGTGGTTGCCGCCGGAGACTTTGAGGCGAACGGCACAGGCGCGAGCGGCGAATAGGGCTTGGGCTGGGGGCAATGCGTAACTTGTCTCCGGTGCCAGTCAAACCATCATGAGAATCATCAAGATCAGCGTCATGAGGGGGCCAAACTATTGGTCAATCAAAAGACACAAGCTCATCGCGATGGTGGTGGATTTGGAGCACCTGGGAAACCTTCCCTCAGACGAAATCAGCGGGGTTCGCGCCAGAGTGTCGGCAATGTTCCCTTCGATGTTGAATCGTCGTCATGGTGTGGTTCGGCCAGGGGGGCGTCTGCAACGGGTCGGGGCGGGAATGCTGATGGGACAAGTGGTGGAGCATATAGCATTGGAAATCCAATCGCTTGCTGGAATGGACACAGGCTTCGGATGCACCAGGGCTTATGGGAAAAAGGGGGTTTGCAACGTGGTTTTCGCCTATCTCGACGAAGCGGTCGGGGTCTATGCCGCCACGGCCTCGGTGAGAATTGCCGAATCCATTGCTGCAAATGAAGCTTACGATCCGAGCGGGGATATCGGGCGGATGCGCGAACTTCATGACGGTGAGCAATTGGACCCCGGCATCAGCGAAATCATCCGTGAAGCCGCCAGCAGGGGCATTCCCTGGTTCCAACTGCGCAAGCACTCATTGTTCCAGTTGGGTTACGGCGCCAATCAGGAAAGAATCCGGCTTGCCCTGGCAAGTCGGGCGGGTGGTGTTAGAGAGGGTTTGACCGGCGACAACCAAGCCGCGAAGCATCCGTTGCAGCAAGCGCGAACCCATGTTCCGAATGGGGAGAGTGCCGCTTCGCTACTCGATCGCTTGTATCCGCCGGGGCGTGACTTCAGAATTCCCATCATCTCGGTTACCGGAACCAATGGCAAGACAACCACCTCAAGACTCGTTGCGCACCTGTTCAGGGCGAACGGATATACGGTCGGCCACACCATGACCGATGGCATCTATGTTCAGGACCGCCTGATGGAAAGCGGCGATTGCGCCGGGCCGCAAAGCGCCGCATTCGTCTTGAAGGACCCCAGCGTGACGGTGGCAGTTCTGGAGACAGCCAGAGGCGGCCTGTTGCGGGCCGGTTTGGGCTATGCGGCTTGCGATGTGGGTATTGTAACCAATGTTGAAGAGGATCATCTGGGGGAAAACGGGATCCGCGACATCAGACAAATGGCCAGGTTGAAGGCCGTGGTTGCGGATTCGGTTAGGCGGGGCGGTTATGCCATTCTGAATGCCGACGACCAATGGGTCTATCGGATGGGTAACAGGTTGAAATGCAATGTCGCGTTGTTTTCAATGGACGAACACAACCCGCGAATCCGCCAACATGCCAGGGCGGGTCATCTTTCCGCGATCTATGAGAACGAGTGCATTACAATATGCAACGGCGAGGAGAAGCTGAGAGTGGCCAGGGCGGTGGATGTCCCGTTGACGATGGGAGGAAACGCGACGTTCATGATTCAGAATATCCTGCCCGCGGTGATGGCTGCCTATGTCAGTGGAATGAAAATCGGGGAGATTGACGCGGCACTGAAATCATTCTTCCCGTCCGTGGCGCAAACCCCTGGTCGAATCAACCTGTTCAGGTTCAGGGAGTTCACCGTGCTACTCGATTTTGCGCACAACGCCGCTGGATTCAAGGCGCTGAAGCATTTGGTTGACAGGATGGATGGCACGCCGAAGGTCGGCATCATCGCGGGCCTGGGCGACCGGCGCCGCAAGGACAACCTGGCGATAGGCAGGATTGCCGCCGAGATGTTCGATGAGATCATACTCCGCCAGGACAAGGATTTGAGAGGCAGGACCGAGGAGGAGATTATCGCCATGGTGCGGGAGGGCATCGCGCAGGTGAAGCCGGTGATGCCGCTGTCGATCATTGCTTCGGAGGACGCCGCGATCACCCATGCGATAAGCTCCGCGCGCAAGGGCTCGCTCCTGGTGATTTGCGCGGGCTTCGTGCCCGGCGCCGTGGAGCGGGTGACGAGGCTCCACGAGAGCGAGGGGTGACGGAGTGTTTACCAGCGGACCCGCCGGTAGAGCTCGGTTTGGATGAGGATAGCGTCGGGACTGATGCCGAAGTGCCGCGCGGTGGCTTGCGCCCGCGCGTGCCAGTCGCCGTGGCTGCTAGAGTACTGGTCGCGACAACTCATGATCCATCCGAGGTGGGCGGCGAGGTCGAAGCCGGCCTTGCGCGCATACTCTGCGCCGACGATGTCAGCGCGGAGTTCCAGTGCGGGTGAGGTGTCGCCGTGCTGGGCGATGTGCTGCGTCTGATGCGCAAACTCATGGCCGAAAATAAATGCCCAGGAATTCGGCGGGATCTGTCCGGCACCGCGCGGATGCACCCGGATGATCGCGTTATCCATGCTCCCCCGGATGCCACACAGCGGCCCCGTTTCGGGCCCGAGCACGATCTGCCCGCGCATCGCGCTGCCCGAAGCTCTGCCGACCGTGCTCGCCACTCCTTCGAGTTCGTGGAGACCCACGGGCCGGCGATAGCGGGGATCCGGCAAGCGAGAGACCTGCGCATTGGGCGGCGGCGGCGGCAACGGGACTGGCGGAGCGGTCAGTGGCGTGGGCGGCGGAGCGACTGGCGCAACGGGCGGCTGCATTGCAGTCAGGGGAACCCCTTCCGGCACCGCCGCTTTCGGATGGGCGCAGGATTCTAACAGCACCAGCGGGCCCGCGATTGCCGTTACCGCCAAGACCCGACGGATCCTGGGTTTCCACACGCCACTCAATTTCTGCTTCAACATAGGTCCCTTGGGGCGCGGGATCGTGGGTGGGGAAAGCGGCCCTGCCAAGCGCAATTGTCCGGCTGGACCGAGGAACGGGGCAAGGAACGGGACTTGCCAAGTCCCGTCGCCAAAGACACGGCACTTGGCAAGTGCCGTTCCACGACCGAATTTTCAGTCCACTGATCCGTTAGATCGACCGCGGCTTGCAAGCTACAATCATTTCCCGCCGAGTGCGTTCAAGCGTTGCGGGTGGATCAACTCCTCCCATTGCTCGCGCGTGAGGCGGCCCGAGCGCAGCACCGCGGCTTCCAGTCCGATGCCCTCGCGCACGGCGGCAAGCGCGATTTCCGAGGCGATGGCATGACCCACCAACGGCACGAGCATGACCGCGGCCGCCGTGCTGTCGCGGAGCTGACGTCTGAGCACGTCCTCGCGCGCCTCGATGCCCGCTACGCAGCGCAACGCGAGTTTGCGGGCCGCAGTGTCTAGCAATTCCGTGGATGTCAGCATGGCCCAGCAAATCGCCGGCAGGAACGCGTTCAATTCCAGGCTGCCGGCCGCGGCGGCGTAGGCCACGATCGAATCCAATCCAAACACCACCATGCCGGCCTGCACCGCAAACTCGGGGATCACCGGGTTGACCTTGCCAGGCATCAGACTGGAGCCCTCTTGCACGGACGGCAGGGAAATTTCGCCAAAGCCCGCGCCCGGTCCGCTGGCAAGCAGGCGCAGGTCGTTACCGATTTTCACGAGGTCGGCGGCCAAGGCCTTGAGGATTCCCGAAACCTCGACGAACACGTCAACATTCTGGGTCGCATCGACCAGGTTCTCCGCGCGCGACAGTGGCAGCGATGTCAGTTCGCGCAGCTTGTCGGTTACCCTGAAAATGTACTTGCGCGGAGCGGTCACGCCGGTGCCCACCGCCGTGCCACCGAGGTTGACCACGCGGATGCGCTCGCGGCATTTGAAAATCCGCCAACGGTCGCGCGCAAAGGCGTCGGCGTAGGCACCCATCTCGCGGCCCAACGTAATGGGAACCGCGTCCTGCAGTTGGGTGCGGCCCACCTTGGCGACCCCGGCAAAGCGTTTTTCAGCGTCCTGAAACGCTTCTAACAGGCAGGTGACGCCCTCTTCGAGCCGGAGCAGTTCGGTCATCAGAGCCAGCTTCAGGGCCGTGGGATACGTGTCGTTGGTGGACTGATGCAGGTTGACGGTGTCGATGGGATGGACGCAGGCATGGTCACCCGGCAGCTTATCTAACAATTGCAGCGCGCGGTTGGCGAGCACCTCATTGACGTTCATGTTGAGGCTCGTGCCCGCGCCACCCTGGAGGCATTCCACGATGACATGTGAACTGAGCCGCCCCTGCGCCATTTCCTCGCAGGCACGGCGGATGGCGTCGCCCTTGTCCGGCGGAATGAAGCCGAGTTCCACATTCACTAACAGGCAAGCCAGCTTGACGTTGCCAAACGCGCGGATCATGGGTTCAGGCACGCGGCGCACGGCGGGTCCGAAGTTCTCCACCGCGCGCTGGGTGTGGATGCCCCACAGCGTGTCAGCGGGGATCGCGGCGCTGCCAAGAAAGTCGGTCTCGGTGCGGTGGGCCATTTGCCAAGCTTTGTTGTTGGTGATGCCGGAGGAGAACTTGTCAGCAGGGATGCGGGTCCTGGAAAGGCGACCGCAACAAAGTGCTCTGCGCCGCCCTCGCCAAACGCCATACCGCGCTTGGCAACGAATGGCTTGGCAGGCGCCTGTCCATGGGGCACAGTGCCCATGTGAGCAATCTGGTCAATCGCATGCGCGAAAGCCCCAAAGACCCAAGCGAAACAATTGAAATAAAAGGACTGGTACCACTCCATGGCTTGAGATCGTGCCAGCCGCACAAGGGCCGCCTGCAAGGTGCTGAGCGTTGTCGTTCGTTCATGGGTCCATCCAAGGTGAGCCCCGCGCCGCCGACAAGTGCAAAGTTCGCGAACGTACCCCCGCGTGGCGTACTTGCCGCTTCCAGCGGCGAGAGCGTCTTCTCCTCTTGCCTCATGAGTGCCTGAGTGCCCCACATGCGCGCCGTGGCTGCGCGCCTCCGGCCAGTCGTCATTGCGCGGAAATTGCTTTTGGAGTGAAGGCCGTTGAACGAGCCGGTGGCCGGTCGGGAGGGAGGGGAAATGGGGGTTGCTCAAGCTCCGTGGGCATGAAGCCATTCGTGTAAATGCTGAAAAA
>TBL_comb47_HYPODRAFT_10006549_pt1 | contig 12567 bp, 14 predicted proteins | sample TroBogypolimnion_40_FD_10682 | JGI IMG/M metagenome (IMG submission 10682)
CCACGAGCCTCGAGTTCCCGCTTCTTATCCATAAGGGCCGCTTTCTCCTTATCAAATTCATTATATATGGGCCAGAATTTTTGAGCCTCCTGCGAAGTCAAACCGATCTGTTCGGTCAGAAATGCTATTTTTTTGGTTTTTATTAATTCAAGTGTCTGAGGATCAAGTTTCTGTTGTGCCATGCCTGTCAGGGTGGTAAGGAGTGATAAAAGGATTAATACCCTGGTTTTCAGAAAATAGTCTCTGAATTTATTGATGATGGTCAAAAAAAGCACGGAATCTTTTTCCTTTCCGTATTTAATATTGGAATGTGCTTGTGTCATGATGGCTCTATTTTTAGTTGTCTGCTAGAATTTCGTAACTACTGTAATTTGCTGTAATATAATCAGCAAGATTGTCAGAGGAGAGCGTTTTTGAGTCCATATCACTCAAGGCTGAAAATGCAGCGAGGAGTTGTTCCTCCGAAAAATTGGAGATCAAAGAACCCTGAATCCCATTGACTGAATCATCAATGCTATTCTCTGAACCGTTCTGAGCGATATTTCCGGAACCGGAAGGGAGTAACTTTGTGGACGGGACATATATCAGCAACATGGCAAGTACCAAAATCGCTGCTATTGCCATAATTGGTCTAAAGTAGATGAACCTCCTTCTGTGATTATTTGTCCGTTCCTCTTCCTTAATCCTGATGGTAAGCCGGTCAGCAAAGGTTTCGAAATAGTTCTCAGGAACCCTGAATGGGTTTTCTTTTTTGAGACTACCGAACAGATTTTCAATATTTACGTTTTTCTCTTTCATTTTTAACGATTATTTGACATTTAGAATCGCAAATGGTTTAATGACTATTTAGAATCTTCTTTTAAAAATTCCTCAATCTTTTTTACAGCAAAGTGATAGGAGGCTTTTAATGCCCCAACCGATGTCTTAAGGACTTCGGATATCTCTTCGTATTTCATTTCATCAAAGTACTTCATGTTGAATACTATCCTCTGTTTATTAGGTAATTGCAGTATTGCCAGCTGAAATTTCTTTTGAATATCATCTCCGTCAAAATATACATCCGATTCAATTGATTCAGAAAGGTAATCATTTATTTCATTGATTGAAACTACTGAATGACGCCGTTGCTTTTGAAGGTGGCTCAGTGATTCGTTGGTCGCAATTCTGAAGAGCCAGGTAAACAATGACGAATCTTCCCTGAAACCTTCGATATTTTTCCAAACCTTAATAAATACGTTTTGCAGAATATCATCTGTATCATCATGATTTAGCACAATTTTCCGGATATGCCAATAGAGCCGCTGCTGGTATGTTTTTACCAGTAGTTGAAAAGCCTGCTCCCTGCTTGCTTCAGATTTAAGATTGGCAATAAGCTCCTTTTCGTTTAAATCCATTTTAACTACCCACAATTGTATGATATTCTGTTCTTCAGACTCCGTTTTTGGAAAAAGGTTTAAAAACTAAAAAAGAACCCCTACCCGGATCCCAGAGGTCATTACAAACTTGGAATCGGATCCTCCTCCTAAAAATGCAAACCTGAATGCATTACTATTTTTTGCATCTCCAAATCCATATCCGGCCCCAATGAACCAGTCGAATAAGAACCAGTTGTTCACGATCCATTGTTTTCCGGTATTAAGCATAATGGCAAACATCGTTACAGTTTCCCTTGCACCGCTGCCAGAGGTAAAGTAGTTGTCAATATTCGGTGTTTCACTATAAGTTAAAAGCGAAATCTCAGGTCTGATATAAGTCCCCTTTAAAATATGGGCATACCGGGTTCCTTTAAAATAATAGTCGGGACTTTTGATGAATTTATAGCCAAATTTGAAATACATACCTTCTGCAGAATCGCTATTAATATTATCTCCAAGTCCGATGATTCCCAATGTTGCCTCAATACTGCTGCCCGGCTTTAGATTATGTTCGAATGTAAAACTTGTTGCCCCAAATAAAGGGGATAAAAATCCTACTTTGGCAGCATTCTTATGCTGATTTTCGTATTGTGCCGAGTCGTACATCGAATCTTTGATTTTAAGCTCTTTCCCGTCACTGAAAATGATCAGGCTGATCTTATTTTTATCGATACCAAAAACCACATTACCAAAAATATTCTGTTGGGTATATTTCACTTCATCATCCCCGATCTCCTTGATTTGACATCTGATCGTATCATGGGTTATCTTAATGATCCGGTCCTGGCTAAATCCGCAGTAAGGTAGGGAAATGAGAATCAAAAAAAATGATAGAATATTTTTCATTGGTTTTAATTTTAATGGTTTACCTGACTTATGTCTCCCCATCCATCCGGCTGGTAATCTGAGGTTACTCCCTTTGTGTGGCCTCAGGTTAGATTTCTCAGCTAAATTAGTAATTTTGTGTGGTTAAATTATACCGTATTTATAATGGCTTTACAGTGTGGAATCGTCGGACTTCCCAATGTCGGAAAATCGACCCTTTTTAATTGCCTGTCGAATGCAAAAGCGCAGGCTGCAAATTTCCCTTTTTGTACGATAGAACCCAACGTCGGGGTTATCACCGTTCCGGATAAAAGACTGATTAAACTGGCAGAAATTGATAAACCCAAACGCGTTGTCCCTACAACCGTTGAAATAGTTGATATTGCCGGACTGGTAAAAGGGGCGAGCAAAGGGGAAGGACTTGGCAATCAGTTCCTGGCCAATATCCGTGAAGTCGATGCGATCATCCATGTGATTCGCTGTTTTGAGAACGACAATATCATTCACGTCGATGGATCTATCAATCCGGTTCGTGATAAGGAGGTGATTGATATTGAATTGCAATTGAAAGACCTTGAGACGGTTGAGAGCAGAATTGCCAAACTGCAAAAGCAGGCAAAAGTTGGTAATGACAAAATCGCCCAGAAAACAGTCGCCATTGCAGAACGACTTAAAGCCGTCTTACTTACCGGTAAAAGTGCCAGAACATTGGAATTAACAGAAGATGAAGAGGGGCTGATTCACGATTTTTTTCTGCTGACCAAAAAACCGGTGCTGTATGTTTGTAATGTTGACGAATCATCAGCGGCAAAAGGGAATAAATTTACCCAACAATTTTCTGCGGCTGTTACTGATGAAAATGCTGAAATACTGATTATTGCAGCAGCCACAGAAGCTGATATCGCCGGTCTGGAGAGTTATGAAGAGAAGCAGCTTTTTCTTGAAGATCTCGGACTTGATGAACCTGGTGTGAATAAGTTGATCCATTCAGCCTATAAACTACTCAACCTTCAGACCTATTTTACCACCGGAGCTGACGAGAGCCGGGCCTGGACCTTTGTCAAAGGGATTAAGGCGCCCAAAGCGGCCGGAATTATCCACAGCGATTTTGAAAAAGGGTTTATCCGCGCTGAGGTTATCAAGTATGACGATTATGTGAAACTTGGTTCGGAAGCGGCTTGTCGCGAGGTTGGAAAGATCTATGTCGAAGGGAAGGAATATGTCGTTCAGGATAGCGATATCATGCACTTCAGGTTTAATGTATAGTCATTAAAAAAAGCTGATACCGGTTAGTTAAACCGTTGGTATTAATCCCCGGAAGAGGGTGTCTCACAGATTGGGACACCCTTTTTTGTTTTAAATTTTTGCACCGTTTTCAAACAATTAATTGGGCAATAACGTAACTTTGAGCTAATTTAAATCGTAATAACGTGATAAGCAGGAATGAAGCCAACTCGTATTGACAAGATTATTTTAACCGACAATTAAATGATTTTTTAAACGGAGATTATTATGAAAAATCAATCTGAAGAAGAGACAATTTGCTGTCCAAAATTTGATCCTGACCCATGGGATGAAAAAATTATGCAATGGGAGAATAGGAAATTCGTTAAAGACCGTGTCTGTACCCTGTTTTACATGCCTCTTAATTTTAGTCGGGTAATGAAACGGTTCGGCAAAAATCTGGCTGCGGCAGGCGCCGAAATGCCGGATTCCCTTTGCCTTTCTGACCAAACTTCAAAATGGAATATGGATCTTTATCTCGCGGTCGATAAAGAGATTCCCGGCACTGAAAATGTGACGATTAGTGGTAAATTCTACTGCAAGGTTTATGAAGGCCCTTTCGGTGAAACCGGAAAATGGTGTTCCGAGTTTAAAAACGTTTTAAAAACCAAGGGATTCGAATCGGTTAAAACCTACATGTGGTATACCACCTGCCCTAAATGTGCAAAAAAGTATGGCAAAAACTATGTCGTGATGTTAGGGCAAATTGATTGATGATAATTCGTGTATTTTCAGATTTGAAAGGAGGAACTCCGGGATATTGAGATTTCTGCAATAAGGATTAAAGATCAAGAGTCAATTCTTTAATTGTTAGGAGATTATGTCATGAGCTATAATTACGAAAAGATAACTGCCGAGATATTGGGCTTCGCCGGTGTTCAGATAGGGGGGAGGAATCCCTGGGATATCCGGATTCATAACAAGGATTTTTACCGAAGAGTCCTTACCGAAGGTGAATTGGGATTGGGTGAATCATATATGGATGGCTGGTGGGAAGCCGAAAAGGTTGATGAATTAATTCACAGGATCTTAACTGCCAACCTGGATAAAAAAATAAGATTGAAATTTTCAATGCTCTTCTCCCTTTTTATGGATAGATTTTTCAATTTACAATCCAGGCGAAGGGCATTTATAATAGGGGAGAAGCATTATGATTTGGGGAATAAGCTATTTGAAAATATGCTTGACCGTCGGATGAATTATAGTTGTGGTTATTGGAAAGATGCCACCAATCTGGATGAAGCACAGGAAAATAAGCTTGAATTAATCTGCCGGAAACTTTATCTCAAGCCCGGTATGCGCGTATTGGACATTGGTTGTGGCTGGGGACCGTTTGGTAAATATGCCTCTGCCAAATACCAGGTGGAAGTCACCGGAATTACCGTTTCCAGGGAACAGGTGCAACTTGGCCAGCAGTTATGTGAGGGGCTTCCGGTCAATTTCAGACTTATGGATTACCGGAATATGAATGAGAAGTTCGACCGGATTGTAAGCGTTGGCATGGTGGAACATGTGGGTTATAAGAATTACAGCACTTTTTTTAAGGTTGCCGGCAGATGCCTTGAAGAGGATGGTTTATTTCTCCTGCATACGATTGGACATATGGAACCTTCAAAAGCATCAGATCCATGGACCAATAAATATATATTTCCAAATGGAATGATCCCTTCGGCTTCCCAGTTATCCGATGCCTTTGAAAAACTTTTTGTGCTTGAGGATTGGCACAATTTTGGTCCTGACTACGACCTTACACTTATGGCCTGGCATGAAAATTTCGTGAACAACTGGGAGAAATTGAAAAGCGATCTGTCGGAACGCTTTTACAGAATGTGGGAATACTACCTTCTTTCAGCCGCTGCGGCCTTCAGATCACGGCGTTGCCAGTTGTGGCAAATAGTCCTGTCCAGGAATGGTGTGCCTGGCGGTTATCAGTCGGTCAGATAAGGGGAGGCACACTCAAAACTGATTTAAAAGGTGAAAGAATCGGGATGAGCTCCGAAATGGTAGTTTTTATCCAAAGCATCAATAAGGTCAATATCCTCGAGTGTCAGTTCAAAATCGAAGATGTCGGCATTATGCTCAATTCGCTCCTTATGAACCGACTTAGGAATCGTCACAATCCCCTTTTGCAAATCCCACCTTAAAACGATCTGGACCGGAGATTTCTGATGCTTTTCGGAAAGTTTGTTCAGGAGGGGGATATCATTGACTTTACCCCGCATAATCGGGCTCCATGCCTCATAAACGATACTGTAGGAATGGCAGAAGTCGATCAGCGGCTGCTGAACAAGATAGGGGTGGCACTCCACCTGATTAACCATTGGCAAGATATCTGCACTATTGAATAAATCTTCAAGGTGATGTTGTAAAAAGTTACTCACCCCGATTGCCCGGGCTCTTCCGGAGCGATAAATATCCTCCATGACCTTCCATGTGGCACTGAATTTCCCCTTCACAGGCCAGTGTATGAGGTACAAATCGACATAATCAGTCTGAAGTAACCCGAGACTTTCCTCAAATCCCTCCATGACATTACCGTATCGCTGATTGTCATTCCATAACTTAGTGGTGATAAACAGCTCATTTCGGGGAATGCCACTGGCCTTTACTGCATTTCCTACGCCTCGTTCGTTCATATAAATTGCTGCAGTATCGATATGCCGGTAACCGGCCTCCAGAGCCCACTTTACCGCATTTTCCACTTCAGAACCCTCCTGAGTCTTGAAAACGCCTAATCCAAAGTAGGGCATACTGACGCCGTTGGACAATTCTACGGTTCCTTTTAAGTCATTTATTATCATGGCTGTATAACTATATTGAATAACATTAAAGTTGGCTTTCCCAATTGGGATGAATTTTCATCAAATATAGTTCTTCAAAATTTGATTGATAAGCTTAAAATCATGAAATTTGAACCCAACTCTCAATCTATGATGAAGGATATTACAACACTTAAGGATATAGAGTTTCTGGTCGACCAGTTTTATAGCTTGGTTCAGCAGGATCCTTTAATCGGGCCAATCTTTAATGACAGACTTTCAGGACGTTGGGAGATGCATCACCGGAAGCTTTATCGATTCTGGCACACCGTTTTATTACGGCGACCCGATTATTTTGGAAATCCGGTTCCGATTCATTACCGAATGAACATTGATCGACCTCATTTTGACCGGTGGTTAATGATCTGGGTTGAAATTATCAACGCCAATTTTGAGGGAATCGTTGCTGATCGGGCCAAATTTCGGGGAAAGAAGATGGCGGATGCCTTTCTTTCAAAGATAAAAAAGAATAATTAAAAGATATTTGGAAATCTAAATTTCGCTCGTTATGTTTGTCGCGGAATAAAATTCATTTTTAGCCGGTATTCTGAATGAAAAGAGAAAACTTACATAGTGTCATTTTAGCTAAGGAGAAACAGCCATGTTTTTCCGGTTTTTTCTGTGGTGAATCTTTACTCCTCTCCATGTCTATGGATATGCAATAGCCTTCCTACGGGCAAAACCTGTTTGAAGGCTTCATCAAAATGCTCCTGGTGAGCAATTCCTTTATTAATCACTATTTCAAAATGTATGACTATGCCTAAAACTGTCGTTAAATTCGGCGGATCCAACTTAAAATGTAAGGAGGATATTGGAAATATTATCCGGGTTATTAAAAAATATGACGAACCTGTAGTGGTTGTCGTTTCTGCGTTTTATGGGGTCACCAATTATCTGATTGATTCACTGGATAAAGCACGTCACGATGAGTCGATTGCCCAAAAAACGATCGATTACCTGTTGCATCTCAAAAGGGAGACCCTTGAAATGAATATCGGGGATACGATCGTGATAGATCGTATCTTATCGGAGATTGGCATACTGTTGGAGGAGCTTGGACGATACCTCCGGGGGATTGCCCTTACAGGGGATGCCTCACAGGCCCTCGAAGATCATGTACTGGCTTATGGAGAGCGTATTTCAGCGGTCTTTCTCGCCGGAATTTTCAATTATGAAGGGATCGAAACAAAGGTCGCCTTTCCTGAATCTATTGGTCTGATCACGGACGGTGAGTTCGGAACTGCTTCTGTAGATTTTGTGAAATCTACGGCCATGGTCCGCGAAGCTTTATCGGGAGACCTGGTTTACGTTGTCCCCGGATTTTACGGATTATCTCAGGAAGGCAAAACTACGGTTTTCGGACGTGGCGGCAGCGATTATTCTGCGGCATCGATTGCCCGTTGTTTGGGTGCTCCATCGCTGGATATCTGGAAAGATGTGAATGGATTTTTAAGCGGGGATCCCAAAACGGTAGACAATCCGGTTCAAATCAATCAGCTTACCTATAATGAAGCTGCAGAATTAGCCTATTTTGGGGCGAAAATTTTACATCCGCGTTCCGTTGAGCCTTTAGCTGCCCCCCATATTCCGATCAGGATCTTCAATATTTACAGCGATTCGGATCTCAAAAATCCGCGCTCGGTGGTAAATGCGGAAAAGATTGTAGCCAACGGGGTCATAAAAAGCGTTACATCAAGCGAAGATTTCGGGATTCTGAAATTAAAGGGATCGGGTGTAGGTGCAAAACCGGGTATTCTGGCTAAAGTTACTACTGCACTGCATATTGCGGGTATTAACATCAGTTCAGTTCTAACTTCACAAATTTCAATCAATATTTTAATCGCCAGGAAGGATTTGAGAACTGCCTATGCGCTTGTAAGTGCCTTAGAACTTTCGGCTGTTGGTCGCGTTCAGATATTAGAGGATATTTCCGTTATTGCAACTGTCGGAAATGGGATAGCTGAAAATTATGGGGTTGCAGCCCGCATTTTTACTGCCCTGGCAGGGAATGGAATAAATGTGATGATGAGCTGCCTGGGAGCTTCTCCGATTGTCTGCTACTTCCTGGTCCGGAAAAATGACTGCATTCAGGCGGTTAAAGCTATTCATGAGGAATTTTTTGAAACAAATACATCTTTATGATAGTTAGTTTAGAGGCAACAGAAATAAATAGAAATAGTTGAAAGGATAGTAACAAAAGAAATTAATTGAAATGGGTTGAAACCACAGAAACCACAAGAACAACTGAGACAATAGAAATAAATGAAATAGACTGAAATAAATAGTAATTAAAAACAATTTAAACAATTAAACATGACAACAAGTACACCAAAGTTTGAAACATTGCAAGTCCATGCCGGACACACACCCGATCAGGATACCCTTTCCAGAGCAGTTCCGATTTACCAGACGACCTCTTATGTTTTTAAGAATGCCGAGCATGCCGCCAATCTGTTTGGTTTAAAGGAGTTTGGGAATATCTATACCCGTTTGATGAACCCAACAACCGATGTATTCGAGAAACGGATTGCCGCTCTCGAAGGTGGTGTTGCCGCACTGGCCGTCTCTTCCGGTCATGCCGCCCAATTTATTGCGATCACCAATATTGCCGGAGCAGGTGATAATATTGTCACCTCACCCTTTCTCTACGGAGGAACCTTCAATCAGTTCAAGGTATCTTTTAAAAATCTTGGGATTGAGGGACGTTTTGCCGCTGATCTTAACATCGATAGTTTTGAAAAACTGATCGACGACAAAACGAAGGCGATCTATTTTGAAACCATTGGAAACCCAAGTTACAATGTACCGGATTTCGATAAGTTTTCAGCCCTTGCCAAAAAATACGATCTCCCTATTATTGTGGACAACACTTTTGGTTGTGGAGGTGCACTTTTCCGTCCGCTCGAACATGGTGCACATATTGTAGTGGAATCTGCGACCAAATGGATTGGCGGACATGGATCGTCCATTGGCGGTGTGATCGTTGACGGAGGTAATTTCAACTGGGGTAACGGTAAATATCCGGGATTTACTGAACCATCAGAAGGATACCACGGTCTCAAGTTCTGGGATGTATTTGGAACCGACGGTCCGTTTGGAAATATCGCCTTTATCATCAGGGCACGGGTTGAGGGTTTGCGCGACTATGGTCCTGCCATCAGTCCGTTCAACTCGTTTCTGCTGATTCAGGGGCTTGAAACACTCTCATTGCGTGTCGAGCGCCATGTTCAGAATACGCTGGCTCTGGCCAAATGGCTGCAAAATCATCCAAAGGTAGAATCGGTTAGTTATCCGGGCCTCGAAGGTGATGAAAATTATGAACTTGCTGCTAAATATCTACCCAAAGGGGCTGGTTCAGTTCTGACTTTTATTGTAAAAGGGGGAAAAGAGAAAGCTATTCAAACCGTTGACAATCTGCAGATGGTCAGTCATCTGGCCAATGTGGGTGATGTAAGGACATTGATTATTCAACCCTCGGCAACCACCCATTCCCAGTTAAGCGAGCTTGAACAAATAAGTGCAGGGGTATCACCGGCCGGGCTCAGGGTATCTGTCGGGATTGAACATATCGACGATATCATTGCCGACTTTGAGCAGGCTTTAGCGAAGGTTTAATAAAATTCATGCAAAGACGCAAAGTCGTAAAGAAATAAAACTTTGCGGCTTTGCGGCTTTGCGTGATGAAAAAAGTTTTATGGCAGTTGCCAGGATGCACAAAGTTGTCAATGACATGCAATTCATTTTGGTGAAAATTTGAGCTTTTCCTGGCGACTTACTACTTAGAGTATCTATCTTTGTTCTTTCAAAAAATCTGTTCAGATTTGAATTAAGTCAAAAATGAACATCTGAATTAAATTAAATAATTGTAACATGCCATTAAATCTTCCCGACGGCCTTCCGGCTATCGATCTGCTGCGCAAGGAGAATATTTTCGTAATGAATGAAACCCAGGCTGCGCATCAGGATATTCGTCCGTTAAAGATCATTATCCTGAATCTGATGCCGTTAAAGATTGCCACTGAAACCGATTTGCTGCGGTTGTTGTCCAATTCTCCGATCCAGATCGAGATCGATTTTCTGCAGATCGAAGGTCATGTTTCAAAAAATACCTCCCTTGACCATTTAAATACATTTTATCATACCTTTTCGGATATCAAAGAGAATAAGTACGATGGAATGATTATAACCGGTGCACCGGTTGAACATCTTCCTTTTGAAGAGGTTGATTACTGGAAGGATATCTGCGAAATATTTGACTGGACAAAGCACCATGTCACCTCTACGATGTTTATTTGCTGGGCGGCCCAGGCCGGACTTCACTATTTTTATGGGGTTGAAAAGTATCCGCTTGACAAAAAAATGTTTGGTGTTTTCGACCATTATCACTCCGAGGCAAAACTTCCCATTTTCCGCGGTTTCGATGACATTTTCAGGGCTCCCCATTCGCGTCATACCCAGATTCTGGCCCGCGATATTCTTGGCATCCCTGAAATTGAGCTGATTTCGCAATCGGATGAGGCGGGAGTTCACATGGTTATGGCCAACCTGGGTAAACAATTGTTTATAACTGGTCATCCGGAATATTCACGGGGAACCCTTAACCGTGAATATAAACGTGATTTTGAGAAAGGTCTTCCAATTGATCTTCCGAGAAACTATTATAAGGATAATGATCCTTCGAAGGAGCCTGTACTGAGCTGGCGTTCACATGCCAACCTCCTTTTCCTGAACTGGCTCAACTATTATGTCTATCAGGAGACCCCGTATGATTTGCATGATATTAAATAGCGTTTTAGTCCGGGCCCGACTCCAGGTCGGACCCGGACTTTTTACAGTTAAGTGACCGGGTGACTTGTTCATGCACGTACAAGTCACCCGGTCACTTAAGATTAAAACGCCATTATCATCGCTTATTACGCCGTTCTTGAAATGATTCTGGCGTTATTACTAATGATATTGGCGAAAAGATGAATCATTTCTCCATAATGATTCATGAATATGGCGAAATGATTAATGATAACGTCGAATTCATTCATGAATATGGCAAAATGATTAATCATACCTCGGTTTGTATTATTCAATATATTTCGTTATATTTACTGATAAACAATTTAAATTCAGTATTATGACTAGAACATCGGGACGAATTATTATTTCGTAGAATGCCGGAGAAATGCTCAATCTGGCATCTAAAGTTTTTGCAAAACACCTGGCCGACGGCGCCGCATCCCCCCTTATTAATCTTGACGGTATTGAATGGAATGTAGTTGGTCCAACCATTGAAACTGCGTTGGGTAAGCATCAGCAGGCTGAGGCTTTCAGGAGCCAGATGGAGTTGGCCTACCGCGAGCGGGACCGGTACACACCTCAGATTATGGAGGCTGTAAAGGCAAGCCGCAATTTGTTGAAAGCTTTAAATTCCAAGAATCCCAAGCGGTTATCCGAATGGGGATTTGAGATTGATGACTCTGTGCAGGCAGTTAAGGTGGTAAAAACGGTGTAAGCTGAGCTATTTGTGAGCGGGTGAATATTCATTTTCTGAACATTCACCCGATCACTTTTTAATTATCTTGCAGGTTGAATTAAATTTTGTATTTAAAACTAATCTCAATATTCCACAAATGAACACAACCAAAAGACTCTTTCAAATTTCTTAAGAACCCAATTCTTAAAGTTTCCCTAATGTTTCCTGATTTTTCTGGTAAAGCGTGACCGGGTGACTATCCGGGACACGAACAGTCACCCGGTCACTTCACTATGATGGGAATAATTTTGTTTTAGGATTTAATTTCATTTTGATGATTGGTATGACCTGTTTTGGCATACTCTTCGCATACCTTTGAACTAAAAATAATAATTCTGATAGTTATGGAAAATAAATTATCTGACGGATCAACTGTCATGAATGGTTATCACCAGGAACGGAGTAGGGAAGCGTGCAGGGAAATAAAGGAGATGATGAAGCATCCCATTTCCCTTGAACAAGCGAAGGCACAGACTGAAAGGATAAATGAGGGAATAGAAGATCAGGCCGACCGGCAAAAACAATGAAAATAGCGAACTACAAGAGATTGATCCAGGTTCTTCCCTATATGGAACAGGCGTTTGAGGTTAAACGAAGCCAATGGGAACAGTTGGTTTCAAAGGAGATCCTGGATCAGATTTTTGGTGAAAGTGATGATCTTACCCAAAAGTCAGTTTCTAATCCAGCAAAATCCAAAGAT
>TBL_comb47_HYPODRAFT_10006551_pt1 | contig 12561 bp, 12 predicted proteins | sample TroBogypolimnion_40_FD_10682 | JGI IMG/M metagenome (IMG submission 10682)
GTTCGCCAGCTTCGCCATCGACACCTTCACGGTCGCCGCCGTTGTCACCGGCGGCAACGGAACCGTCGCCCCGCAAAGTCCGACTGCAAACTGGGGCTCCAACGCTACCCTGATCGTCACCCCCAATCCCCACTACCACCTGGCGACCCTCACCGATAACGGAGCCGACGTCAGCGCCAGCGGCAACAGCTATGCCATCACCAACGTCACCCAAGCCCACAGCGTCGTCGCCAGTTTCACGATCGACACCGAGACGATCACCGCCTCCGTGGCATCCGCATCCGCCCCAGGGAGCGGCACGATCACCCCGCCGACCAGCACGGTCAACTACGGCTCCAGCACCACCCTTGCCGTCGTTCCGGCCACCGGCTACCACCTTGCCTCACTTACCGACAACGGCGCCGATGCCTCTGCGGCCGTTTCAGGCGACGGAAGCTACAGCATCAGCAACGCCACCAAGGCCCACACCGTGATCGCCGGTTTCAGCATCAATGCCTACGCGGTCACCGCCTCGGTCACCGGCGGCAACGGAACCGTCACCCCGCAAAGCCCGAGCGCGAACTGGGGCTCCAACGCGACCCTGACCATTACCCCCAATGCCTACTACCACCTGGCTAGTCTCACCGATAACGGCGCCGACGTCACCGCGGCCGTGAACGGCACCAGCTATGCCATCGCCAACGTCACCCAAGCCCACACCGTCGTCGCCAGCTTCGCCATAACCCCCATCGCCTTCAGCGTCACCCCGGCGGCGGGCAGCAACGGCACCCTGAGCCCGGCGACAGCACAAACGGTAAATGCCGGCGCCACCGCAAGCTTTACGGTGACCCCCTCCCCCGGGTTCCAGATCGCCGGCGTTTCGGGGTGCGGAGGAACCCTGAGCGGCAGCACCTACACCACCGCGGGGGTGGTGGGGAACTGCGCCGTCTCCGCCAGCTTCGTGGCGCTGCCGGCCCTGCCGGGCGATCTTGACGGCGACGGCCAAATCGGCATAGGCGACGCTCTGCTCGCACTGCAATTCACGGTCGGGTCGAAAAAGCCGACCGCGCGCGACCTAGCCGCAGGCGACGTGGCGCCCATCGTGAACGGCATATCGACACCGGACGGCAAGATCGACATCGCCGACGCGGTTGCGATTCTGCGCAGAACGGTCGGGCTGCTGACCTGGCGATAACGATATCAGATTACGAGGAGGATCCTTTTTATGAACCTATCTAAGCTCCTGGCGGCGGCACTCTTCACTTTGGCGTTAACCGCATGTGGCGGCGGCGGTGGCGCAGCAACGGGGCCGGCCCCGCCGGACAATTCAACTACCACGGGGACTCCCGCGCCAACCAGCGCGTCCAGCAACACCTTCAAGATATCCCTTTCCGGGGGCGTTGCCGCAAACGCCATCAAGGGGATCCAGTTCGAAATCGACATTCCGGACGGGTTTACCCTGAGGTCCAACCCGGCAACAGGTGAAACGCTCGCCGGCGTCGTCACGACCGCAAGTTCGCTAGACGCCGCACAACCGTCTGTTGCTTCCATTTTTTCCACCACAAGCGGCGTGAGCCTCTGGTCGTTTGGCCTTATCACCGGTACCGGGATCGGGTCGGGAGCTCTCGCCACGCTGACCTGCGACCCCGTGCCAGGTTATGCGACACCGTCCGCCTCGGCCTTCGCGGTACGAAATGTAAAAGCGGTCGACGGAAACGCCGCCGTCATCCCCGGCGTGCAGGTAACGGTGCAGGCCGCCTCTCCTTGACCTGCGGCGAAGGTGCCATGACTGCCCAGGTGAGATCACTTCGTGGCGGCTTCCCCCCCACCCCGACCCTCCCCCGCAAGGGGGGAGGGAGAGTTATTGAAAGCGGAAGATTGTCACAAATCAGGAAAAGGATTATCGTTATGAAGGGTCCCGCTTGCCAATCGGAGACAAGATTATCGCTAGCAGGAATCCCGCTTGCCAATCGGAGACAAGATTATCGTTACCAGGAGTCCCGCTTGCCAATCGGCGACAAGATTTTCGCTAGCAGTAGTCCCGCTTGCCAATCGGAGATAAGATTTTCGTTAGCAGGGGTCCCGCTTGCCAATCGGAGACAAGTTTATCGTTACCAGGAGTCCCGCTTGCCAATCGGAGACAAGATTATCGCTAGCAGGAGTCCCGCTTGCCAATCGGAGACAAGATTTTCGTTAGCAGGAGTCATGCTATGGAATGGGCGACAAGATTATCGTTAGGAAGGGTCGTGCTATCCAAGCGGCAACAAGGTTATCGTTAGGAAAGGTTCCGCTTGCGAGGCGGCGCAAAGATTAGCGATAACGGGGATGGGTATTGAAAAATCCGAAGGCCCGGAATCTTTCGATTCGGGCCTTCGGATTTTGTTTTTTCTAGATCACCATGAGGGTGACGACGGCGGACCAGGGTCCGTGACCGCTGGCTCCAAAGCATCTTACCCTGAAGTGGTACAGCTTGCCCGGTTCCAGCCCGGTTACCATTTGACTGCAGTACGGTGATTGTGCCACTTCGTCCCAGTTCTCTTCGACGGTCGGGTCCCCCAGGCAGACCGCGACATGATACGTGATACCGGCCTTCACCTTGTTCGTTTTGACGTTGACCGATCTGGAGGGACCCTGGGTCACTTTCACATTGATCGGGGTGCCGACCGGAGGATGAGTGGTGGACCTGGGCGCGGTTGGAGCCTTTGGATCTATGGCGAGGTTCTGGATCAGGCTGGGGTTATTCTCCCGGATCGACCTCATGATTGCCCACTGCACCGTCATTGCCACTTTCTGGAACACCATGGGGCGGTGCGCATCCCTTTCGGCCTTTTTGATGCGGTTACCCGTCTCCGCTTCGTTGGTTATGGCGGTGTGATGGTCGGCACTTTCGGTAAGTTCCGCAGGGGCCGGTATCGTGGGAGGCCAGGGGACCTGAAACCCCTCATGTACGGAAAATGCCGTCGCGATAGTACGGATCTTGTTGGCGAACTCGATGTGCGACAGAGCCCGAAGGAAATTGAGGTCGAGCAGGTCGAGTTGCGCATAGGTATACGGCATAGTTGTCACCTCCGCGTTTTGATTAGTCATGGCTAATATTACCGGGATAGTTTTTGCTGTCAAGCAGGTTTATTTTTTGGCTGCTGACCTCCCGCAGTTCTCCTTCGGGATAGCTCCCGGGGGAGGCAAGAACCGGACTATGTTTTTACCCGCTATTGTTCCGGATGTAACACAAACGAAAGAAATATCGCATAAAGTGGGGAAAAACAAACAAGGGAGTATCACGATGAAAAAGTCATTGGCACTGGGCCTCTTCGCAGCAATTCTGGCCACCGGGGTGGCTCACGCCTCGTCCGAGATGAAAATCGGGACCGTCGACCTGCAGCGGGCGGTCAGCGAATCCAAGGAAGGAGCTTCGGCCAGGGCGAGCCTGGTTAAAAAGGGCGAGGTATTGAACGCGGAACTAAGATTGCTGCTCGCTGACGCGGAAAAGCTCAAGGGCGAACTGGAAAAGGGATCGGACCAGCTATCGGCGGACCAGCGGGCCGAGAAGACCCGGCTACTGCAGAAAAAGGGGCGCGACCTCCAGAACCGCCAGCGCGAGGCGCAGGAAGAGCTCAAGCAGACCGAGTCCGATTATCTGAAGAAGCTGCTGGCAAAGTTCGGCACCATTCTCAGCAAGATGGGGGAGGATGACAAGTTCGCCGTGATCCTGGACCGCAATGCGGGCGTTTTCTACGCGGGGCCCAAAACGGATGTGACGCCGACCCTGGTAAAAAGGGCCGACGAGGAATATCAGAAGGACTAGATCCCGCACTACCTGCCGGCGAGTAGCCCGGCCTCCCCGGCAGCTCGCCGCCCTGGAACGACAAATGCGCCATGATCCGTGATCATGGCGCATTTGCTTATCTGGGGATCAATCGGGACTCCCGGAAAAGCCTCCGTCTCTCATTCATCCGAAACTGCCAGGCGGAAACCGACGCAGTTGGCCCGCTTCTCCGGGTCCTGATAGTCCCGGCCGGACACCCTCAGGGAGCTCGCCTGCTGGTACACCGAGCCGCCTTTCAGAATGCGGTTGACGCCGAAGGGGTCCCCCTTGGGGTTTTGGCGCGGGCTCTGCCGGTAGTAATCGCGGTCGTAGCGGTCCTGCACCCACTGCCAGACGTTGCCAGCCATGTCGTAGATCCCGAGCTGGTTCGGCTTCCTGGTCCCGACCGGGTGGGTCTTCAGGCCGGAATTGCTCTCCAGCCAGGCGTACTCCTCCAACTCCTCCTCGGAGCTGGTGCCGGGATACTTCTGTTTAAGTCCCGCGCCCCGTGCCGCGTACTCCCACTCGGCCTCGCTGGGAAGGCGCCACTTCCTGCCGCTTCTCTGGTTCAGGGCCTTGATGAAGGCCTGGGCGTCGTTCCAGCTGACGTTCTCCACCGGGAGGTCGTCGCCCCGGTACTGGGAGGGGTTGCTCCCCATGACACTCAGCCACTCCCTCTGGGTGACCGGATAGGTGCCCAGGGAGAAAGGGCCGACGCAGACCTCGTGGGCCGGCCTTTCATCCGCGGCTCCCGAATCGAAGAGGTCGCCCATCTGGAAACAGCCCCCCTTGATCTGCACCAGGGGGATCCCCCCGTCAGCCTCTTTCGGGATTGCCGACGCGGAGCAAGCCAGGGGGATAGCGAGCAGCAAGGCGCTAGCGATCAGGGCTTTGCGGAGGGAACTAACTTTCACGGTATGCCTTTCAGGTTCTTTGGCACCCAGGTCACCCGGGGTGCCGGTTTTTGGCTTCAAACGGGTCTCCCTTCAGACGCTCAGGCGCCCAGGGGCGAGCGGGAGGAGCGGCGCAGCGGGGCGATGCCGAGCAGCCCGCTCGCCAGCAGCAGGAAGGCCGCGGGCAAAGGAACCGGGGAAGCATCGGCGGGAAGGGTCGTGTTGGAGGTCGACAGCGGAGAGCCGCCCGACGTCGTCAGGCTGGAGAGGTCGGTGGCCGGGGGCGACAGGGCGGCGACGGAACTGGTTGCCTGGGCCGAACCGGCGGGCGGCGCCGCCGGGGTTTTCTCATCGGAAACGGGGGTGGCACCCCCAGCGAGGGGACCGACGGAGCCGAAGACCGCGGCCGCGAGCGAAGCAGTAGCCACCGGACCATTGGAACTGTCCACTCCCTTGGAGGTGGACGGCGTGCTGATGGGACCGCTGGATTTCGTGTCGGAAGCCAGCGCCGAGGTGCCCAAGACAGTCGCGCCGGCGTCCATCTGCCCGGTCAGTGCCAGCAGGGCGGCCAGGGCCGGGCCGGCAGCCGCCTCGCTGTAATCCGCGGCGGGGTCGGCCAGGTCAGCTCGTGCCGGGGACGCCGCCAGACAGCAGACCAGACCAGCGGTCACTCCGATGTAGGATAGGCATTTCATGATGTGGGTCCTTCCTTTGCTCTTCGATTTGAACAACGCGCTGCTCCACCTATAACATCACAAGGTTACACTGGTGAGCCAGCGGTGTGATAAGTCGATGAAATATGCAGCCGGCGCTCTCCCGGCGCCACCGGAGGTCTCAGCGCTGCAGGGACCTGGACCAGAGGATCAGGTCGAGCAGCGCGTAGCTCACCGCCTGCACGGTGTACCGCGTCGGGGGATATTTCGGGTTCTCATAGGGGGTGTGGGCGCCGTTGTCGCTGGTCACCTTGAAGACCAGCTCCGAGAAGCGGTCGATGACCTTGTAGCGCTCGATGGCCCCCCGTTCGGAGAGGTGCTTGTAGATGCCGACCACGTTTATCTCGCCGGTCACCAGGTGCGCGGGGATCAGCCCGGGGTCCCCCTTGTGCAGGGAGATGAAGATCTTTTCCTGAAGGCGCCTCAGGGAGACCAGGGTGTTCCGTATGGTCGTCGGGTCGTCGCTTGCCATGTGCAGCAGGCAACTGATCAGCTCCTGCTCCGCGTCCGCCCCCAGGCGGTCCGAGAGTCCGGCGAAGACCTCCCGGTGCTGCCGGACGACCTTGAGCCATTCCAGCTGGTCGGCCTCCCCGAGCAGGTGGCAAAGCATCTGCTGCTCGTCGCGCCCCTTGGAATACACCCGCACGGTTCCTGCATAAAGGTCGGAGAGGTTACGGTACAGGTCGGTCTCGCCGGTCAGCACCACGGTCGGAAGGTGGGGCGCCTTGGCGCCGAAGTACTGCAGCGCCGCGCCGAGAAAGCTGTTGTCGGGGACCTGCTGCCCCTTTTCCTTCAGGCACTTGCCGTCCAGGATGACCCCGGCGACCACCCTCCCCTCGCTTCCCTCGTAGATCGCCCTCCCCTCCTCCAGGCTCCTCGCGTGCAGCAGGCGGATGGCGTGGCGCTGCGCGTCGCGGTTCAGGGACTCCACGTAGGGGGTGGCATCGTCGATGATCAGCATGGTCAGGGGCACGGGGGGCTGGGCGGGCATCAGGTTCCTCTCTTGGGAAAGCTCAGGCGGAAATGCAGGGGGTTTTCGTCGCGGATGATCTCGAAGCTGCCGCGATGCGCCTCGACGACCTTGCCGATCCAGGCGCCGCCCAGCCCCTCGCCGGGACTGTCGTGACTCTTGCGGCCAAAGGTCAGGAAATCCTTGGCCGCCAGGTTGGACGGGAAGGGCCTGCCGTTGTTGGTGTAGTCGATCTGCACCCGGCTGCGGGTCTCGCGCACGGTGAAAAGGCAGCACGGGTCGGGATCGGCGTCCGTGAAGGCGTGAGTCAGGGCGTTTCGCACCAGGTTGTTGATCGCCTCCACGAAGGATTCCCGGTGCAGGCGGAGCGTCAGCTGGTCGTCCCCAATGACGGCAATCCGCAGCCGCCCGTCATAGAGCGGTGCGATCTCCCCGGCCAGCAGCGACACCACCGAAACCTCGCTGAAATCCTCCCGGCGGATCTGGTGGGTCACCAGCTTGCGGGTATTCTCCAGGATGCCGCCGATCTGCTCCAGGCTCAGCACCGCCTTTTGCAGCGCCTCCCCGACCGTCTCGTCGGAGCCGTCCAGCCGCTTGGCCAGGGTCTCCCCGCTCACCCCGCGCGCCTGCAGGAATTCCAGCACCGCTGCCAGCGGCGACTTGGCCATCTGGAGGTTGGGCTTCACGTTGTGGTTCAGGTGCCCGAGGATGCTGAACTCGGCCTCCTGCTTCTCGCCGAGGATCCTGGCGTGGATTTGCCGGGAGAACTGTTCGGCCACACCCTCCAGCGCTATGGCGACCCCGATGCCCAACACAACCAGCGGCGAGGTCAGGATGATGCCGTAAGCGCGGTACACGCCGAGCGCCAGCGGGACCATGAGGATGCCGAGGCAGAGAGTCGCAGCGACCCGGCCGGTCAGCGACCTGAGATAGGTCCAAAGGCCCGCCGCCGCGAGGATGCCGGCCGCGTCGCAGAGCACGCCGAGCGGGGAGTTGGCATATCCGAAGCGGTTGCGCGCCAGGGTGAGCCAGACCTGGGCCAGAAAACGGGTCAGGCGCGCCAGCAGGATTTCCAGCAGGGAGCTTTCCTTCAGGTAGTACACGAACAGGGCGATCGAGACGCCGATGATCAGGTTCGCCGTGAAGGTCCGCTTGTGGGGCAGGTACATGGAAACGCCCTCTTTTCGCCTCAGGCGGCCGCCTGCCCGGCATCCTTGCCGCCGGCCATCAGGGCGGCCGTTTCCGCGATGTTTCTGGCAGAGTCGGCGATGGTTTCCAGATGCTTCGAGATGGCGTTGATCCGCAGGGCGCGCCAGATGGTGGCCGGGTCCTCCATCATCACGGTCAGCATGACCCGCTGGGCCTGGTCGTTCAACCCGTCAACCATCCGTGCCCCCTGGAAGACCTTCAGCGCCAGCGCGCCGTCGGCATGGAGGAAGGCGTCAACCGCCTCCCGGACCGAGGCGTTGACCGCTTCCGCCATGGGTGTCAGATCGACGCAGAAGGCAAGTAACGCCTCCCGGTTCAGCTCCAGCACCTTCCGGGCGATGCCGCCGCACTGGTGGCAGATGCGCTCCAGATCGACGACGACCTTTAAGGCCCGGGTCACGAAGCGCCGGTCCGGCGCTGCAGGAGCGCAATGGCCCAGCAGATGCAGGCAGCGGTGTTCCAACTCCTCGCCCAGGACCTGTATCTCCGGGACGCAGGCGATGACGCTCTGCGCGAGCGGAGAATCCCTGTGGGCCAGAGACTTTATGGAATTGCAGACCATCAACTCCACCTCGCCCTTCATTTCCAGGATTCGGGTGCGGATTTCCGTCAACTCCGCGTCATATTTGCCGTTCACAGGCGGTGCTGTCATTGGGTGTCCTCACATGTGCGGATGTCTTTGCGGCCCTGCAGCAAGGGAGGGTCACCATATCCCAGATCAAACAGGGGCGCATCCCGCCGCTTCCATGTCATCCATCCAGGAGAAATCGTCGTCGTCACCATCTTCATCTGCCTCCGGCCCCAACGGCGACATCCCCGAGCACCCGTGCGCCTCGAGCACCACGGAGTGCAACGCAGTCGCGCCGACCGCGTCAGCAGGTTGCCGCCTTGCCCTCGACCACATTCTCACTTGTTCCAGCGTCATCACGTCCAGTTCCTCATAGGTTATTGCCCCAAACACTCCTGGTCCCCTCCCTGTGCTATTATTAACCGCGCCGGCGTGTGCGCCAGGCATGGTGAAAGGGAACAGTAGCAAACAATTGTTGCGATGGCGTCTCCGTTTGGTAAAAATCTCGCATATTCGACAACCTGTTGAGCGGCAACCTTCGCTGAAGTTGTGGTCTTGCCCCGCTTTGAAATGGCTCTGTTATGGGGAGTTGTTGTTTTCTCACTTTTTACGACGTTCTAAAAGCTCCCCCTCGCCCTCCGGGAGAGGGCCGGGGTGAGGGATTTGCCTTGGCGCGACAGTTGCTCCGTGGAGAATCCCTCACCCCTGCCCCTCTCCCGGAGAGCGAGGGGATAAGGCGCTGGAAAAACAACATCTGTGCCTGACAGAGCCTGTGAAATAGGGGGAAGCTGAACGCAGTGAAGCAGGGGGGTGCTTTTGCCGGCAGAAAGACCCCCCTGGCTCGCTACGCGAGCCTTCCCCCCTACTTCGCTGGGGGGATACAGTTAAAGCAACTCCTCAACTGAACTACTGTCAAAACTAGAATATCTGTCAGCTTGAAATCCTTCAGAGACTCATCCTTCCCTGGATTTTATGCCATTACCTACCTGGAATGTTACAACTGTGTAAACTTTTCTGGATCGGGCCTAAATCATTGAGACAATTGTTGCTTTTTGTGACAAGGGGGTTAAAGTATCAGATGTTAAATTGGCAGTTTAGTGCAAGTAGGCGACTGGCAAAGCGTAGTGAAGTCATCGCAATGCCTCGGTGGCCTTAGCCTGGGAAATCCCGGATCGTCATGACGAGACCCGCACGCCACAAATAAAGGAGGAAGGTCTGACATGGAACAAGCAGCAGAGGACTTACGGAAACTGAAGGGGATCGGGAACATGCTGGTCAAGCGGTTGCAGGAGGCGGGTCTGGACAGTTTCGCCAAGGTAGCACTGGCAGGAGAGGAGGATTTGAAGAAGATCAAGGGACTCAATCCCAACAACATCTCCTCCATCAAGACTCAGGCACAGCAACTCGCCCAGTCCGACCAGTCCGAAACGGTCACCGGCATCGAGGGGCTCGAGAAACGGCTCGGCGAGGTCAAGCTGAAGGTTCAAACGCTGGCCGAGACCACCCGGGAGCGCTTCCAGGAAGAACTGGCCGGCAAGTGGGGCAAGAAGCTCAGCTGCGACCTGGGCCGCATCGAAGAAACCCTGAATCTGCTCAACCTGGACGGGAAACGGGGTTCCAAGCGCGCCGGCAAGGCTCTGAGCAAGGTGGACAAGCGGGTCGCCGGGCTTAAGGAGGATGCCAGCCTCAAGAAGGTGCATAAGACGCTGAAAAGGGCACGAAAGGCGGTGGAAAAAGCGGTCAAGTAGCGCGCCGCTCCCCCAGGAACACCCGAACCATGCGGACCAAGCTGCCGCAGACGCTTTGCCCTGATCCCGGCTGCCGCCGGGCGGGACCGGCCCTGCGGCACGCCAGCCAGGCTGGCGCCGCCCGGCAGCCAGCTCCCGAATGACCCGAGGCCCCTGCCCCGATCCTGCAGCGCATGAGATCTGCGCCGGGAGAAGCCACCCGTCCATCTCACCCACACCGGCCAAGGAGTGTCTGTGAAACAAAACCGGCTTGCAGCCGTCGACATCGGCACCAACTCCATCCGAAGCATCATCATTCAGGTAGATCCCGCCGGCAAATACCGGATCCTCGATGACGAGAAGGTCACGGTGCGGCTTGGCGAGGGGCTGCATAAAGCAGGGATCATCTCCCCGGCCGCCTGGGAGCGCGCCCTGGAGGCGCTGTCGCGCCAGAAGAAGATCATCGACGGCTACCGGGTGCACTCCATAGAGGCGGTCGCCACCTCCGCGGTGCGCAAGGCGGCCAACGGGCCTGAGTTCATCGCCGCCATCAAGGAGCAGATCGGCCTGGAGGTCGAGGTGATCAGCGGCGAGGATGAAGCGGAACTCGCCGCGCTCAGTGCCCACCACAATTTCGAGCTCGAAGGGGTGCGCCACCTGATCTTCGACATCGGGGGCGGCAGCCTGGAGCTGATCACAGCGCTGGGCAGCCACATCGAGGAGCTCCTGTCGCGGGAACTTGGCGCGGTGTTCCTTACCGAAACGTTCCTAAAGAGCGACCCGGTGCAGCCGGACGAGCACCAAAAGATGCGCAGGCATATCCGCAAGACCCTGAAAAACAGCTTTGCGGCGCAGGAGCACCTGGCGATGCAGTGCCTGGTCGGCTCCGGGGGGACCATAACCTCCATTGCCTCCATGGTGATGGCGGCCCGGGGCGAGCGCTACGACTCGGCCCACGGCTACGAGTTGCTGCGCTACGACCTGGTGCACCTGCTGGCGACGCTGCTCAGGCGCAGCGACCGGGAGCGCAGGTCGATTCCCGGCCTCAGCCCGGACCGCTCCGACATCATCATCGCCGGAGTCACCGTCGTGGACGAGCTGATGGACTTCTTCCAGTCGAACCTTTTGAAGGTGAACGAACGGGGCATCCGCGAGGGGCTGATCCTGCGCGGACTGCGCCGGCAGCGCTTCCTCCCCCCGGAGAGAACCGCGCGCACCTGGCGCGAGTCGGTGCTGGAATTCGCCCGTTCCTGCCACTTCGACGAGGAACACTCCCAGCAGGTGGGGCGGCTCGCACTGGAGATTTTCCAGGCGCTCGCCTCCCGGTTCGGCTTCACCGACAAGGACCGGCGCCTGCTCGAGGCTGCGGCGCTTTTGCACGACATCGGCTACTTCATCAACTACTCAAGCCACCACAAGCACTCCTACCACCTGATCCGTCATGCCGACCTGTTCGGCTTCACCCCCCGCGAGCGCGAGCTGATAGCCAACATCGCCCGCTACCACAGGAAGTCGCTTCCCAAGAAGAAGCACGACCAGTACATCCGTCTGGCCGCCGAGGACCAGACCCTGGTCTCCAGGTTCGGCGGCATCGTGCGCCTGTGCGACGGCCTGGACCGGCGCCGCAACTCCGTGGTCGAGGGGATGGAGTGCACCCTCTCCGCCGGCACGCTGCGGCTTCAGCTCAAGGGGGAGGACGACCTGTCGGTCGAACTGTTCGGCGCGCAGGAGAAAAGTGACCTCTTCCTGGCCGCCTGCCGCCTGAAGCTGGTCATCGAGCCGCTCACGGGGGAGCCCCACGCCGCCACCGGGAAAAAGAAGAAGGGAGCCAGCCATGCAAGTCATCGCCCTCTATAACATCAAAGGAGGCGTCGGGAAAACCGCCGCCTGCGTCAATCTCGCCTACTGCAGCGCCAAGAGCGGAAAGAAAACCCTGCTTTGGGACCTCGACTCCCAGGGGGCCGCGAGCTATTACTTCAACGTGAAGCCCGTCGTCAAGGGAGGGACCAGGAAGCTCTTCAAGACCAAGGCGATCGCCGACCTGGTGAAGGAGACCGATATCGAGAACCTGGACCTTTTGCCGGCGGACTTTTCCTACCGGCACATGGACCTCTTTCTCGACTCCGAGAAGAATTCCAAGAAAAGGATGCGGGAATTCATCGGCCGCTTCGCCGACGATTACGACGTGCTGTTCCTGGATTGCCCCCCCAGCTTCTCGCTGGTGTCCGAGAACGTCTTCAATTCCTCCGATGTCATGCTGGTGCCGCTCATCCCCACCACACTCTCGCTGCGCACCTGCGACCAGATCCTGGACTACGTGAGCGATCACAAGAAACTCGACCTCAAGGTGCTGCCGTTTTTTTCCATGGTGGACCGGCGCAAGAAACTGCACGCGGAAACCATCGACTCCGGCCCGAAGCAGATCAAGGGATTGCTGCAAACGAGCATCCCCTATCTCTCCATCATCGAGTCCATGGGAGTAAAGAGGGCGCCGGTGGGAGTTTTTGCGCCCGCCAGCGCGGCGGCGGCGGCCTTTGCCGCCCTCTGGGGAGAGGTCGCGGCCAAAGTGCGGCTCAGCGGCAAGTAGGACGGCAATCGGCAGCGAGCGGCTCGCCCATCACTGCACCAATGCGCCACGGGGCCACGGGGCCACGGGGCCACGGGGCCACGGGGCCACGGGGCCACTGCACCACCGTA
>TBL_comb47_HYPODRAFT_10006552_pt1 | contig 12561 bp, 9 predicted proteins | sample TroBogypolimnion_40_FD_10682 | JGI IMG/M metagenome (IMG submission 10682)
AAACGTACGATAATAGAGAGCTTAAGGATCTAACCATGGCTAAAGAAGAACTGATTGAAATGATGGGCGTTGTCAACGAAGTGCTGCCAGACACGCGCTTTCGCGTGACCCTGGACAACGGTCACCAATTGATCGCCTACTCCGCCGGCAAGATGCGCAAGAACCACATTCGGATTCTGGCGGGTGACCGCGTGTCCCTGGAGCTCTCGCCCTACGACCTGAGCAAGGGTCGCATCAACTTCCGCCACATCGAAGGACGCGGGCCCATGACGCCCCGCCGCCCGCAGTAAAACCTGCCAAACTAGCCGCTTTTTACAGGCGGCTTTTTTTTCGCCTGCATGCTTTTACAAAATCAAAGAGGCGACACCATGTCATTGAATCCCGTGATTTCCTTGTTGGGCCGGCGTCTGCGCCTGGCCGTGATTGGTGGCGGCCCCGGTTCCTTTATCGGCGCCATGCACCGCCAAGCTGCGCGCATCGATGACCGCTACGAACTTGTTGCCGCCTGCCTGTCGTCGAATGCAGAGCGCTCGGTTCAGGCCGGGCAAGAACTGGGACTGGCCTCAGACCGTTGCTATGCCGACGGCGAAGCCCTGATTGCCGGTGAAGCGACGCGCGTCTATGGTGCCGATGTGGTGGCCATCATGACGCCCAACGACAGCCACTTTAGTTTCTCCATGGCGGCGCTGAATGCCGGCATGGACGTGATCTGCGACAAGCCCATGACCAACACGCTGGACGAGGCACAGGCGCTGCTGCAAAAGGTCCGGAGCAGCGGTCTGGTGTTCTGCCTGACGCACAACTACACCGGCTATCCCATGGTGCGCCAGGCGCGTGCCATGGTGGCCGCGGGCGAGCTGGGTGATATCCGTTTGGTGCAGGTGGAATACGTGCAGGGTGGACGCTCCCAACCCGGCGTTTCCCGCTCGCCCTGGAAGGACGACGCGGCACGCGGCGGCCCTTCGCTGGTGATGGGCGACATCGGCACCCATGCCCACAACCTGCTGCGTTTTGTCACCGGCCTGGAAGTGGCTGAAGTTGCGGCCGAGGTCGGCACCGTGGTGCCCACGCGGGTGACACACGACTACGCCGGCGCCATGCTTCGCATGTCCAACGGCGCACGCGGCAGCTTCTGGGTGACCCAAGCTGCCACCGGCGTGGAAAATGCGCTGCGTATCCGTGTCAGCGGCTCACTGGGCACCTTGGAATGGCAGCAGGAAATTCCGCAGCTGCTCAGCTTCAAGCCGCACGGCGCACCGGCACAAACGCGCACGCCCAACGGCCCCGGCACCCTGCCCCTGTCGGCGCATTCCTCGCGCATCGTGGCCGGCCACCCGGAAGGCTTTCACGAGTGCTTTGCGAATATTTATTCGGATGCGGCGCAAGCAATTGCGGCACGGCGTGCCGGCAAGGCGGCCGAGCCGCTGGCCCTGCATTTTCCCAGTGCGACCGATGGCCTCTTAGGCCTTCAGTTTGTCGATGCGGTGATCCGTTCCAACGCGAACGATGGAGCGTGGACCACGGTCTAGCGTTGCGATGATCAATCCCGCGCCGGGCCGCCCCAAGCGGGATTCACCCCCTGAGGGGGCAGCGCACTACGCGCAGCGAGAAGCGTGGGGGTTGCTATTTAGCCCAGCGCAGCACCAGCGGGTCCAGCCGCTTGGCGGTTTCAATCAGCCCGGCGCGCGTGTCCGGGTGCATCGACGGTAGCGGATGCCTCGGCGCCTCGCAGGCAATAACGCCGCCCTCTTTCATCAGCGCCTTGGCGGCCAGCAGCCCGCATTGGCGGTTTTCGTAGTTGATGAGAGGCAGCCATTCCTGGTAGGCCTGCGCGGCCTCTTCGCGGCGGCCTGCGGCATAGGCATCGACGATCTTGCGAATGCCGTCCGGGAAGCCGCCGCCTGTCATGGCGCCTGTGGCACCGGCATCCAGATCGGGCATCAGAGTGATGGCTTCCTCGCCGTCCCAGGGACCTTCGATGGCGGCACCGCCCAGGCGGATCAGTTCGCGCAGCTTGGAGGCAGCACCAGCCGTTTCAATCTTGAAATAAGAAACCTGCTCAATCTCCTGCGCCATGCGCGCCAGAAAGGCGGCGGATAGCACCGTGCCACTGGCCGGTGCGTCCTGGATCATGATCGGGATTTGAATAGCGTCCGACACGATTTGGTAGAAGCTGTGGATCTGCGGCTCGGGCACGCGGAAGGTGGCGCCGTGGTAGGGCGGCATCACCATCACCATGGAGGCGTCCAGATCCTGTGCCTGCCTGCTGCGCTCGGCACACACCAGCGAGCTGAAATGCGTGGTTGTGACGATGACCGGCACTCTTCCCGCCACATGCTCCAGCATGGTTTTTGTCAGCAGCTCGCGCTCGGCGTCTGACAACACAAACTGTTCGGAGAAGTTGGCCAAAATGCACAGACCGTTGGAGCCGGCGTCAATCATGAAATCGACGCAGCGCTTCTGGCTTTCCAGATCGAGCGCGCCACTCTCGGTAAAGGTGGTGGGCACCACCGGGAACACGCCCTGGTAGCGTGGTGTCAGTCGGGTGTTCATGCTGTTCCTCACATGCCGGTATAGGCCGTCTTCACCACGGTGAAAAACTCCTGCGCATAGCGACCCTGCTCACGCGGGCCGTAGCTCGAACCCTTGCGTCCGCCGAAGGGCACGTGGTAGTCCACGCCCGCTGTGGGCAGATTCACCATCACCATGCCGGCCTGCGAATGGCGCTTGAAGTGGGTGGCGTGCTTCAGGCTGCTGGTGGCGATGCCGGCCGACAGGCCGAAGGGCGTGTTGTTCGCCTCGGCCAATGCGGCGTCATAGTCCTTGACGCGGATGATGCTGGCCACCGGGCCGAACACCTCTTCGCGGTTGATGCGCATGGCAGCGGTGGTGTCGGTGATCAGTGCGGGCTGCATGTAGAAACCTTCGCTTGCGCGTTGCAGGCGCTCACCGCCCGCTACCAGCGCGGCGCCCTCGCCCTGCGCGATGGCCACATAAGCCAGGTCCTGCTCCAGCTGCGCAGAAGACGCCACCGGGCCAATGTCGATACCGGTCTCCAGCGCATCGCCAATCTTCAGCGTGGCCATGCGGGCCTTCATGCCTGCTACAAATTGCGGATAAATGCCATCGGTCACGATCAGTCGGCTCGATGCCGTGCAGCGCTGGCCGGTGGAGAAGAAGGCGCTTTGCACGCTGAGTTCCACGGCCTGCGCCAGGTTCGCATCGTCAAGAATCACCTGCGGGTTTTTGCCACCCATTTCCAGCTGGAATTTCTTCAGGCTAGTGGCGCATTGCAGGGCAATGCGGTTGCCCACGGCCTGCGAGCCGGTGAAGCTGATGGCATCAATGCCGGGGTGCGTTACCAGCGGGTCGCCGATGACGCTGCCGCGGCCCATCACCAGATTGAAGACTCCCGCCGGGATGCCGCTGCGGTTGATGATCTCGGCCAGCGCCCAGGCGCAACCCGGCACCAGATCGGCCGGCTTGAACACCACGCAATTGCCATAGGCCAGGGCCGGTGCAATTTTCCACGCGGGAATGGCGATGGGGAAATTCCAGGGCGTGATGATGCCGATGACACCCAGCGGCTCGCGCGTGACTTCCACGCCAATGCCGGGCCGCACCGAGGGCAGGGTTTCACCGGCCAGACGCAAACACTCACCGGCAAAGAACTTGAAGATATTGCCGGCACGTGCCGCTTCGCCAATGCCTTCGGGCTTTGTCTTGCCCTCTTCGCGCGCCAGCAGCGTGCCCAACTCTTCGCGACGCGCCAGGATCTCGGTACCTATCTTGTCCAGCGCATCGGCACGCGCCTGGATGCCGGAAATGGACCAAGCGCCAAATGCTGCGCGGGCTGCCTGCACAGCATCGTCCAGTTGCGCTGCGCTGGCCTGGGTGTACTGCCCTTGCACATCGGCGGTGTTGGACGGGTTGATGTTGGGCGTATAGGCTGTGCCCGCCACCCACTCGCCGTTGATCAGGTTCTTATGTTCTTGAGTCATTCAGTGCTTTAAAAAAATCAACGCGGGTAATTCAATGCGGGCGGGACCATGCAGTCCTTCAATGCGAATCGCGCGGAATGCCGGCACCACTGCCGCCCACCAGAAAGTCCAGATCCGCGCCCAGGTGCGCCTGCTGCACGGTTTCCACATACAGCTTCTGGTAACCGCGCTTGGGCGCCTCGGGCGCCACCCACAGCTTGCGGCGCTCGGCCAGCACTTCGTCGCTCACCTCCAGGTGCAGGCGCCGGCCTGCCACGTCGAGTTCAATCATGTCGCCGTTCTGCACCAGGGCCAGCGTGCCACCTGCGGCCGCTTCTGGGGATGTGTGCAACACCACCGTGCCGTAAGCGGTGCCGCTCATGCGGCCGTCGCTGATGCGCACCATGTCGGTAATGCCCTTCTTCAGCACCTTGGGCGGCAGCGGCATATTGCCCACCTCGGCCATGCCGGGGTAGCCGCGCGGGCCACAGTTCTTCAGCACCATCACGCAGTTCTCGTCCACGTCCAGGTCGTCGCTGTCGATGCGGGCATGCAGGTCCTCGATGTTCTCAAAAACCACGGCGCGGCCGCGGTGCTGCAGCAAATGCGCGGAAGCAGCGGAGGGCTTGATCACAGCACCATTGGGCGCCAGGTTGCCGCGCAGCACGGCAATGCCGGCATCCTTCATGAAGGGTTCTTCCGGGGTCTTGATGACCTCGCGGTTGTAGCAAGGCGCCTGCGCGATGTTCTCGCCAATGGTCTTGCCGTTGGCCGTCAGCGCTTCGGTGTGCAGCAGGTTCTGGATCTCGCGCATCACGGCGGGCAGGCCGCCGGCGTAGTAAAAATCTTCCATCAGGAACTTGCCCGAGGGCTGCAGGTTCAACAGGCAGGGCACTTGCGCACCCAGCTTGTCCCAGTCTTCCAGATTCAGTTTGATGCCCATACGCCCGGCAATCGCAATCAGGTGGATCACCGCGTTGGTGGAGCCGCCGATCGCTGCATTGGTGCGGATGGCGTTCTCAAACGCCTCGCGCGTCAGGATCTGGGACATCTTGATGTCCTGCTCCACCATCTCGACGATGCGGCGTCCGCTCATCTGCGCCAGGCGGTTGCGGCGCGTATCGGCGGCCGGAATGGCGGCGTTCTCCGGCAGGGACATTCCCAAGGCTTCCACCATGCTGGCCATGGTGCTGGCCGTGCCCATGGTCATGCAACTGCCCTTGGAGCGGTGCATGTCGGACTCGGCGGCGGTGAAATCGGCTTGCGTCATCTCACCGGCACGCACCATTTCCGACATCTGCCAGACACCGGTGCCCGAGCCAATGTCCTTGCCACGGAACTTGCCGTTGAGCATGGGGCCGCCGGAAATGCCGATGGTCGGCAGGTCGCAGCTGGCAGCACCCATCAGCAGCGAGGGCGTGGTCTTGTCGCAGCCCATGAGCAGCACCACGCCGTCAATCGGGTTGCCGCGAATGCTTTCTTCCACATCCATGCTGGCCAGGTTGCGAAATAGCATGGCAGTCGGGCGCAGCTGGGTCTCGCCCAGCGACATCACGGGAAATTCCAGCGGGAAGCCACCGGCCTCGTAGACGCCGCGCTTCACAAACTCGGCCAGCTCCCGGAAGTGGCCGTTGCAAGGGGTCAGCTCGCTCCAGGTATTGCAGATGCCGATCACCGGGCGGCCGTCCAGCTCATCGTGCGGATAGCCCTGGTTCTTGATCCAGCTGCGGTGCACAAAGCCGTCCTTGTCGTTGCGGCCAAACCAGGCCTGGCTGCGGCGGAAGGGGTATTTTTTGGATTCCATGCTGTCGTCCTCGTGAATGTTTTTTGCGCGGCAATGAGCCCTGAGCTCTTGACAAAGGGCATCCTAGCAAGGCACATTGATAAAGGAAAATCAAGTTATCAGTGTTTGACATATACAAATTGCAATAGATCAGGAATTCGCATGGCATCCCTCCCCCCCATCTCCACCAAACTCGCCCAATACCCCAGCCTGCAAGGCCAGCGCGTCTTCATCACCGGCGGCGGCACCGGCATAGGCGCGGCCATGGTCGAGGCCTTTGCCCAGCAGGGCGCGCAGGTCGCCTTTGTTGACTTTGCTGAAGGCCAGAGCCTGGCCCTGGTGGAAAAGATTGCCGCTGCCGGCCACGTGAAGCCCTGGTTCTGTCCCTGCGATGTGCGCGATGTGCACGCGTTGCAAAAAGCCGTGGCCGACGCCACCGCGGCCCTGGGCGACTTCTCCACCCTCATCAACAACGTGGCGCGCGACGACCGCCACACGCTGGAATCGGTGACGCCCGAATACTGGGAAGAGCGCATGGCGGTGAACCAGCGCCCGGCCTTTTTTGCCATCCAGGCCATAGTCCCCGGCATGAAGCGTCTGGGCAGCGGATCCATCATCAACTTCGGCTCCACCGGCTGGCAGACCAAGGGCAGCGCCTATCCTTGCTACGCCATTGCCAAGTCGGCCGTCAACGGCCTGACGCGCGGCCTGGCCGGCAGCCTCGGGCAGGACCGCATCCGCGTCAACACCATCTCGCCGGGCTGGGTGATGACCGAGCGCCAGATCACGATGTGGCTCAACGAGGAAGGCGAGAAGGAAATCCAGCGCAACCAGTGCCTGCCCGACAAGCTGCAGCCCTCGGACGTGGCACGCATGGCGCTGTTTCTGGCGTCGGACGATGGCGCGATGTGCACGGCGCAGGAATTCAAGGTGGACGCGGGCTGGAATTAGCGCAGGCTGGGCGCTGCAGGATTAATGGGCGCTAAAAACGCTTTACGTCACAAAATCCGCGCAGTATTTCAGTAAATTCGGTCGGCATTCGTATTTGTGTCAGCACTGTTATGTGCTTTTCAGTAAACGAATTATTTGCGTCAAAAGTGCATTGAAACGTACATATTGAAATCAGGGCGTATCCTGCTTTGCCATGCGACAATTGCTAATTTGGAGACTGTATGTCTGGCCGGATCATTGGAGCGCTTGCGATCTTTTTCTGCTACATCGGTCTTGCTGGTGCGACGAGTCCCGACTGTTCGCGAATCTATACCTTGGCGCTTCACGACCATGGATTGCTGTATTCGGCAGAGACCGATACTGGAATAGACAAAGATGTGGCGCAGGAGGTCATTCGCCGCAGTGGGTGCAAAGTCACGGTCAGCCTGATGCCCCGTGCAAGGATTTGGCAATTGATTGAGTCTGGATCGCTGGACTTCAGTCTTTCGGGCATCACCAACGCTGAACGAGACAAATTTGCTGCATTTGCCTGGTATTTCAGCAACAAATACTATTTGCTGGTTCGACGTGACACAGAAGCGCACACGATCGCTGATTTTGAAAAGCAAGGAAAATTTCAACTGGGCGTGATACGGGGCTTTCGATACAGCGAATCTGCCAACCGACTGGTGGACAAACTCGACGTTTCCAGCCGTGTGAGCCAGTCGGGCGGGCTTGCGCCGCTCTATCAGACTTTGTTGGCCAATCGCATTCAGGGCATGATTGTTGAACCCTTCGACTTTCCTGCGCTGGAAGAAAAGAAGATCCGCGAGCTGAGCTCCATTATCGAATTCAGCGACCCTTCCATTCCCCATGGATTCATTATGTCAAGAAAATCCATGCCAGAGGTCGAACAGGAAAAGTGGCGTACCCTATTGAATACCATGCGATCGGATGGAACGATGCGGCGTATTTTTGAGAAATATTTCAAACCTGATTTGGCAGAAGCACTGGTGAACTTCTGATTCACTTTGATGGCAAAACTCGCTTTCAATAATATCGCAAACAGTATCGCGATACGCAGATTTCTGTCGATGCTACCCTGGCTCGTGCTGGCCGGCGGTCTGGGTATTACTGGCGTTGTGTGGGAACATGAGCGTCAAATCACGCAGGATGCATTGCGGTCACAATTTGATTTTTCCCTGAAGGAAACCGTCAATAGGGTGGAGCAAGGCATACAAGGCTATGAACAAATGCTGCGCGGAGTGCAGTCGCTTTTTGCGACCACATCGTTTGATAATCGAGCAGCCTTTCACAACTATGTGGAGTCCCTTCAACTGGATGCCAATTTTTCCGGCATACAAGCCATAGGATTGGTGAAATGGGTTCCATCGCAGCGTCTGCCGGCGCATCTCTCCCTGATGCACGCAAATGGATTCTCAAACTATGCCATAACGCCGCCCGGGACGCGCGAAGCATATGCCCCCATAGTGCAGCGTGAGCCCTACGTGGGTAGAAACCGTGCACCCATAGGTGGAGATATATGGAATGATCCGGTACGCAGGCTTGCGATAGAAAAGGCTAGGGATTCCGGAATGACAGCCATTTCCGGAAAAGTGCATCTCATGGTCAGCAGCGATGCACCTGGCGCACCGGCAGGGTTTGTCATGTATCTCCCGGTCTACGAGAGTGGCAGTGACCACTCCACCGTCGAGCAGCGGCGTACCCATCTCATAGGCTGGGTCTATGCCGCCTTTCAAATGAACGACTTCATGTCCAGTTTGTATGGGGCCCAGGCTCCCGGATTGGGCCTCGCAATTTATGACGATACGGAGATAGCGGAGTCTTCTCTCTTGTATCGCTCAAGCCATGGCGACGCGCAAGGGGAAAAGCCGATCTTGAAAGCGACAGAGTATCTGGTTGCTGCAGGTCACAACTGGACGCTTTGCCTAAGCACGCTGTCAATGTTTGAAGATATGTATCGTCGCGGTACAGCTTCCAGGGCCGCAGAGTCCGGCGTGATCGTGAGTTTTTTGCTGGCCTTGCTGGTTTGGCTGACCATCCATGGCCGTGCCCGAGCCGTGCGTTTGGCCGAAAACATGACAGAGCAGCTGCGGCATGTGGCGCAGCATGATGCGCTGACCGGGTTGCCAAATCGTGCCTTGTTCGCAGACCGTCTCAACCGGGAAATAGCCCATGCGAAGCGCCATGCTGGAAGTTTTGCCGTCGTATTTCTCGATCTCGACAAATTCAAGCCAATCAACGATAACTTTGGGCACGCAATGGGAGATCAGGTATTGCAGCAGCTTGCTAGGCGTTTGCAGAGCTGCATCCGAGCGGAAGACACGGTGGGCCGCATCGGGGGCGACGAATTTGTGATGTTGCTGGCCGGCTTAAGTGCGTCCGATTCCATCCTTCACCTGGCCGAGAAGATCCGTAAGTCGGTTGCTGAGCCGCTATCCATCAACGGACACGAGCTGAAAATATCCTGCAGCATGGGCGTTGCGGTCTATCCGCGGGACGGTACCGACCCGATCGCACTCACCAAGAGTGCCGATGATGCGATGTATCTCGCCAAGAGCGAGGGTCGCGACTGTGTTCGGATGTGCAAGGCTGCAACGGTGTGAATGGTGGCCCGGTGGCGATGCTCAAGAATGGCAAGCATGGGCCTTTTTATGGATGTGGCAATTTCCGCGACCTGTCTATTCGATGGCGACATACGCAGCAAAGCCTTGAGCCAACCATCTGATCAGGGTTGTCATGGTCAGTCTTGCGGTCCGGTCGCGCGGCAGCAGGTGCGTCAGGAGGCCACAGCATCGCCGTTTAAAGCTGGCGGAGTACTCGATCTTCATCTGAGGATCTATTTCAGTCTAACGTTTCCAACGTTCATTGAATGGCCGTTCCCGCCGCACAAGTCCGGACCAGCCAGCGTGCTCGGTAATCAACGAATACATGCTACACCCACCGCGTTTTGGCTGTGCGCTGGATAGCTGGCTGCGATGCATGAGATGCAAGGTCACGCAGTCAAATTTTTTCATAAAGAAAAATATTTTCTAAATAATTTAACTTAAAGAAAGGTTTTTCTTTATAATTTACAGTCAACGTACCCGGGTTGGAAGCCGTCTGTGTGCCGCCGTTCGCACCAGACACCCGACCACCGATTGACACCTTACAACTGATGGACAACTCGCAATGAGTACCTTGAATTTCCCTGTCGGTCGCAGCTACGACCTGGCCTGCCTGGGACGCCTGGCGGTGGATCTTTATGCGCAACAATTCGGCTCACGTCTGGAAGACGCCCGCAGCATGGCCAAGTACCTGGGCGGCAGCTCCGGCAACCTGGCGTTTGGTGTGGCACGGCTCGGCATGCGCAGCGCCATGATTGCCCGTGTGGGTGACGAACAGATGGGACGCTTCTTGACGGAAACGCTCCAGGCCGAGGGCTGCGACACTTCCCAGGTGCAGATCGACCCCGAGCGCCTGACCGCCCTGGTGCTGCTGGGCCTGAAGGACCGCGACACCTTCCCCCTGCTGTTTGTGCGCGAGAACTGCGCCGACATGGCGGTGGACGCTGAGCTGATCGATGAGGCCTTTATTGCCCAATGCCGCGCCCTGGCGATTACCGGCACACATCTCTCCACCCCCACCACCCGCAAGGCATCACAAGCCGCGCTGGACTATGCGGGAAAGCATGGTGTGGTGCGCGTGCTGGACATCGACTACCGCCCGGTGCTGTGGGGCCTGACCAGCCGCGGCGCCGGTGAGAACCGCTATGTTGCCGACGCCCATGTGACGCGGCAGTTGCAGGAAATGCTGCCGCACTTTGATCTGCTGGTGGGCACCGAGGAAGAGTTCTTTATTGCCGGTGGTGTGAGCGACGACATCATCGCCAGCCTGAAGGCCGTGCGCGCATTGAGCCGCGCCACACTCGTGGTGAAGCGTGGCGCTTTGGGCTGCTGCGTAATCGAGGGCGACATCCCCGCCCACATTGACGACGCCACCACCTACCGCGGCGAGCGCGTGGAAGTACTGAACGTGCTGGGCGCCGGGGACGCTTTTCTGTCCGGCCTGATGGCCACGCTCTTGCAAGGCAAGGACTGGGCCGAATCCACGAAGATCGCCAATGCCTGCGGCGCCATCGTGGTGTCGCGCCACGCCTGTTCGGCCGCCATGCCTACCCCCACCGAATTGGCCCATTGGTTCAGCGGTAGCCGCAACCCGCATGTGGATGCCGACCAGCAACTAGCCCATCTGCACCGCGTCACCACGGCGCGCCCGCAGTGGGACGAGCTCTGCGTGATGGCCTTTGACCACCGCAGCCAGTTCTATGACATGGCACGTGAAGCCGCCGCCAACATGGCCGCAAACCCTGGCTCCGCCAAGTCCCCCGAGGGGGAGCAGCCGTCCTTGGGGCGGCCCGGTGAACAGCTGGAATCGCATATCCCCGCTTTGAAAAAGCTGTTGGTGCAAGCCGCAGCGCAAGTGGAAGGCGACCGCCAAATGCAGGGCCAGACCGGCGTGCTGATTGACGGCGGCGACTACGGCCGCGATGCATTGGCCAGCGCCACCGGCCGCGGCTGGTGGGTGGGCCGCCCGGTCGAGTTGCCGGGCTCGCGCCCCTTGCGCTTTGACGGCACGCGCTCCATCGGCAGCGCCCTCATCCACTGGCCGACCGAGCAGGTGGTGAAGTGCCTGGTGCATTACCACCCGGACGACCATTTTGAGTTGCGCCTGGAGCAGGAGCAGAAAGTGCTGGAGCTGTGGGAAGCCACCCGCGCCAGCGGCAACGAGTTGCTGCTGGAAATCATTCTGCCCAAGGCGCTCAGCATCGCAGGCCAGGAAGACGCGGCCGTACTGCGGGCCGTCAAGCGTTTTTACAACATCGGCGTCAAGCCCGAGTGGTGGAAGCTGGCGCCCATGTCGACGGCCGGTTGGCATGGCCTGGAGGTGTTGGTGGAAGAGCGTGACCCGCATTGCCGTGGTGCCGTCATCCTGGGCCTGAACCAGCCCATCGCGCATCTGGTGGACAGCTTCCGCAATGCCACCAACCCCATCGTCAAGGGCTTTATGGTGGGGCGCAGCCTGTGGATGGACGAGTCGCTTGCGTGGCTGCGCGGCAGCATAGACGACGCTACATTCGTGAGCCGCGTGGCCGCCAACTACACCGTGCTGGTGGACGCCTGGCGCAACCGCCGCAGCATGGTCCGCGCGGTCGCCTAAAGAGTTTCAGGAGAGACAAGCAACATGACAACGATCCGACTGACCATGGCCCAGGCCCTGGTGAAATACCTGGCCGCACTGCGCGTGGAAATGGACGACGGCAGCATCCAGTCCTATTGCGGCGGCGTGTTCACCATCTTCGGCCACGGCAATGTGGCCGGCATGGGCGAGGCCCTGTGGGCCGAGCGCGCGCAGCTTCCCACCTTCCGTGCCCACAACGAGCAGGGCATGGCCCATGCGGCCATCGGCTTTGCCAAGGCGCATACGCGCCAGCGCATGATGGCCGTGTGCAGCAGCATCGGCCCGGGCGCCACCAACATGGTGACGGCCGCAGCGGTGGCCCATGTCAACCGCTTGCCCGTGTTGCTCTTGCCCGGTGACACCTTTGCCACGCGTGCACCCGATCCGGTGCTGCAGCAGGTGGAAAGCTTCCAGCAGGGCGATGTGTCGGCCAACGACTGCTTCCGGCCTGTCACCCGTTACTTTGACCGCATCAGCCGCCCCGAGCAGTTGCTCACGGCCTTGCCGCGCGCCATCCAGGTCATGACCGATCCGGCCAACTGCGGCCCGGTCTGTCTGGCCCTGCCGCAGGACGTGCAGGCCCATGCGTTTGATTACCCGGCCAGCTTCTTCGAGCCCGAGCTGATT
>TBL_comb47_HYPODRAFT_10006554_pt1 | contig 12557 bp, 9 predicted proteins | sample TroBogypolimnion_40_FD_10682 | JGI IMG/M metagenome (IMG submission 10682)
GATCTTCAGCTTGGCCCGCTTGGCGCGGACCTCCTCCTCCTGCACCTGGCGGAGCAGCTGATCGGGATCGGGGCGGTGGTTGTTCACGCGCCCAGGCTAGCGCAGCTGGTCGAGGGCGAGGTTCAACTTCAGCACATTCACGCGGGATTCGCCGAGCACGCCGAGCTGGGGCCCTTCGATGTGAGCCGCCACCAGGTCGCGCACCCTGGCTTCGTCCAGGCCCCGGGCCTTGGCCACGCGGTGGACCTGGTAGGCGGCTGAGGCGGGGCTGATGTGCGGGTCCAGGCCGCTGCCGGAGGCGGTGACGAGGTCCACGGGCACCGGGCCCCTCGCCTCCGGGTCCGCGGTGCGCAGGGCGGCGATGCGGTCCTGGACAGCCTTGTGGAGGTCCGGGTTGCTGGGAGCGAGGTTGGAGCCGCCACTGTTGACCCCGTTGTAGGGCAGCGGCTTGTTGTCGGCGTCGACCGTGGCCGAGGGGCGGCCCCAGAAGTCCTTGGGGGCTGTGAAGGGCTGCCCGATCCACTCCGAGCCGATCACCTTGCCGTCCTTTAGGATGAGGCTGCCCCCGGCCTGGCGGGGGAAGATGAGCTTTGACAGGCCCGTGATAACGAAGGGATAGGCCAGACCCGTGAGGGCGCTGATCGCGAGGAAGGAGACGAGGGCGGGACGGAGTTGCAAGTTCATCGTAGAAGTTCCTTTTTGAACATTTCGTTTAATCGAACAACAAACTGATTCACCACCAAGACACGAAGACACCAAGCAAAATAAAACAAAAGTATCTATGCAGTTCTTGGCGCCTTGGTGTCTTGGTGGTATTCATTTTTCCCTCATTTTTCAAGCGGCCAGATGCAGACTAACGAGGAGCCAGTCGATGGCCTTGATGCCCACGAAGGGCACGATGAGGCCGCCAACGCCGTACCAGAGCAGGTTCCGTTGCAGGAGCAGGGCGGCGCCCACGGGCCGGTACTTCACGCCACGCAGGGCCAGGGGAATGAGAACGACGATGATGAGGGCGTTGAAGATCACCGCCGACAGGATGGCGCTCTCGGGGCTGTGGAGGCCCATGACGTTCAGGGCGCCCAGAGCCGGGTAGGTGGCCACGAAGGCCGCGGGCAGGATGGCGAAATACTTGGCCACGTCGTTGGCGATGCTGAAGGTCGTGAGCGACCCGCGGGTCATGAGCATCTGCTTGCCGATCTCCACGATCTCGATGAGCTTGGTGGGGTTGGAGTCCAGGTCCACCATGTTCCCGGCCTCCTTGGCGGCCTGGGTGCCGCTGTTCATGGCCACGGCGACGTCGGCCTGAGCCAGGGCCGGGGCATCGTTGGTGCCGTCCCCGGTCATGGCCACGAGGCGGCCCCCGGCCTGGTACTCGCGGATCAGCTTGAGCTTGGCTTCGGGGGTGGCCTGGGCCAGGAAATCGTCCACGCCCGCTTCGGCGGCGATGGCGGCGGCGGTTAGGGGATTGTCGCCGGTGATCATCACGGTCTTGATGCCCATGCCCCGCAGCTCGGCGAAGCGCTCCTTGATGCCGCCCTTCACGATGTCCTTGAGCTGGATGACCCCGAGGGCGTGGGCGCCTTCGGCCACCACCAGCGGCGTTCCGCCCGCCGTGGCGATCTGATCCACGGTACGGCGGAGATCATCGGGGAACTTGCCGCCCTGGGACTGGACGTAGTCCTCAATGGCAGAGGCGGCGCCCTTGCGGATCTGGCGCTCGCCCAGGTTGACGCCGCTCATGCGGGTCTGGGCGGTGAAGGGGACGAAGTGGGCATCCAGAGCGTGGATGTCCCGCTCGCGGAGGTCGTACTGCTCCTTGGCCAGCACCACGATGCTGCGGCCTTCGGGGGTTTCATCCGATAGGGAGGATAGTTGGGCGGCGTCCGCCAGCCGCTTGATGTCGATGCCTTCCGCGGGCAGGAAGGCCACGGCCTGGCGGTTGCCCAGGGTGATGGTGCCCGTCTTGTCCAGGAGCAGCACGTCCACGTCGCCCGCGGCCTCCACGGCCCGACCCGAGGTGGCGATGACGTTGGCCTGGATCATGCGATCCATGCCGGCGATGCCGATGGCGCTGAGGAGGCCGCCAATGGTGGTGGGGATGAGGCAGACGAGGAGGGACACCAGCACCACCAGGGTGACCGGGTGACCCTGATTCGCAGCCTTCACGCTGAAGATGGAGAACGGAAGCAGTGTGGCCGTGGCCAGCAGGAAGATGATGGTGAGGCCCGCCAGGAGGATGTCCAGGGCGATCTCGTTGGGCGTCTTCTGGCGCTTGGCGCCTTCCACCATGGCGATCATGCGGTCGAGAAAACTCTCACCGGGGTTGGAGGCGATCCGGATCACCAGCCAGTCGGACAGCACCAGGGTGCCGCCGGTGACGGCGGAGCGGTCGCCGCCGCTTTCGCGGATGACGGGGGCGCTTTCGCCGGTGATGGCGCTTTCATTCACCGAGGCCACGCCCTCGACCACTTCGCCGTCCCCGGGGATGGTCTCCCCGGCCTCCACCAGCACCAGGTCGTTGATGCGCAGGTCGGGGGCATCGACGATTTGAAAGGGGCCCAGACGATCCATTCCGGACAATCGCTTGGCTTTCACGTCCCGCTTGGACCTGCGGAGGGAGTCCGCCTGGGCCTTGCCCCGGCCCTCGGCCATGGCCTCGGCGAAGTTGGCGAAGAGCAGGGTGAACCAGAGCCACAGGGCGATGGCGAGGATGAAGGTGGGTCTGGCCTCGCCCTGTCCGGCGAGCGCCTGGACCCATAGCCCGGTCGTAAAGACGCTGCAGATCCACACCGTGAACATCACGGGATTCCGGAGCTGGTGCAGGGGATTCAGCTTGCGGAAGGAGTCAAGCACCGCGCGGCGCACGATGGCGGGTTCGAAGAGGGGGCGGGCCTGGAGGTCCTGCCGGGAGTGGGGAACCATGGTGTGCTCCTGGATCAGCGCAGGGCCAGGTGCTCGGCGATGGGGCCGAGCGCCAGGGCGGGGATGAAGGTGAGGGCGCCCACCAGGAGCACCACGCCCACGAGGACGCCGATGAAGAGGGGGGTGTGAGTGGGCAGGGTGCCCAGTCCCTCGGGCGTGTACTTCTTCTTCACGAGAGAGCCCGCCAGGGCCAGCACGGGCCAGAACACGCCAAAGCGGCCCAGGAGCATGGCGATGGCCAGACCGTAGTTGTAGAAGCGCGTGTTGACGTTGAGCCCCCCGAAGGCGCTGCCGTTGTTGTTGGCGCAGCTGCTCCAGGCGTAGAGGATCTGGCTGAAACCGTGGGGCCCCGGATTGCTCACCGAAGCGGCCGCGTTGGCGACCAGGACGGAGACGGCGGTGCCGATCAGCACGGCGGCGCAGGGCAGGAGGATGGCAATGGAGGCCATCTTCATCTCGAAGGCCTCCACCTTCTTGCCCAGGTATTCCGGCGTCCGGCCCACCATGAGGCCACCGATGAAGACGCCGACCAGGGCGAACATGAGCATGCCGTAGAGGCCCGAACCCACGCCGCCGAAGACCACCTCGCCCAGCTGGATGAGCCACAGGGGCACCAGGCCGCCCAGGGGCGTGAAGGAATCGTGCATCGAATTCACGGAGCCGTTCGAAGCCGCCGTGGTGGCCGTGGCCCAGAGCGCCGAGCCGCCGGGGCCGAAGCGCAGCTCCTTGCCCTCCATGTTCCCGCCGGGCTGTTCCAGGCCCGGGACCACACTGGCTACCTGATTGGCGCCCAGGCTGGTGAGGGCGGGATTGCCTTTCACTTCAGCCTGGGTGCAGACGGCCAGGGCCCCCACGAAGATGAAGGTCATGGCGGCCAGCAGGGCCCAGCCCTGGCGGCGGTCTTTCACCATCTGCCCGAAGGTTAGGCAGAGGGCGGCGGGGATGGCGAGGATGCTGAGCATCTGGACAAAGTTGGACAGGGGCGAGCTGTTCTCGAAGGGGTGGGCGCCATTGGCACCGAAGAAGCCGCCGCCGTTGGTGCCCAGCATCTTGATGGCGATCTGCGAGGCGGCAGGGCCCATGGCAATGACCTGCCCGCCCGCCGTGTGGACATAGGCCGAGAGGTTCTGGATCAGGCCCTGGGACACGAGGAAGAGGGCGAGGACGAAGGACAGGGGCAGCAGGATGTAGAGGGTGCTGCGCACCAGGTCCACCCAGGCGTTGCCCAGGCCCGTGGCACTGCGGCGGGTGATGCCCCGGATGAGTGCCACCAGCACGGCGATGCCCGTGGCGGCGGAGATGAAGTTCTGCACCGTGAGGCCCAGCATCTGGGTGAGGTAGCTGAGCGTGGTCTCACCGCTGTAGGCCTGCCAGTTGGTGTTGGTGATGAAGCTCACGGCTGTGTTGAAGGAGAGGTCCGTGGCCACATTGGGCTGGTGCTCCAGGTTGAGGGGAAGGCTGGCCTGGGTCTTCATCAGCAGGAACACTGCCGCCAGGCCCAGGAGTTTGATGAGGGTGATGGACCAGGCATAGGCCTGCCAGCCCATGTCCTCGTCCTCCCGCACGCCCATGAGGCGGTAGAGGCCGCGTTCCAGGGGGCCCAGGACCGGGTGGAGGAGAGTGCGCTCCCCTTCCAGCACCCGGGCCATGTAGGTCCCCAGGGGATAGGCCAGGCCCAGCAGCAGGGCGAGGTAGAGCAGGTTCTGGGTCCAGGTGGCGCTCACTGGAACTTCTCCGGCTTCAGGAGGGCGAAGCTGAGGTAGCCCAGCAGGCCCAGGGCCAGCAGGGACGCGATGAGCAGGGTTGGATTCATGGGTTACTCCCGGAAAGGGTCAGCAGCAGGGACAGCAGGGTCCAGAACAGGGGGCCCCAGGAGAGGACCAGCAGGAAGTACTCGTCCCGCCGGCTGCCCTTGGCGTGGCGCAGGTAGAGGGCAGTCCGTGTTCCCGCCCAGCCCAGCGCGAGGGCCATGGCGAGGAGGGGGAAGTAGATCAACGGCATGGAAATGGAGGCCTCAACGCACCGGAGCACCGGCAGATCAGGCCGGTTCCACAGCGTGGCGCCGAGCGCGTTAAGGCAGTGTTAGGACTTGGGGTTCGGGCGTTAAGGCTGCGTTGGGATCCGCGATCGGAAGGCCAGCCCCGGGGGCAATTTTTCAAGACATTTACCTGCCTTAACACGCAGAATCGAGGAGGCCATTGAAGGGGATTCTTCGCATGCGTTCATCCTCCATCCTCGCCCTTGTCCCGGTCCTGCTGGTGGCGGCACCCGCGGCCAAGGCCTGCGCCACCTGCGGCTGCGCCCTTTCCAGCGACGGGGCCACGGGTTTCTGGGCCACGGCCGGCTGGCGGCTGAGCCTGCAGTACGACTTCCTCAACCAGGACCAGCTGCGCTTGGGCACGAGGTCCATCTCCCCAGCGCAGGTGGCCGCGCTCAACACGCCCTTCCCGGGAGCAGGCCAGGAGGTCGAGCACCAGACCATCAATCGCTATCTCACCCTGGGCCTGAGCTACTCACCCGACTCCGAGTGGAATTTCAAGGTGTTGGTCCCCTATATCGATCGCAGCCACACCACCTATGGTCCCGCGAGCAATCCCCTCACCCCTGACCAGCTGAGCGGCGCGACGGTTGCTGGACTGGGCGATGTCAAATTCATCACCAGCTACCAGGGGCTCCTGGCGGACCACAACCTGGGGATCCAGGTCGGGGTGAAACTTCCGACGGGCCATTATGGCGGACAGAATGCCGATGGCGGCCCCGTCGCGGGTCGCAACCCCGCTTTCTTCGGTCCGTCCGGCAACTCGGGGGGGATGGCCCTCGACACGAGCCTGCAGGCTGGCACCGGGAGCACGGACCTGATCCTGGGCGCCTACTATTTCCGGCCCCTGGGCGCGAACCTCAGTGGTTTCATCAACGTCCAGTTCCAGGCCGCAGTCGCTGGAAAGCTCAACCTGCCTGGGTCGGACTATCGCCCGGGCAACCAGGGCAATCTGAGCTTTGGTCTCCGTTATGAGGCTGATGCCAGCTTCGTTCCGCAACTGCAGCTGAACATCACCCATCGGAGCTCGGACCAGGGCGCCCTGGCCGACATCGCCGATACCTCTGGCACGGTCGTCTACCTGAGCCCCGGCGTGAACTTCGGCCTCTCGGACGGCCTGCGCGGCTTCGCGTTCGTGCAGGTGCCCCTAGCCAGCAACCTGGCCGGCTACCAGCTGTTCCCCCACTGGACGGCCACCGCAGGACTGGCCTACCACTTCTGAACACCGGTCAAGGCTGGAGATGCCCCAGATTCCTTGTAGAATCAAGGGTTCCGATGGAGTTTCCCCATGCCCTTCCAGCCCCTGACCCAGGAACCCGAGATCCAGCGCCGCTGGCTCGAGTCCGGCGCCTTCCGCGCCAAGCGGGCCTCGGAGCTGCTGCCGGGCTCCCGGACCTTCTACATGCTGGTGATGCTGCCCTCCCCGTCGGGCCGCATCCACATGGGCCACGTGCGCAACTACACCCTGGGCGACGTCACCGCCCGCTTCCGCCGCATGCGGGGCTACGAAGTCATGCATCCCCTGGGCTGGGACAGCTTCGGCCTCCCCGCTGAGAACGCCGCCATCAAGAACGGCATCCATCCTGCCATCTGGACCCGCAGCAACATCGAGGAGATGAAGGGGCAGATCCAGAAGATGGGCATCAGCTACGACTGGGACCGGGAGGTCGCCAGCTACCAGGACGACTACTACCGGTGGAACCAGTGGCTGTTCCTCAAGATGTGGGAGCGGGGCGACGTCTTCCGCGCCATGCGCACCGTGAACTGGTGCGAGGCCCTGGGCACCGTGCTGGCCAACGAGCAGGTGCTGGACGGCCGGGACGAGCGCACGGGCCATCCGGTCACGCAGAAGCCCCTGGAGCAGTACTTCTTCAAGACGACCAAGTACGCGGACGAGCTGCTGGCCTGCCTGGACGGCCTGGACTGGCCCGAGAACGTGAAGACCATGCAGCGCCACTGGATCGGCCGCTCCGAGGGGGCGCGCCTGGCCTTCGACTTGGAAGGCGGGGGCCAGGTGGAGGTCTTCACCACGCGCCTGGACACGCTCTTCGGCGTCACCTTCATGGCCCTCAGCACCGAGCATCCGGTCATCGAGAAGGCGGCAGAGGCGGATCCTGCCCTCAGGGCCTTCTGCGACCAGGTGGCCTCCCTGAGCCGCGAGGAGCGGCTCACCAGCGACGAGAAGCTGGGCCACCGCACGGCCCTCTCGGTGCTTCATCCCTTCACCGGCGAGCAGGTGCCGGTCTTCGCCGCCAACTACGTGCTCATGGACTACGGCACCGGCGCCGTCATGGGCGTGCCAGCCCACGACGAGCGGGACCACGAGTTCGCCGAGAAGTACGGCCTGGCCATCCCCAAGGTCATCGAGGCCGACAGCGAGTGGGACCTGGGTACCCTGGTGAACAGCGGCGAGTTCACGGGCCTGAAGAGCGAGGAGGCCGTCGCGGCCATGGTCGCGAAGCTCGGCGACCGTGCCGGGAAGACCACCACCTACAAGCTCAAGGACTGGGGCCTCAGCCGCCAGCGCTACTGGGGCACGCCCATCCCCACGGTGCACTGCGAGGCCTGCGGCGTGGTGCCCGAGAAGGCCGAGCATCTCCCCGTGCGCCTGCCCGAGGACGTGGCCTTCCACGGCGTGGGCCCCTCGCCCCTCACCACCTCCAGGTCCTTCCTCGACTGCGCCTGCCCGGCCTGCGGACGGCCCGCCCGGCGGGAGACGGACACCATGGACACCTTTGTGGACAGCAGCTGGTACTGGCTGCGCTACCTGGATCCGAAGAACACCACGCTGCCCTTCGCCAAGACCGAGAGCGATGCCTGGATGCCCGTGGACCTCTACGTGGGCGGCATCGAACACGCCACCATGCACCTCATCTACGCCCGCTACTTCTACAAGGTGCTCCGGGACCTGGGCCTCGCCTCCGGGCCCGAGCCCTTCCAGAAGCTCATCTGCCAGGGCATGGTGCTGAAGGACGGCTCGAAGATGAGCAAGTCCAAGGGCAACATCGTGGACCCCGACGAGGTCATCTCGAAGTACGGGGCCGACGCCCTGCGCCTCTTCATGATCTTCGCGGCGCCCATCGAGAAGGAGATCGACTGGACGGGTTTCGAGGGCATCGAGGGGGCCAGCCGCTTCCTCAAGCGCATCACGCGCATGGTGGAGGACCATGTCGCCACCACCGGGCCCCTGCCCGCCAGGGACCGGCTCAGTGCCGAGGAGAAGGCCCTCCTCATCAAGCTCAACCAGACCATCCAGCGCCTCACGGACGACCTGGAGCGCCGGTACCAGTTCAACACCGTGGTCTCGGGTCTCATGGAGCTCTCCAACGTCCTGCACGACCTGCCCGCGGCGGCGCCCCACCGGGGGGCCGTGCTGCAGCACGCCCTGGACGCCTTCGTGCGCCTCATGTCGCCGGTGGCCCCCCACCTGGCCGAGCAGCTGTGGAATCAGCTCGGGAACCCGGGCCTCTGCATGCAGGCCGCCTGGCCCGAGGCCGATCCCGCGTTCCTGGAAGCGGACGAGGTGCTGGTGGTGGTGCAGGTGAACGGCAAGGTCCGGGGCCGCATCACCGTGCCCGCCGGCGCCGGCGAGGACCACCGCCGCCAGGCGGCCCTGGCCTGTCCGGAGGCCCAGGCCCACCTCGCCGGCAAGGAGGTCGTGAAGGTCGTCCTGCCCCCCGGCGGCAAGCTGGTGAGCATCGTCGTGAAGGGCTGAGCCGATGAATCCGTTTCCACCGAGTGTGTCTCTGCGCGGGAGCTTCTGATGCCTCTGTCGCCTGGTGATCTGGCGGGGTGCCTCCTGGAGGTGGGCGCGGTGCGCCTCCAGCCCATGAACCCCTTCACCTGGGCCAGCGGGCTGAAGTCGCCGATCTATTGCGACAACCGCCAGCTGCTCGGGTTTCCGATGGTGCGCGACCAGATCGTCGAGGCCCTGACCTCTCTGTCCCTGACCTATCAGCCCACCCTCATCGCCGGCGCCGCCACGGCGGGCGTGCCCTGGGCGGCCATGGTGGCCGATCGCCTGAAGCTCCCCATGGCCTATGTCCGCCCCACCCCCAAGAACCACGGCATGGGCCGCCAGGTGGAGGGACCTCTGGCCGTGGGGCACCGCACCGTCCTCATCGAGGACCTGATCTCCACGGGCATGTCCAGCCTGAGGTGTGCGGAGGCCCTCCGGGCGGAAGGGGCCGCGGTGCCCGCGGTGCTGGCCCTCTTCAGCTACGGCCTGCCCCAGGCGGAGGCGGCCTTTGGCGCCGCCGGCATCCCCCTCGCGGTGCTCAGCTCCTTCGAGGTCCTCTCGGCCGAGGCGAAAACCCGGGGCCTCCTGGACTTCCCGGGCTCCGAGGCGCTGAAGGCCTGGCGGGCCGACACCGTGGCCTGGAGCCGGGCCCACGGCGGGGCGTAGACTTCCCAGGCAGGAGGCCGGCCATGAAGCTCTACACGCGCACGGGCGATGACGGGTCCTCGGGGCTCTTCGGAGGGGACCGGGTGAGCAAGTCGCACCTGCGGCTGGAGGCCTACGGCACCCTGGACGAACTGAACAGCATCATGGGTCTGCTGCGGCTGCACGCCACCCCCGGCTGTGCGGACGAAGCCACCCTGCAACGCATCCAGCAGGACCTCTTCGTGCTGGGGGCCATCCTCGCCACCCCGGCCCCGCGGCAGGAGCTGCTGGGGGCCCGCATGAGCCGGCCCACCTGGGAGCTGGCCGACATGGAGGCCGACATCGACCGCCTCTCGGCCCTGGCGCCGCCCATGACCTCCTTCGTGCTGCCCGGGGGCACGGCGGCCTCGGCCCACGCCCACCTGGCCCGCACGGTCTGCCGCCGCGCCGAGCGGGAAGTCGTCACCCTCACCCACGAAGAGCCCATGAATCCCGTGGTGCTCACCTACCTGAACCGCCTCAGCGACTGGCTCTTCGCCCTCGCCCGCGCCGAGAACGCCAGCGCCGGCCTGGCCGACATCCAATGGGAGCCGAAGGGGTGACAGGCTAGATGCCGCCTCCAAGCCCGCCCACGCCAAGGGCCCCTCGCGGGGCCCCTGGGTGAACGAGGTGAGGTCTAGAAGGTCACCTTCACGCCCCAGCGGTAGCTGCGTCCGGCGAGCCACTGGCTGGCATAGCCGAAGGCGGGGTTCACGGCGTCGGCGGCCGTGGTCGCGTAATCGTCATGAACGGTGGGTGTGCGGGTGTTGGCCGCGTTGAAGATGTCGATGCTCGGCGTCAGCTTGACCTTCTTGTTGAACCGGTAGGCGTAGTCGAAGTGCAGGTTGACGATGGTCTGGGTGTTCTCCCGGCCGTTGTTGCCGTACTGGAAGTTCAGGGGTGTGGCATTGCCGTAGCCGCCCCAGTCCAGGCCATTGGCGGTGCCCAGGCCGTTGATGGTGGTGGCCCCGGGGTGGGCGGCGAGGGTGAGGGTGCCGTCGTCGAAGATCGTGCGCGGGGCGCCGGTCAGGACGCTGGCGGAGCCGCCCGCCGAGAAGACCCCTCCCCAGAGGTCCCAGGTGTAGGATCCGTACAGTTTGGCGTTCCAGGTGTGGTCCGTGGGAAGCGGGCCGTTGCCGACATAGGGGGCATAGTCCCAGGTGGAAGTGATGTTGGCGTCCGACTGGCCGTTGCTGGTCTGGCCCACGCCCTCGTAGTTGCCGTAGACGTGGGACCAGGTGAGGCTCGCGCTCAGGGTGTAGCGGTCCGTCTTCTTGTCCAGGGTGAAGTCGAGGGACTCATAGATGTTCTTGGGATCCGGGAACACGGTGTTGGTCCAGGTGTTCAGGTAGCCGGCGGGGTTGGTACCACCCAGGGAGGCGTAGTACTTGTTGTTGTACCACTGGTAGGTCTTGCCGTACTCCGGATTCCAGAGGATGGAGGCGCCGATGCCGTCGATCGCGTTGCCGTTGGCATCCGTGGGCACCGTGTCCTCGATCATGCGCAGCAGCTTCCGGTACTTGCCGTGGAGGCCGGCAGTCCAGCCGCTGGCGAAGGTGTGGTCCGCGCCGAGGATGAACTCGTCCCGCTTGGGCACCTTGAGGCCGCCCAGGGGCTGCGGGTCGTCGCGGAAGTAGCCGGAGTAGTCCGCGGCCAGGTAGGGGGCGAAGTTCGGGTCGTGGGTGTAGTTGCCCGTGGCGGGGTCGTAGGTCGCCACCGTCGGGCCCCCGGAGAACGGGAACCGGTACTGTTTGTAGGTCTCGTTGCCGCCGGTGCGGAGGGCCGCCTGCATGGGGAAGCGCTCATTGTAGATGGCGAAGTTGGCCGAGAGCTTGGTCCTCCCGTCGTTGTTCAGGTCCCAGGTGAGGCCGAGGCGGGGCTGGAACTGGTCCCAGAAGTCCTGGAACTTGAAGATGGTCTGGCCATCCGTGCCCTTCACGGTCTGGTATTCCTCGCGGAAGCCGTAGGAGAAGCGGAGGCCCGGAACGATCTCCCACTGGTCCTGGGCGTAGACGGCGTCATAGAGCAGCTTGGCCGTAGAGCCCAGGTTGGCGTACTGGGTGACCGTGATGCGGGTCGGGCTGATGGTTACGCGATCGTCCGCGTTGAGGTAGTCGACGGTCTGGGAGGTCGCCTCGTTGTGGCTGTAGCCGAACTTGAGGGCGTGGTTGCCCAGGAACCAGGAGAGGTCCACGCGGAACTGCTGGTTGTTGGAGTCGTTCGTGTTGTTCCAGTCGCCGGAGCCGCCGCGGTAGTAGATGTTGGTGGGATAGGCGGCGCCATAGGTCGGATCGGTGTGGCCGGGGCCCATGGGGTAGGCGGGGTTGGTGTTGAACCACAGGTAGTCCGAGATGCTGGGGTTCGGCGAGACGGGATTGACATGGGAGTCGCTGACCGAGGCGCCGTACTTGACGCTCAGCAGGACGGCGGGCGTGATGGTCCAGTCGTAGTTCAGGGACCAGTTGGTGACGTTGTTGTCCTGCGAGAAGCCGAAATTGCGGTTGCCGAGGGTGGCCGGGTACAGGACGTCCTGGCTGATGGGATTCTTGGAGTACTGCACGGTGCCCGTGAGCTGCTGGCCCTGGGTGATGAAGTAGTTGAACTTCGCGTAGAAGTTGGAGTTCTTGTTGTCCCGGGCGGAATCCGTCAGGCCGCTCTTGTTGGTCGTGGGGATGCTCTGCTGGTCGATCTGGTCGAAGCCCACGAAATAGAAGAGCTTGTCCGGAAGGATGGCGCCCCCGGCCGTGAAGCCGAAATCATAGCGGTTGGAGGGCGGGGAGTAGATCAAGGGGAGGCTGTTGTAGCCCGCCTGGCCCGGGCCCGGCAGGGTGGCCTGCTTGTAGTAGTAGTTCGACTCGGCCCGGCCGGCCAGCTGGCCTGGATCGTTGGTGTACCAGGCGCTGCCGGTGAAATCATTGGAGCCGGACTTGGTGATGGCGTTGACCACGCCGCCGAGCGCGCTGAACTCGGGGCGGAAGCCGCCGGTCTGCACCTCCACCTGGTCGATGAAGTCCGTGGGCATGGTGCTGCCCTGGAAGCCCAGGCGGTAGTCGGTGGTGTCCAGGCCATCGATGATGAAGTTGTTCTCGATGGCGGAGGAGCCGGAGATGGAGGCGCCGCCCATGGTGCCGCCGGTGATGGTGCCGGGCGCCAGCTGGATGAGCTGGTTGAAGT
>TBL_comb47_HYPODRAFT_10006556_pt1 | contig 12553 bp, 6 predicted proteins | sample TroBogypolimnion_40_FD_10682 | JGI IMG/M metagenome (IMG submission 10682)
GGGCAGCGCCGGCACCCTGGCCGGGCTCCTGCTGGGGCTGCGGGCCGGCGGCAGCGCGCTGCCGGTGACCGGCGTGACCGTGCTGTCCCCCCGGGCCGGCGCCGAGGCCTCGGTGGACGCGCTCATCCAGAGCACCGCGGCCTTCCTGGGCAGCCCCGTGGCCGTCCCGGCCGCCGACGTGGTCTGCCTGGACGACTATCTCGGGGCCGGCTACACCCTGCCCACCGACGGCATGCGCGAGGCGGTGGCGCTGCTGGCGCGGACCGAAGGGATCCTGCTGGATCCCACCTACACCGGCAAGGCCATGGCCGGCCTCATCGACCTGGCCCGCAAAGGCGTTTTCCGCAAGGGCGACAAGGTGCTGTTCCTCCACACCGGAGGCAGCCCGGGGCTCTACGCCCGGCCGGAGCTGTTCGCCGGGGTGTGATCCGCGCCCCATTTCACCCCGGGACCGTAGCCAAGGGGCCGGTCCGGCCCCATCATCGAAGATGCTGGCCGTCTCCTGGCCACCCATCCGAGGACTGACCGTGGAAGCCGAGACCCCCGCCACCCTGATCACCGAGACCGTCGCCGAGCTGATCGCCATGGCCACCGCCATGGCCGCCAACAACGAGGACGCCTTCCAGCAGCACAACTTCAACCTGCACAAGCTGGGCGTGAGCCGGGAAGACCGGATCGCGGCGGTGAACATCGCCATCAAGGTGAAGATGGTGCCGCACAACAACCTTATGGACATGGCCCAGGGCTACCTGGCCCCCGGCGGCGGATGCTGCGGCGGCGAAGAAGGCTGCGGCTGCGGCGAAGGCGAGAGCGAAGGCGCGTGCTGCGGCGGCGACGAAGGCTGCGGCTGCGGCCACTGAACCTGATCCGGCCCCGCCGGAGGGATGAACCCGCGTAAGATGGGAACCATCCAGACCACAGCGGGGGGCGGCGTGCTTGATTGCTTCAGGGCCTCGAAGGCCATCGGTGCGGTGCTCTGCGCGCTGCTGTGCTGGGGTTCCGGAATGCCGGCCGCGGCCGGGAGCCCCGAGATCTTCACCCAGCTGGGCCACACGGGCTCGGTCCGGTTCGCGGCCATGTCCCGGGACGGCCAGTACCTGCTTTCCACCGGCGAGCAGGGCGAGATCAAGCTGTGGGAAGTCCGGACCGGCCAGGAGGTCCGGAGCTACTCCGAGCGTTCGGGCAACGCCGCGCTGGCCTTTTCGCCCGACGGTTCGATGTTCGTCTCCTACTGCGACGGGGTCATCAGGCTCAGGGACACCGAAAGCGGCCGGGAGCACTACGCCATCGCCGGGAAGGACCGGCATTCGAAACTGTCGCCGCTCTCCTTCGTGGCCGATGGGAAGTATTTCATGATGTCCGGCGCCGGCGAACCGGTCGAACTGTGGGAAACCGAGACCGGGCGTGCCGTGGGCGGGCTGGATCCGGCGGCCATGGGCGGCGGGGATGAAATGCTCTCCCTGCTCCTTTCCCCCGACGGCCGGTCCGCCCTTTCCCAAGGCGCCGGCGCAATGGTGGGCGGCCGCTGGACGGACGGCGTGTGCAAACTGTGGAACCCCATGACCGGCGGCATGGTGAAGACCTTCAACCGGTCGGCGTTCTTCATCACCACCCGCTTCACCCCGGACGGGCGCCGGGTCCTGTCCAGCGTCAACACCGAAGGCCGGATCGAACTGTGGGACATCGCCACCGGGGCCACGGTATGGTCGGTTCGGACGGGACACGGCGGTCCGGTCGAACGGGTCGCCATGTCCGCCGACGGGCGCCGGGCGCTGACCACCGGCAAGGATGACGGGACCGCAAAGGTCTGGGACGTGGCCACCGGCCGGATGGTGATGTCGATGGTCGTGCCCAAGGGGTTCAGCGCCACCAAGCTGGCCCCGGACGGGAGGACGCTGCTGCTCCTGGATGACGACAGAGGCGTGGACCTGCCCTTCCTGAGGCCCGAAGCGGCCGTCAAGCTGGTGGACGCGGACACCGGCGCGGAGTTGCAGACCCTCGGCACCCGGGGTGAACCCAGGTTCGATCTGGTCTCCTACACCCCGGACGGCCGCGGTCTGCTGCTGCTGGGCTTCGGCCAGGCCGTCCTCTGGGACCTGGACACCCGCAGCGTCCGGCAGGGGTTCGAAGGCTTCGGCAAGCTCACCACCGGCGTGGCCTATTCCCGGAAACGCGACCTCGCGGCCGTGCTCATGGGCCCGGATGCCGCCCTGTGGGACGTGGGCGCGGGCAGGCGGCTGAGGATCCTGAAAGGACCGGGGCGATTCCTCTCCTGTGCGGCCTTCGCCCCCGACGACAGCGCCCTGGCCGCCGGCAGCACGGACGGCACCGTACGGATCTGGGAGACCGGCACCGGCCGGGAGCGGGCGGTCCTGCCCGGCCATGCCGGCGGCACCCTCGCGGTGACCTACGCCCCCGATGGCCGGACCCTCGCCACGGCCGGCAAAGACGCCCTGGTCAAGCTATGGGACGCCCGCACCGGCGCGCCCGTCCGGACCTTCGCGGGCCACGTCTCCGGGGCGAACGCCAACACCGATTTCCCCGGCGTCCATGCCGTCGCCTTCGCTCCGGACGGCAGGACCCTCGCCTCGGGGGGCGCCGACGGCGCCATCCGGATCTGGAACGTCGCCACCGGCGCCGCGATCCGGACCCTGAAGGGCCATGACCGGGATGTCTCCGCCCTGGCCTTCTCGCCGGACGGCGCCGTCCTGGCCTCGGGCGGCGCGGACGGCACGGTCCGGCTGTGGGATCCGGCGCAGGGGAGGGAAACCCGGAACCTGGGCAAGACCACCTTCGGCTTCGTCGCCCGCATCGAGTATTCCCGGGACGGCCGGTGGATCCTCTCCCTGGGCGACGACGAGATCGTACGGATCTGGGACGCCGGGACCGGCCAGCAGCGGCAGCGGATCGCGGGTCCGCCCACCGGCATCAGGGTCGCGGGCGTCCTGGATTCCGCCGTCTTCTCGCCCGATGGCCGCACCGTGCTGGGCTACGAAAGCCTCGGCTCGGCGGCCCGGATCTGGGACCGGGCCGCGGGCCGCGAACTGGCCCGGTTCATCAGCTTCAAGGACGGGGAATGGATCGCCATGACCCCGGAGGGCTATTTCAACGCGTCCCCCGGGGGCGCCAGGCACCTGAACGTCCGCAACGGCCTCCAGGTCTCCAGCATCGACCAGTTCTACGGCCGGTTCTTCCGGCCCGGACTGGTCCAGCTGGCCCTGGCCGGCCAGGAGCTGCCCAAGGGCGAGCCGATCCCGGAGATCGCCGCCCGGAAACCCGCCCCCGGCATCGCCGTGCTCGCCCCGGCGGGCGACGCCGCGGTGGACCAGGACACCGTGGCCCTGAGCCTGAAGCTCACCGACAACGGCGGCGGGATCGGCACCGTGAACGTCTACCTCAACGGGGCCCTGGTGGCCCAGGAGACCCGGGGCGTCGGGATCCAGGGCAAGCTGCTCGCCTTCACCCTCCCGCTCGTCAAGGGGATCAACCTGATCCGGGCGGTGGCCTTCAACGCCGAGAACTCCATGGAGTCGCTCCCCGCCCAGGTGAGCGTGACCTCCCGGGCGGCCATGGGGAAGCCGAACCTCCACGCCCTGGTGGTCGGCATCAACGCCTACCGCAACCAGTCCATCTCGCTCACCTACGCCGTGCCCGACGCCCTGGCCCTGGCCGCGGCGCTGCGCAAGGGGGCGGCAGGCCTGTTCGGCCGGACCGACGTGCGGACCCTGACCACCCCCGAGGAGACCACCAAGGCGGCCATCGTCCAGGCCTTCGAAGCCATGCGCAGGGAGGTCGGGCCCAACGACCTGTTCGTGTTCTACGACGCCTCCCACGGCCTGGTCGACCTGGTGGACGGCGAGGAGCAGTACTTCGTCCTCACCAGCAACGTCCGGCTCCTGTCCTCCTCCCACCTGGGCGAGGACGCCCTGAGCCACAAGGACCTGGTCCGGCTCATCGGGGCCATCCCGGCCCAGAAGAAGCTGGTGATCCTCGACACCTGCAACGCCGGCAAGGGCGGCAAGGAGATCCAGCTCGCCCTGCTCCAGCAGACCCGGGGCCTCACCGACGCCACCGCGGTCAAGCTGCTGCAGCGGGCCGTGGGCTCCTCGGTGTTCTCCGCCTCGGCCGACAGCCAGCAGGCCCTGGAGGGCTACCGGGGCCACGGGCTGTTCACCTACGTGCTGCTGGAAGGGCTGGCGGGCAAGGCCGACTTCAGGAAGGACGGCTTCATCACCGTCAAGGGCCTGGCCCTGCACACCGAGGAGCAGGTGATGACGCTCTCCGAGGAGGTCTTCAAGCGCCAGCAGAACCCCATGATCGAGACCGGCGTCAACGACTTCCCCATCGGCAAGCTGTGAGTCAGCGCGCCGGCACGTGCCGGATGTACGACGCCACCCCGCCCAGCAGCATCTCCACGGCGATGGCGGTGAGCACCAGGCCCATCAACCGCTCCATGGCGGTGATGGCCTCCGCCCCCAGCCAGTCGCGCAGCCGGATGGCCCCCAGGAACACCGCGTAGACGATGGCCATGGTGAGGAAGATGGCGCAGGACCACTCCAGGGACCGGCCGGGATTGCGGCTGGAGAGCAGCAGCACGGTGGCCATGGCCGACGGCCCGGAGATGAGCGGGATGGCCAGGGGCACGATGAACGGCTCCCCCTTGTGCCCGGCGTCCTCGGGCTTGGGATTGCGGTGGGGGAAGACCATGTCGATGGCGATGAGCAGCAGGATCACCCCGCCCGCCACGCTGAGCGCCTCGTCGCTCAGATGCAGCACCGACAGGAACGGCTTGCCGAACAGCATGAAGGCCATCAGCACCGCGAAGGCGATCAGCACTTCGCGGGTGATGACGTAGAAGCGGCGCTCGGGCTTCACCTTCTCCAGGGCGGTGATGAACAGGGGGATGTTGCCCAGGGGGTCGGTGGTGAGGACCAGCAGGATGGTGGCGGAGATGAAGGTGGATTCCATGACCCCAGGATAATGGATTCGGCTAGAACAGGAACAGTTCCGCGCTGTCGGGGTTCTTGCCGAAGAATGTCACGTCGTCGATGCTCTCCACCCGGGGCCCGCGGAGGATCGACCAGAGCAGCCGCTCCACCCCGATGCCGGCGCCGAAGGTGGGCGGGAAGGTGGTGCCGCCCTGCCCGTCCTCGCCGCAGGCGACGCTGAGGAACGGACCGTAGCCGCCCAGGGCCTCGATGTTCTCGATCCGGCCATCCTTGAACCTGGGGGCTTCGGGGATGATCCGGTTGTCCAGCAGCCGGGGGATGATGGCCTGGGGCAGCCATTCCCGCAGCCCGCCGCTGAGCACTTCCCGGGCCGGGGCGGCGGGGCCGGACAGCGGCTGGTTGCGCGCCACCAGGTCGTAGTTGAAGATCTCGCGGCTCAGCGCCTCCCGGGGGTCCCGGCGGGTGCCGTCCTTGCGCAGGTAGGGGTAGACCAGATCGTAGTTCTCCCGCAGCAGGCCCACCACCCAGAAGAAGGGTGAATCGCTCGCTTCGCCGATCCCCCGCTCCTCCTTCCCCGCTCCGAAGCGCCGGGTGGCTTCGTCCAGTTCGAAGACCGGAAAGCCGCCGGCCGGCATGTCCAGGCGGACCCCCAGGGCCTCCAGGCTCCCGGCCGCGCGCCGGCGGACCCGGTCCAGGCCGGCCCGGGTCATGCCTTCGAAGAAGGCCAGGGCTTCCCGCAACTCCCCCTGGAGGTGCTCGGTCACCGCCGCCTGGTCGTCCAGGTACTCCTCCAGGGTGATCAGCCGTTCCCGCCGGACCTCCACGTCCAGCTGGCTGAAGTCGAGCAGGTAGCGGCCCCGCTGGCGGCCCTGGGCGTCCGGCAGCTCCAGCCGGATGTTCGGGCTGTCCACGAAGATCCCGCGCAGATGCGGGTTGTGGCAGGCCATGAACTTCGCGTAGATCATGCTGTGGGTGGCCACGTACGGGCTCTGCCGGTAGGGGATCTGGGGCAGGTGCTCCACGTCGTGGGCCAGGGGGTCGGTAAGCAGGCTCATGGAGACCCGCTCCAGGTTCAGCAGCCCCTGGTCCACCAGCCATTCCTGCATCCCGGCCACCAGGGCAGTGCGCACCCGCAGCACGTGGCATAGGGATTCGCTCCGCCACTTGCTCAGATAGCGGCGTTCGATCTCGTCCGCCAGGTTGGTGCCGCGCCCGGCGAGATCGTCCTGGTAGCTGCCCAGACGGCGGCCCACCTGCTGGTAGGTTTCGGTGGCGGTCATTGACATGAGTCCTCCCTGGAAAATAAAAAAAGAACACCCCCGGTCCGCCTCGGCGAATCGGGGGTGTCCGGTTGGAATGCAGGTGCTGCTCTAGCTCATTCCCTCACCGTCCCACGCACGATCCGCGCGAGGGTTGGTATTATTGTTGCGGTTGAACTGCCGCACCAGAGAGAGGGTGGCCATGACCTGTATGAGCCCGATTCTATAAGAGGCTGGTCAGGGCGTCAACCGCCTTCCGACGCAGGAACGAATAGGCATTTCATGACACCAGAGGATGCCAGCCCTCCCGGCGGGCCGCTGAACCCTCTGGAGCCATGATGTCCTTTCTTCTGAAAACCTTGACCTTGACCTCGGCGCTGCTGGCCGCCCCGGGCGCCTTCGCCCACCAGCCCATCTTCGTCGCCAACCTCTCGGACCAGACCGTGCTGCTCCAGGCCAATCCCAAAAGCCTGCAAATCAACCTCCTCCTGACCTATTTCGACGAGAAGGCCAAGACCATCAAGCGCTACCCGGTGAGTCCGGCCACGGCCTTCAATCTGCGGAAGAACGTCATGGTGACCATCGAAGCCCAGGACGACCGGAATGTGGGCCAAGGGTCCTTCCAGATCGTCTACCCGGCAGGATCCGAACAGTTCAATCGCGATGAATTCACCTATCAGGCCGATCCCCTGGATCTGGACAAGGAAGGCTCCGGCGAGTTCGACCTGGCGTTCCTCCCGTTCCACTCGGCCCTGGACGGGACTCTGTACGCCGAAAAGATCACGGACCGGTGCATCGCCGTCTTCAGGAACCCGGTCAAGGCTGCTGTGGAGAAGAAGGGCACGGGCGCGGGTTCCGGTCCTGGGGCCGGCGGTGGGCTCGTTATGCAAAAGGGCAGAAAAAATTAAGAAACTATTTATACTATTATGGCATGAAAGAATTCAGACAATATTCCTTGCGTGATGGTTGCCGAGCTGGCGACCAAGCTATATGCCTGTAAAACAATGTCATAACCCAATCGCACCCGAGGCTGTGAACGTCCGGATTGACCTTTTTGAATGGATCAAAACGATGAAAAAACAATATATTTATCATCCCATGACCCGGAAGACATTCCAGACCCTCGGCCGGGCCGCCCTCTCCCTGGCCATGGGCGCCCTGCTCGTCCTGGCCCCCGGGTGCGGCGGCGGCGGCGGAGGTTCCGCCCCGGCCAAGACCCACAAGGAGGATTCCAAGGTCCCGGTCCTCTCCTACGGCGACCCGGCCGTCACCGGGATCGTGGGGGTGGTCCTGGCCGAGCGCCAGCCCCAGGGCGGCCCCTGGACCGGCACCGTCTTCACCGTGGCGCCGGACCTGCCGCCGGGCCTGAAGCTCCACAAGGACACCGGCGTCCTCTCCGGCAAGCCGACCGCGGCGGCCCCGGCCGCCCCCTACACCGTCACCGCCAGGCAGGGGCCGGTCACGACCAGCACGGTCCTGACCATCACGGTCCGGACCGAGGCGCCGAAACCGGTCTTCAACGTCGACACCATGGTCTGCAGCCAGGGCGTGGCGGTGGAGGACCTCCACCCCTTCGCCGAGATCTGGCATGGCGCCTCCTATGATGTGAAGCCGGAGCTCCCGGCCGGCCTGACCCTGGACCGCGCCACGGGCACGATTTCCGGAACGCCGAAGGTGTCGGCCCCGGCCGCCACCTACACGGTGACCGCTTCCAAGGGGGCCCAGAAGGTCAGCGCCCCCGTGTCCATCACGGTCAACCTGAAGGCGAACCGGACCCTGGCCTACCCCGCCGCCGCCCTGGTCTGCATCAAGGACAGTCCCATCAAGCCCCTGCGCCCCTCGAGCGAAGCCTGGCCCGGCGCCGTCCACCAGATCAGCCCCCGGCTTCCCGAAGGCCTGAAGCTGGACGAGGCCGACGGCAGGATCTACGGAACGCCGTCGGCCGTCGCCCCGAGGATCCAGTACACCGTGACCGCGACCAAGGGCAACGAGACCGCCACCGCGACCCTGAAGCTCACCGTCCTGGACGGGACGAAGAAACCCGCCTCCAGGCACACCACGCTGGAAGCCACCGCCGGGGCGGCGCTGGCGGAATTCCACGCCTTCGCCGATCCCTGGCCCGGCGCCAGCTACAAGGTGCAGCCGGACCTGCCGGCGGGCCTGAAGCTCGACGCCGGCACCGGCGCCATCACCGGCAAGCCCGCCGCCGCGGCCGCCGCCGCCACCTACACCGTGACCGCCACCAAGGGCGCGGAAACGGTCACCGCGACCGTGGAACTGACGATCAAGGCCGCGCCGAGGACCCTGGCCTACCCCGCCGGCAGCCTGGTCTGCACCCGGGGCGTGGCCATCACGGACCTGCTCCCCTCCAGCGAAGCCTGGCCCGGCGCCCTCTACACGGCCAGCCCGAAGCTTCCCGCCGGCCTGGACATCGATGCCCACAGCGGAAAAATCTTCGGCACGCCCACGGCGGCCTCCCCGGCCACCCAGTACACCGTGACCGCCTCCGAGGGAGCCGAGAAGGCCACCGCGACCCTGGAGATCACCGTCAACCAGCCGGCGACCCGGATCCTCACCTACCCCGCCGGCCCCCTGGTCGGCACCGTGAACGTGGCCATCCCGGACCACAGCCCCACCAGCGCGGCCTGGCCCGGCGCGATCCACAAGATCAGCCCGGACCTGCCCGAAGGTCTGACCCTGGAGGAATCCACCGGCCGGATCCACGGCACCCCCAAGAAGGCTTCCAAGGCCGCCAGCTACACCGTAACCGCGTCCAAGGACGGCGAGACCGCCACCGCGACCCTGGACCTCCAGGTCGACGCCCCCGCGCCCAGAACCTTCACCTACCCCGCCGGCCTCCAGGTCTTCAGCACCGGCGCGTCCATCACCGACTACCTGCCCGACACCCCGGTCTGGCCCGACGCGACCTACTCGATCAGCCCGGACCTCCCCGATGGCCTGCATCTCAATCAATACAGTGGAAAGGTCTACGGCAAGCCGACGAAGGCCTCCCCGGCCACGAAGTACACCGTGACCGCCACGCGGAACGGCGAGACGGCCACCGCGACCGTGGAGATCCAGATCAACCTCGCGGCTCCCAAGGTCGGAATCATGACCTACGCGACCCCCGTCATGATCTGCACCCGGAACGTGCCCATCGCGAGCAACCTGATCACCTCCGGGGGCTGGCCCTACGACGCCTCCTATTCCGTCAGTCCCAAACTGCCCGCGGGCTTGGACTGCAGTATTTACACCGGCAGGATCTACGGGACCCCTTCCGTGGTCTCCCCGGCCACCACCTACACCGTCACCGCCACGAAGGGCAGTGAAACGGCCGTCGGCACCTTCACCCTCACGGTCAACGCCCCGCCGCCCGTGGTCTGGGCCTACACCATCCCCGACCTGGTCTGCGACAACGACGGCAAGATGGTGTCGATCTCCCCGGTCAAGGAGCCTTGGCCCGGCGCCACCTATTCGGTGAGCCCCAAGCTCCCGGACGGCTTCTTTTTCAACAAGTACACGGGCGTCATCGACGGCTGGCCCTATATGGCTTCGCCGGCCACCACCTACACCGTGACGGCCACCTCGGCGACGGTCCCGGCCGAGACGTCCACCACGACGGTGAAGATCACGGTCAACACCCTGAAGCCCCACAGCCTCACCTACGCGGGCCTTCCGAACCGTTTCACCCTGAACATCGCCATCGTCGATGTCCTCCCCAGCCACAAGGGCGGAGCGCCGACGGACTACAAGATCGCCCCCGCCCTTCCCGAAGGCCTGGAACTGACCGGCCAGAAAGGCATTTTGAGAGGCAAGCCGACCAAGGCGGCGCCCATGACGGAATACACCGTGACGGCTTCCAACGCCGGCGGCTCCACCACATGCAAGATCAAGTTCGCGGTCGGCCCCGAGGCCCCGGCGAACCTGGACTACGCGCTTCCGGCCAGCCTCCCCGCCGGGGCCCCCATCGCGCCCCCGATCGCCCCCACCTGCCAGGGCGGAAAGCCGACCAGCTACAAGGTCGCCCCCGCCCTCCCCGATGCCCTGAAACTGGATCCCGACACGGGGATCCTGAGCGGAACCCCGAAGGCCGCGACCCCCGCCGCGTCCTACGTCGTGACGGCCAGCAACGCCGGCGGCTCGACCACCTGCACCCTGAAGTTCGCGGTGGAGGGTGATGCCGGGGAGCCCAGGATCACCCTGCCCCCGTATGTCACCGCGGACGACAGCGGCACGGCGAGCGTCCCCGATCAGGGCGCCGGCTGGAGCTACCAGTGGACCGTGGTGTCCGGCGGCAAGATCGCCAATCATCCCAAGAAACGCGCCATGACCTTCCGGGTCGGGCCTGTGGGCACCCCCTTCAAGGTCTCCGTGACCATGACCGGACCGGCCGGCGCCATCATCACCCGGGAAAAGACGGCGGAGATCGCGCCTTCGCCGGACCTGAAGGTCCAGGCGCCCGCCGTCCTCCATCCCGGAGACAAGCACGTCGTCGCCCGGGTGGAGAAGGTGGACGGCCTGACCTACCAATGGGAAGTCGGCGGCGGCAAGGAAAGGGTCCAGATCACCTCCCCCATCACCACGACCCACGAAATCAAGTTCGATACCTTCGACAACCTCAAGGATGACGATACCTTCTCGCTGAAGGTCAACATCCAGAACAAGGCCATGAAATTCGCCCACGCCACCGCGCAATTCCGGTTGGCCCGGGGCGTCTGGGTGGTCAGGGATGCCCCCAAGTCCTTCGCGGGCAACCCGGACCAGATCACGGCGACCCGGCTCAGCGACGGCACCGTCCTGGTGGTCGGCGGACGCTTCAAAGTGCCCGGCATCATGGCCGAGCTCGCCTCGGCCGTCTACAATCCGGAAAACAACAGCTGGCTCGATGCCGAACTGCCCCTCCAGGACGCCTTCGTCAGCCATACGGCCACGGCCACCCGGGACCTGAAGAACGTCCTGGTGGTGGGCCAGACCGCGGGCGGTCCCAAGGTGAGCCTGTTCAGCGTCCTGGATTTCAATTGGACTGACAAGGCCGGCCTGAAGACCCCCCGCACCCATCACGCCGCCGCCCTGACCCAGGACGGGCTGCGGGTGATCGTGACAGGCGGCCGGAAGCCGGGCACCAAGGATCTGCTCCGGGACACCGAGAGCTACGAACTGGCGAGCAACACCTGGACCACCCTGGGCGCCATGAACCACGCCCGCGAGAGCCACACGCTCACCACCCTCGGCAACGGAAGGCTGCTGGCGGTGGGCGGCGGGGCCACCCCCGCCAGCGCGGAGCTCCTCAATCCAGCGACCGGCGCCTGGACGTCCACCGGCGCCTTGAAACACCCGCGCACCCTGCACACGGCCACCCTGCTGAAGACCGGCAGGGTCCTGGTGGCCGGAGGCGAGGGACTGAAACCCGGCACCCGCGCGGAGCTGTTCGACCCGGCCGCCGGAACCTGGGCCGAAACGGGCGCGATGAGGCGGGAACGCTTCCGGCACACCGCCACTATGCTCGACAACGGCAGCGTCATCGCCGCCGGCGGGCGAGGGGCCAAGGGGCAGGCCCTCCTGCTGGCCGAAAGCTATGACCCGGCGACCGGGGCCTGGACCCCAGCGGAGAAGCTGCATTCGGAGCGCATCGGCCACGCGGCCGCCCTCATCAAGGGGGACACCGTCCTGACCCTGTTCGGTTCCACGGCCGACATCGCGAGCGAAAGCTACATGGCTCCCAAGGCGCAGACCGGAGGCGGGGGCCATGGAGGAGGCGGGGGCGGTGACCAATCGGACCAGTCCGATAGCGACAAACCCACGGATGCGGACTGGGCGACGCTCGAAATCGGCCTGGACAAGCTGAAGGCAGCGGATCGCGACTACGAGAAGGCCAGAAAGGCCTACAACAAGCTCAAGGTCCAGTGGCACCCCGACAAGCACCCTGGCAACCAAAAGGCCGCCACGGAAGCCTTCCAGAAGATCCAGGGCGCTTTCGACCGGATCAAGCGGTCCTACGGGAAATAGCGGCGGACCGGCTTCACCGGCGCGCCAGGATCCTGGCCCCCTGCCCCTCCAGCCGGCAGATCCGCACCTGGCACCTGACCCCGGCCTGATCCCAGGCCAGGGTCATGGCCTGGGCCACGGCCTCCGCCCAGTCCCGGTCCACCACCGCGAAGATGGCCGGCCCCGCGCCGGACAGGGTGCAGCCCTCGGCCCCCTCCCCCATGGCCGCCGCCTGGACCGCCCGGAACCCGGGCACCAGCGGCGCCCGGTGCGGCTCGGCCAGCAGGTCGCGCAGGCAGGCCCGGCGCAGGCCGGCGTCCCGGGTGAGCAGGGCGTAGACCAGCCCGGCCAGGTTCTGGG
>TBL_comb47_HYPODRAFT_10006557_pt1 | contig 12552 bp, 10 predicted proteins | sample TroBogypolimnion_40_FD_10682 | JGI IMG/M metagenome (IMG submission 10682)
ATTAACACTAAAGGTATCAAACAAGGAAACTTCTATAATATTATGATTAATAAGGCGGAGGATTACGATTTATATGGTGACCTCACCCCAACCCTCTCCTAAAAGGAGAGGGTGTAAGACAATTAACACCTAAAACTGTTTTAATCTCAACTTATTTTATTCTTTATTGTTTTAATTATTTAACATTTTAAGTACTTTAGGCACTTTAAGTACTTTCCTTTAATTTTATAGCGTGAAAAAAATAGCTTTTCAAACATTCGGATGCAAACTAAACTTTGCAGAAACTTCTCAGATATCCAGACAATTTACTGATAATGGTTTCGAAATAACAGACTTCAAAGAGGATGCTGATGTGTATGTTATCAACACTTGTACTGTAACTTCTATAGCTGAAAAGAAATGTAAAACTGCCATTCGCAGTGCCATCAACCGCAATCCTAATGCTAAGATTGCAGTTGTTGGTTGTTTTTCTCAGTTAAAGTCTGAGGAGCTTTCACAGATTGAAGGCGTTGATATTATATTAGGTAATACCGAAAAGCATAGGCTTATTAATTATGTTATCAATGAAGATACTAAGCATGTTAAAGGTTGTTCGTGGTGCGATGTTAAAGAGATTGCCAAGACTGATGAGTTTGTGCCTTCTTTTTCTTCTGATGATAGAACCCGTTCTTTTTTAAAGATTCAGGATGGGTGCGATTACTTTTGTACTTATTGTGCTATCCCTATGGCTCGTGGCAGAAGCAGAAGTGATAGTATCGAAAATATAGTAAAGTCGGCGGAACAGATTGCTGCCAAAGGTTTGAAAGAAGTGATACTTACCGGTGTTAACATTGGTGATTTCGGTAAACATTGCGATCATAACTTTTTAGATCTTATTAAGGAGCTTGATAAAGTTGAAGGTATTGAAAGATATCGAATATCTTCTATCGAACCTGATCTTTTAAACAATGATATTATTAATTTTGCAGCTACTTCTCAGAAGTTTCTTCCTCACTTCCATATTCCTTTGCAGGCTGGCACTAACAAGATATTAAAGCTTATGAAGCGTAAATATGTTAGAGAGTTGTTTGCAGAAAGGGTTATAAGTATTAAAGCATTGTTACCCGATTGTTGCATTGCTGCTGATGTTATTACAGGTTTCCCGGGCGAGAGCGATGACGATTTTATGGATGCTTATCATTTTATTGAGAGTCTGCCCCTCTCCTACCTGCATGTGTTTACTTATTCGGAAAGGCCGGATACTATTGCTATTAATTTGGCTGATAAAGTTCCGGTACATATTCGTCGTGAAAGGAGTAAGAAGCTGCAGGAATTGTCTGATACAAAGAAGGAAGAATTCTACATGCAAAATACAGGCTTAACTAAGAAAGTGCTTTTCGAATCTGATGTGAAACATAACAATATTTATGGTTTTACTGATAATTACATCAGAGTTAAAACTGCTTATGATCCGCTGCTTATTAATAAAGTATGTGATATAAAATTACTTTCTTTAGATAAAGAAGGTGTATTTGATGTGGAATTCATCTAATCTTATTGTTAAAAATAAGTTAATCTTATCAAACAATAAAATTTTTAATACTTTTTGAGCACTTATTGCATTATGTTTACTACATTTGCCAACAAATAAAGTTTAATAGAAAACATTAAAGTATATGTCATTTAGAAGAATATTATTCATCATATCTATATTTATATCAATACCTTTAATCTTAAAATCACAGGAAGAAGCACCATGTGGTAAAACCGATAATAAGAAAGTTATAAAGAAATTTGATAAGGCAGTAGATTTATACAGCTCTACCAGCTATTCCGAAGCCATCAAAATATTGAAAGAAATTACAGAAGATGAGCCTGAATATGCTGATCCATATTTCTTATTGGGAATGATTTCTATTAAAAAGTCAGATAAAAACATTATTGCTGCAAAGAAATATTTTAGTCGTGTGATTGAAATTTGCCCTGAGTATGATCCTTACACCTATTATTATTTAGGTGATATTTATTATGGTGCTGAGAAGTTTGATACTGCTGCTCTATATTTTAAAAACTTCCTTAAAGATGTTGATAAAATAAAATCAGACAAGGATTATAAAGATGCTCAAGACAAACAGAAATGGGCTTTGTTTTATGATAATATGTATAAACATCCTGTTCCGTTTGAACCCAAAGTTTTGGATGGCGTTTGCACTCCTCTCGACGAGTTTCTGCCTTATATAACTGCTGATAATGATTATTGCTATTATACCAGACGCACAGAGCTTCCTATGTTAAAATCAGCAATCTCTATAGCTGACAAAAAGTATAAAGAAAAATTTATGGTAAGTGAACGAAGGAATGGCGTTTTCGATCAGGGGACTGAGATGCCCCCACCTTTCAACATAAGTGAGAATGAAGGTGGTGTAAGCATGACTGCGGATAATAAATTTCTTGTTTATACCAAATGTAAGGAAATAGATGGAGGCAATTATTATAATTGTGATCTTTGTTATTCTGAGTATATTAACAATGTATGGACTTCAATTAAGAATTTGGATAATAATGTAAATACCTCTAAAACTTGGGAAACTCAACCAAGTATTACTGCAGATGGAAAGACCATTTATTTTGTGAGCGATCGCCCCGGAGGATACGGTGGTAGTGATATTTATAAAACTATAAAGGATGACAGTGGCAGTTGGTCTAAACCTATAAATCTTGGACCTTCGGTTAATACTGCCGGTAACGAAAAAACTCCTTTTATTCATACTGATAGTCAGACTTTATACTTTGCTTCGGATGGCTGGCCTGGTATGGGTGGTTATGATATTTATTATATTAAATTGGGTGATGAATACAAATGGACTAAGCCAAAGAATATCGGTTATCCTATTAATTCTAAAGATGATGACATCGGTTTCTTTGTTAGTACTGATGGTAAGTTTGCCTATTTCGCATCTAATAAGATTAAAGGTGTAGGTGGTTATGATATTTTTTATTTTGATTTGTATGAAGAAGCCCGTCCCGAAAAGGTTTTATTCCTTAAAGGAGAATTAAAAGATGAAAAAACAGATCAACCTATACGTGCTAAACTTGAGCTCACTAATATAGAAACCAAAAAGGTGACTCAGATACCAGTTGATGAGCAAACCGGTAAGTATATTGCAGTTATGCCCTTTAAGAATGATTATCTTTTGACTATAAAGAAAGATGATTATGCTTACGAATCTAAATATATCTCTAAAGAAGATGAAACTTTTCAGCAACCGACAACTGTTGACCTTAAGATAAAACCCATTGAAGTGGGAGGCTCTTATCAGTTGAAGGACATTAACTTTGCTACAAATTCTTACGTCCTCAACAAAGAATCAATGCTTATTATTGATGGCTTTATACAGTTTCTTAAAGAAAATGAACGAATTAAAGTAGAAATACAGGGGCATACTGATAATGTGGGTAATGAGAAGGCTAACCAAGTACTTTCCGAAAACAGGGCTAAGTCAGTTGAAGAATATATGATACAGCAAGGTTTATCACCTTTACGATTAAAATACAAGGGCTACGGTGCTAGCAAGCCAATTGCATCCAATCAAACTGATGTGGGTAAAGCCAAGAATCGTAGAACGGTGTTTGTTATCATTGCTAAATAATTACAGGTATTTTATTCGGATTATGAAGAAGTTTCTGCGGATGTGGAAACTATTTCGGCGTGGTTTTAATATTTCTAATTTTCACTAAATACACTTCAGAAGTTCAGCAATTTCGCTTCATGGTTTTATTATTTTAGGCCTAACTTTATACACACCTATAACAAGCATATTTTATAGTTAATTATTCATATCACACTTAAAATACAATGGTTTGATATAAACTTTCATTTAATAGTCTTTATTACAAAACCAATTAAGAATTTCTTTACGATACTCTAATTTAGCTAATATTAAAGTAGTAATTTAATAAATCACATTTCAAATTATATTATATTGATTTTTAAACACAATAATCATCATTTCTTATCTTTTTATAATAATTATTTATAGTTTTGGATAAATTATTTATAATACTATGGTAATTATTTTCCATATTATACTAATTATTTTTATTATTTAATATATTATTTATATTGTTAAGTATTTATTTTATTGTATTATATGAATATTTTATTTCATTTAATAAATATTTTATCTTGTTTAACTAATTATTTATTACGTTTATAAATTATATTGAAATGAATAATCGTCTAAATGAAATTAAAAATCGTTTAAATGCGATAAATAATCATTTAAATACAATAAATAATTTGATATACTATATTAAAAAAATCTATTATGACATCTTAAATTATTATGAAAATAAATATTATTTATTTATTAATTAATATAATAGATTTGATAAATTAATTAATTAACTTTGCACAATTAATAATGATGTTTTTTGTGTTGTCAAACAGTATTATTATTAAAATAAATCAACTAATTACTTACATATTGAAAGACACAGAACTTATATATTATACAATGTTTAAAGTGGTGAGCACCACTATGCATAAAAACGAAAGTATTTGGGGAGATAATCCTTTGTTAGTTGGTTGTGTGGTACAGTTAGACAGTGCAATAGCCGGAATTAAAGATGCTGATGTAAATTTATTCGGCAGAACCAAAAACATTACTATTGGCAAAAAAAGTCTTCGAAGGTCTATTACATCTCAAGCATTTTTAATTAAAGATAATATGCGTTTATATTTTCAAGACAATAATAATATTGAAGATATGCAAATACTAACTTATCCTATAAGTAAGCTAAAACTGATGACTGATAGTGATTTCTATGTGGAAGTATCATATATTACTGAAAAAGCAGTTGAAATTGTGCCCCAACTTTTGCCTTACAGAATTACTAATGAAATGATTAATAAACTGAAAGTAGATTTGCTTAAGTTTCATAATATTACTCCAAAAAGAAAAAAGATTTCTACAACTAACGCTAACCTTGTTAAGTTTATACCGGCAAAAGTTAAGGAATGCCGATTAATGCTTAGGAATTCTATGGACACTCTTGTAAACTCTTATGAAACTACTCAACCAAGTTTTACACTAGCATATAGTGACTCTAGAGAACGTCATCTTTTACCTGGTGCACATAAGCATTACACTGTTATTATTAACGGAGTTATAACACAAGTTGACACTACTTCTGCCTTATCAAATGTAAATATTAGTGCAGGTAAAAAGAAAAAGCTTACAATTAGTGACATTAAAGGCAATTATATTATTAAAATGTACACCAAAGATGCCGATAACATTACATTTACACATCCTGGATTTGAACCTCAAAAAATAGCAATAACATTATTAGAACCTGAAAAACATAAGAAAGCAGAACTCACAATAAATGTTGAAATGGTGAAGAATAGTATAAATACAAGGCTGAAATAGTAATATTTGAGAAATGTATTCTTATTCATTTTTGACCTATAAGTATTTTAAGAATTTATATTATTAGAAATTATAAACAGGATGTTGCTGTTTGCTAGATACTCCTATATTAACTGATATTCCTATATCCATTCTAAAGCCACTCCACTCTCTTAGATTAGAGCTGGAATTAACTCTTGCATAATCGTTTCCAAGATCTATATAATAAGAAATAAATTTATCAATACGATGCAAATAACCTACCGAAAACACATAACCAAAAACATTAGCATCAATTTTAGAGGTTGATTCGGTGATTACATTATAAGTAAAGCCCAGCTTTAGTTGAATATAATCATTACTTCTAATACGATAGGGACGAATAATGCCAAAACTATATTCTTTTTTAATAGCCGAAATCTGTGTAGAGTCTGAAGTAGTGCCTCTTAAATTATTTTCAACAGTCATACCGGTGAATCTAAACCAGGGACGATAAGCCCATCTGGAAGTACCAAAATCAAGACTAACGGAATAAGTAAAGTATGATTTTGCATTGTAAAGATTCTGAAAGATTTCGTTACGGGGGAAAAACACACCAACTTCAGGTGAAACATTAATGATACCATAACGAATTGAATCTGTTTGAGCATTGCCTTTTAATGTTACTAATGCTATGATTGCTATGATGATATATTTCTTCATATTAATACAATTAGATTGTTTGATTTGATAGTACAAACTTACGATACTTTTTGTTAATGACAATATTATTTTAATAAAAAAAGAAAGAGAATGTCTTTCAACACTCTCTTTCAACCTAAAAAACAAAATTATAAAACTCACTTAAATATCTACAAAGATAAGCATTTTATGCTTACCAATGCTCATTTATTTGTTATAATAAAAAATATCTTTCAACTTACTTACTTTATGCTTTTTAAAAAGATATTTTTATTAAAATTATTAAGCACTCATCGTTTCAACATCCGACTTTACTTTCTTTATCAAACCTTGTAACACAGTACCGGGTCCAACTTCTACGAAAGTAGTACCACCATCAGCAATCATGTTTTCAGCTATCTGTGTCCAACGAACCGGAGACGTTAACTGAGCTATAAGATTCTTTTTGATTTCGATTGGATCTATTATCGGCTGAGCATTTACATTCTGGTAAACAGGGCAAATAGGTGTATTAAACTCTGTAGAATTAATAGCTTCAGCTAACTCAACTCTTGCAGGCTCCATCAAAGGAGAGTGGAAAGCACCACCAACTTTCAATGGTAACGCACGTTTAGCACCAGCTGCTTTAATCTTTTCGCAAGCTATTTCAATACCTTTCATCGAACCTGAAATAACTAATTGTCCGGGACTATTATAGTTAGCAGGAACTACAACTTCGTTGATTGAAGCACAAATATCTTCTACCGTTTTATCATCAATACCTAAGATAGCAGCCATAGTTGAAGGCTCTGCTTCACAAGCTTTTTGCATAGCATTAGCACGCTTAGCTACTAAACGTAAACCACTTTCGAACGTTAAAGTCTTATTAGCAACTAATGCTGAGAACTCACCTAATGAATGACCTGCAACCATATCAGGTTTGAAATCAGCACCCAAAGTATGTGCAAGAATTACTGAATGTAAGAAGATAGCAGGTTGGGTAACTTTAGTCTGAACAAGATCCTCAGGAGTACCTTCGAACATAAGGTCGGTAATGCGGAAACCAAGTATTTCATTAGCTTTCTCGAACATTGCTTTAGCTTCAGGATTAGTATCATAAAGATCTTTCCCCATTCCAATAAATTGTGCTCCCTGACCGGGAAATACGTAAGCTTTTTTCATGTGATATTCTTTTAAATTAAAAAACTCTCCCTTTGAATTCAGGAGAGTTCTATGTTTATAAATAAAATTTTTAAATAAATTAAAATCTTCTTATTTTCTATTACCAAAAAAACGCAATAAAAATAAGAACAAGTTGATAAAGTCAAGATAAAGGTTTAATGCACCCATAATCATAGCTTTCTTCATGCTTTCGGAACCATTAACTGTGGTTTCACCAATTCGCTTTAGCTTTTGAACATCATAAGCCGTAAGACCAGTAAAAATAAGCACACCTAAGAAACTAATAACATATTGCATAGTGCCACTTTGCATAAACATATTGACAACTGAAGCAATAATGATGCCAATAAGCGCCATAAATAATAGAGAACCCATTTTGGTAAGGTCTGTACTAGTAGTATATCCGGCAATTGCCATCACACCAAACATTCCGGCACAAATACCAAAAGTAGCAAAGATGGACCCTAATGTGTAAGCTAAAAATATAAAACTTAAACTCATACCCATCAATACGGCGAAGATTGTAAACAGAAGTGTTAATACAGGTGAAGAGAGCTTGTTATAACCCATACTCATTATTAAAACAAAACCTAATGGTGAAAGCATTACAAACCATCCAAAGCCTGTCATTCCTCCAGCTTCAGGGTTAATAAGCATTGAGAGAAGGTTTTCGCTTGTACCAAAAAGGTATGAAGTAATAGCTGTTACTGTTAGTGCTAAGAACATCCAGGAAAACACACCTGTCATAAATGTTTTAGTAGCTGATGCTACTTCAAAAGAATTATCATATTGATAATTTTTGTTTTGATCTAAATTATACATGTTTTTATTTGTTTTAAATTCGTTTGCAAAGATAATATATTTTAACGAATGTTGATAGATATTATTATCTTTAGTATTTTAAAAAGGCGTTTAGGCTTTAGACTATTAGGCTATTAGGAAAACAAAATATTGAGTCTAAATATCTAAAGCCATCTTCTTAAAGAAATCTACAACTATTGTTGTAACTTCTTCTTCTTTTTCTTCATGTGGAAAATGAGAACATTCTTTGATCACAGTTGCTTCAACTTTATTTTTAACTGCTTTCTTTATTACATTTATCTGTTCCAACGTTCCATATTCATCTTTATCACCATAAATAACCATAAGTGGAGTTGTGATTGAAGCCATTTCTTCAATAATATTCCAGTCTTTTTGCAAAACATTCGTCCATGTTAAAGCCCATCCATAAAACATTGAATCTGTCTTTTCATTATGATATTTAGTGAGAAGAGGCTTAAGAACTCCATTTTCATAATCGTTAATAGTATCGTGAATCCCACTAATGGAAACATCTTCAATAATAACATGGGGAGCTTCCGAAACCACAGCTATCAGCTTTTCGGAATGATGAGCGGCATAAATCAAAACGATAGTGGCTCCATCACTATGACCGAAAAGTATTATTTTATTGGTGATGTTAAGCTTTTCAATAAGTTGCGGGAGTATAGTCAAAGCTTCATAATGAAGATAACGTGAATCACGGGCTTGAGTAAAAGTAGATGACTTTCCATAGCCTAACCTATCATAAACCAAAGCAGGACATTGCATCAGATTGCTTATTCTTTCGGGAAACTTTCCCCATTGTTTAATACTTCCCAAACCATGGTGAAGAAATATAATAACGGGTTTGCCTTCAGCTATGAGTTTAAGATTAATCCATTCATAATGTATCTCGTGATCTTTAATTGTAACAGCTCCTATTTTATTCATCTAATCTTAGAATTGTATGTTGTTAAGTTCAGCTTTAGCTTCGTTAAACTCATTTATTATTTCTTTTATAATTTCAGAAGCAGGTTTAATTTCATTAATAATACCTGCTATCTGCCCTATTTCCAGTTCGCCCACATTAAGATTGCCTTCAAACATTCCTTGCTTAGCTCTACCTCTTCCAAGTAGTTCGGAAAGTTCTTCATAAGAAGCTCCATTGCTTTCTTTATCCTTAACTTGATTAAAGAATTCATTCTTAAGTAATCTTACGGGACCAATCTTCTTTAAGGAAAGGAGAGTGTCTCCATCTCCGGCTTCCAAAACTTTATGCTTAAAGTTTAAATGTGCAGAAGATTCTTCCGAAGCAACAAACCTGCTACCTATCTGAACACCATCAGCACCAAGCGCCATAGCTGCAAGCATACTTTTACCAGTAGCAATACCTCCGGCAGCAATAACCGGTATATTAACTGCTTGTTTAACCAATGGAATCAACACCATAGTGGTGGTTTCCTCAATGCCATTGTGACCACCGGCTTCAAAGCCTTCGGCAACGATAGCATCAACTCCTGCTTCTTCACTCTTTTTGGCAAACTTAACATTGGAAACAACATGAATAACTTTAATATTATGTGCCTTTAAATGGGTAGTCCATTTGGCAGGGTTTCCAGCAGAAGTAACCACAACTTGAACGCCTTCTTCAATAATAATTTTAATGAAATCTTCAGCATTGGCATACATAAGCGGAATATTAACACCAAAAGGTTTATCGGTGGCGGCCTTACATTTACGTATATGTTCCGTAAGGATTTCATTATTCATAGAGCCCGAACCTATAAGACCTAAGCCTCCCGCATTACTAACGGCAGCAGCTAATTGCCAGCCGCTACACCATATCATCCCTGCCTGAATAATGGGGTACTTGATGTTAAGTAATTGTGTAATTCTATTCATAAAAATTGGTTTAATGTTATGTTGATTAAACAATTTAAGCTTTATAAAGTTTTTGGAGGCTTTTCGCGTATGTGCGGGATTAGACTTTTATGAAAAAGTATAAATAGTATTAGTTTGGTAGTAAATTTAAGTAAATTATTTTAGCGCATAAGTATCACTGCGATTTTCGAAACCCCTGTCATTGCTCAGTTTTATGAAAAAGTGGTCGATATCTTAGCTCAAGGTGTCGATATTTTCTGTTGAGGTGTCAATATTTTTATGTTAGGTGTTAATAATTTCTGTTGAGGTGTCGATATTTTTGGCTGAGGTGTCAATAATTTTGGCATAGGTATCGATATTTTTTCAAAAAAAAATAAATATATTTGCAGGGTAGTCAATAATTTTTGTGGAGGTGTCAATAATTTGAAATCGGGTGTCAATAATTTTTCGTAATTTATAAAGCATATTTGGTCAGAATTGAGTCATCTTTTATCAGAATTAAATCACATTAAACCTCACCTAAATCCTCTCCTGAGAGGAGAGGACTTCAAGAAATAAGAATGAAATAATAATATATTTGGAAGAAATCATATTGTTCAGAGAATAAATATACTGGAATTTTTATTGAATGACATTATTTGAGATATGAAGTTTATTTGAGATGGGACTATTGATTATTAAGTTTTGTCTTTTTTCACGCAAAGTAAAACAAAGGAATTCGCAAAGGACGCAAAGAATACAATTGATGGACAATAAGTGGGGAATTTTGTGATTTGGCGATTTAAGGAATTAATAAAATAGAAGCTCTCTCATTAGGTTGGAGGAGCTTTTTTAAAATATACTGATAAATCAGTATTGTATACCTTTTCATTTAGATGGAATTTTGCAGAATTAATTAAAATAATATTATCTAATATGAAAAAAGTAATTTTAGCAATGATTTTAACAATGATGGTAAGTTTAACTTACTCTCAAGTTGGGTTTGATGCACGATTGGGTGCTAATTTAAGTGGAATGTCAGAAGGCAATATGACAATGAAGTTCGGATTGAAAGTAGGAATTGGTGTAGACTATGCTTTTACAGAATTATTTGCAATTCGTTCAGGTGTATTTTATTCAATGAAAGGTGTAACAGATGCGAAAAATCCATTCGATTTCTATCCTAATTATTCAATTCAATTAAATTATGTGGAAATACCTGTTTTGGCATCCTTCAGTTTTAAAGTTGTTGAGGGTTTTGGTATTAAACTAAACGCTGGTCCGTCAATAGGGTATTGTGTAAGTGATAAACCTTCAGTATATTCGCAAATGTATTCTTATGAAATAGGTGCAAATATGGGTATTGATTTTGTATTGAACAAAAAGTATATCATAGGAGTTGAATCACAATATGGTTTATCAAAAATAACTGATCAAAATAATAGTTTGCATAATATTAACTATTCGTTGATGTTTGGTTATAGATTTTAAATCTATTTAAATTCAAGAAACAATTCATTTAAAAATAAAAATAGAAAGACCTAATCCCATATTATATAGGATTAGGTCTTATATTATTAAGTTTATGTATTTATTAAATTAAATTATACCACAATTTACAGCATATTTAATTGCCTCAATAGAGTTTTCTACTTCAAGTTTCTCTAATATTCGTTGGCGATGTGTATTAACTGTGTTTACACTGATGAATAATTTGTCGGCAATTTCCTTACTAATTAATCCTTTGGATATTAATTTTAATATTTCTTTTTCACGCAAAGTTAAAATTGCTTTTTCGTTTGGTGGTGGAAATAAATAAACATTCCCATTTTCGGAGTTAATCATTCGGCTACGGAATGGAGCATCTTGAGTTTGGTCGGGCGAAATATCCAATATCCCTAATCCTAACCAAATATTTCCATGCTTATCATTTTCTAAACAAAGTTGCTGTTCAATTACTCTAATAAATTTATTTTTATCGTTAATAATTCTGTATTCATTAACTAATTTAATGTTTTTTCGAGAATCAGGTTTTAATGTATGAGCATAGCTAAGAAAATATAATCCTGAATTTAACATATCATACATATCATCAACAAAAATACATTCATCAATAAATTCAGGGTTTCCAGAAGATTTTTCATGATCAAGTTCAAGTACATTTGCGATATTTTTAGACACATAAATATGTTCTTTTTTAAAAAGATCAAATATCATAATAGCACTATTACTTAATTCACTTATCTTTTCTAAATAAGGGATATGTTTTTCAAGAATAGAATAATCCAAATCTTCCTCAACAAAATATTGGGAGTTTAAGAGTTTTAAATAATCTAGTTTTAGTTGCTCAATAGTCTTTTTCATAAAATATACTGATTAATCAGTATTGCCCATTTTAGTTTTTAGTCTGAATTTTGCAAAATTAATAAATATATCTTATGAAAACAAAGTTAATAATTATTGTAACACTCATTTGTCTTATAATAAATAATATAAATGGACAAAATATTACCCAAACAATTAAAGGGAAGGTTATAGATAAAGAAACACAGGTATCGTTGCCGGGTGCGTCAATTATTATATTAGGTACTAACCCTATTGTTGGGACTACTTCGGATGCTGATGGTAATTATGTTATTAAAAAAGTAGTTGTAGG
>TBL_comb47_HYPODRAFT_10006558_pt1 | contig 12548 bp, 2 predicted proteins | sample TroBogypolimnion_40_FD_10682 | JGI IMG/M metagenome (IMG submission 10682)
AATCCAACACCTAAATAATCATCTGCGGTTCCAGTTGCTCCTGAACCTACATCTCCAAGATAAGAGAATCTTGCAGCATCATATCCACCACCACTTCCAAAAAGTCCAGTATAGCTTGTTCCTCCAGCTATAGTTAGATATGCATCTCCAATAGCTTTTAATGACATTCCTGAATAAAGATCAGCTAAAGCAAATGCAGATTCTATAGTTATATCATCTTGATTATTTCCTAATTTAGTTGCTATAAAAGTACCAGAGATAGATCTTCCTAAATTTGCAATTCCATAAGTAGATCCAATCAAAGCATCAAATTGAGAAGAAGTAAAGACATCTGTTGTTTTTATTACTGATAGAGATGTAGATCCTCTTTGTATAGCACCTTCTATTAAAATTCCATTTGTAGGTCCTAAAGTTGTTGAATGATGATATTTATTGGCGGTAGATCCAATTCTCATTGAACCGGCAACTGAAAGTTTAGCTTGTGCAGCAATACCAAGAGATAATTGAGAAGCAAATCCAATACCTAAATTACCATAAGCAGATTCAGGACCCCATTGCATATACATATGAGGATTTATTTTACCATTATACACTGGATTTACTGGTGAATAGATAGAAGTTGCTCCTGTGAAATATGTGTTAAATCCAATATCGCTCCAATAGAAATGTGTTGCTCCGAGCACAATACCGTTATAGTCACCTGTTGGTGATCCGTAAAATACAGTTGATAGACCAGCACCAATAGCTTCAAAAGGATGAGCACCAATGTTGTTTGTTGCTGATAAATGAGAATCAACACCAGTCATAAATCTTAGTATCGAAGGTATGGTAGGAGAAGAATCCCAATGTTCTCCATTTTGTGCTCCATTAGTAAAATCTTGATTAATATGAAATGGAAACTTAGGTCCATATGATAAAGAATTTACTCCTGAAGGGAATGTTGAATTAATTGCTAATCTATCACTAACGAATTGAGAATTTCCTTTTACCAGTAATGTATTATCAAAAGTTCCTATTATTCTCAATGAAGGATTATCAAATGCATCTTTTGAATATAAAGTAATATGAGAATCTTCACTAGATCCATCATTAACAATATCTCTTACGATAGTCAATGCTGATTTTGTATAAGCAAAATTAGAAATTGTAGTACCAACGGTAGGTCCAATTAATATAGTTCCTAAACCATGTAACATACCTGAAAGAAAAGGAGCTCCAGGATCATTTGATTGTAAAGCTAAATAACCATAATTATTAGCTAACGAAGATCCTCTAATAGCATCTAAACTTATGATATTCTCAGATACTCCTGCAACTGGTATAGATTCAAAACTTGATATTTTTCTAAGATTAAAGAAATCTATCAAATATTGAGCGGCAGATGTTAATCTTATTGAAGGCAAAAATCCTGATCCATTATCTAATGCGGTAGAACCAATAGAACCAGCTTGAATTTCAAAATCAATAGTATTTGTTCTTGCTCTGAAAACATTTCTTAATTTCAATGCATCTTTTCTTAAAGCAATACCAGCTGAGAAAAAATCTCTGGCATCTACCGGAGTTGAGGTTGATCCTGAAGTAAAAGTTGCATAATCAGTTGGGTATATACCTTCTCCAGAAGTCATACCATATGCACCAATAGATATTCCACCAAATCCTTCAGTATTTACTGCATTTTGTATGATGGTAATTTTTGGTGTAGTTTTTTGAAATGTTCCAGGAGAATTTTCGGAAACGACATTAAAGTTATTCAAATATGAATAAGCCCAAACATCATCAGCTAACATTATACCATTTTTATAGGCATTTAAAGGAATGATAAAATTATTATTAGAATTATCTACCGAGGTTGCACCATTTCCATCAGGTCCCCATGAAGATCCACCTGCAATTGCAGATTGTGCATTTCCTGTAGTTCCTAGTATCAAACTCCATTCTAATGATCCTCCGGTAGGACCAACATGACCAGTGGCACCAATTAAATTAAGTCCAGTATCAATCCATGAAGTAGTTCCGGCATCCCATTGATAAATTTGACCTGTTATTCCGGTAGGTCCACCATTACATAACCAAAGATCAGTATCTTGCAATTCAGCAAAAAGAGGAGCATGATCTGCGGTTGGAGCAATAGAAGATACTTGCCAATGATCTCCTCTTAATCCTTGAGGTCCTGGAACTCCAGCAGGTCCACTTGGACCCGGAGGGCCTGGAGGACCTCCACCCGCTAATATAAGTTGGTCAAAATTAAAATTTATCTTCTCTAATGCTTCTGATATTGGATCTGAAGGAAATAGCTCTTTTATTACTATTGGCATTTTATTCTTATTTTTTCTCTAGAATTACGGAAAAAGAGATTGATGTTCTTTTATCCTTTGGTATTGTATATATCAACGAGAAATTCAATCCTCCGCCAGTATCTTGAATTGTTTTAAAATTTTTAGATTGTACATATCCTGATTGAATCTTCTCTAAGTCAGTTAGATTAGTCTCTATTAATGGAGGTTTAATTTCATTCTTTACAGGATTCCATATCTTTTCCCAGAAAATAATCTCTTTAACTGCATATCTATCAAAAATGTTCTCAGATATGTAGTCTTTTATATCATCATCCAAATTAGGATTTCCAAATGAATAATTGTCATTTATATACTTATAGAATTGAGTTCCAAATCCATCAGCGATTAACCAATCTTGTATAGAATTAGTAACATATACATCAAGAGTCAATTGAATCGATGTTTTTAAATTTCTAACTCTACTAACAATATTACTAGATGTATTGTTTATAGAAGATGCTTGAACTAATTCAGATTCAGTAATATATCCAGTAGGAAAAGTTTCTAATCTAATATCATTAGGAATTGCAATTGTTTTAGATCCGAAGAATGATTTGTTTTCTTTAGGTTCTCTAGTTCCTATTGTTGATATTCTTACATCTCTTTTTAAATTTTTGCGATAATAATTAACATCCCAATTAGATTTGAATACGAAGAAATTATCAAAATCTATAGCTATCTCTCCTATAAGAGGATATATCAATCTATCAGGATCTGTTGAATTATTTTTTAGAATTATATTTGGATTTTCAACATTTACTTTATTGTAATAAAGATCTTTAATTTGTCCAATATATGCATCAGATATCCATCCAAGATCTGTCAATATTTGAATATTGAAATAACTTAGAGATTCGTTTTTTAATTCGTTAGTATCTACAAATTGAAGTACATTTCTCCATTTAGGATTGTAAGTTCCTCTATATCTACAAATAGGATTGATAGTTATTCTTTTATTAGCAGTTATTTTATAACCAAGAATAGGTGCTGATATCTGAAGATCACTTGGTGTTTTTTGAAGAACTTCTCTCATCAGATAATCAGATGACATAGGATAATCAGATTGTAGTAAATCAATTGAATATGTATCAAATTCTATTATACCACTTGAAGAAACATTTATGTATCGAATTTCCGGTGAACCTGAATTAATTAAATCAGCAATAGATCCAAAAGATATGGATTCGATTATCGAAGATAAACCATTATATCCACCTTCAATTTGAACAGGATTAACCGTAAAAGGAGACATTTTAGAAGCTAAAGGAATTAACCAATAGCTAATAATTGAAGTTGAATCATGACTACCATTAGGATATAAAGGAGATGGTGAAGGTGAAGGTAAACCTATTATTTTATTACATTTGAAGGCGTTACTACTAGCATCATGAATTTCCGAAAAAACATAAGTATATCCTGAAGAAGTTATATAAACATCATTGTAACTTCCATTTTCATTTAAAGTTAAATCAATATTAAAAGAAGGTAAATTTCCATTTGCATCAATAACACCGCTAACCGTAAATGAAGTTCCATCATCTGTCCAGCTTTCAATATTTCCTGAAATAACTTTATCGGTGTATGCTAATGTATCGCTCATAGTTACTTCTAATTGATCTTTTATACAATATAACATTGATCGGTCTATAAATTTACCTTGTCCTGAAGGTCCGGTATAACCTAATAGAGCATCATTTAAGTTTGCTTGTATTACTAACGTAACTGCTTTAAATACATCATTCTTTATACAGGTTATTTGAGATCCTGAATTTCCGTACGTTAAAATGGCTGAAAATTTATAACCATTGTATTTTTCACCAAGAACATATTTTAGATTGTTCTTGTTATAATCGATATGAGAAAATTCTGATCTATCTCTTATTTCTACTTTTGCTCCTCTAAACAAAGTTTCAGATCCTCTAACATTACTACCTAAAGAGAATATTGAGTATTTGAAATCTCTTGGAATTTCTAAACCGTCAATAGTTTCTCTAGTAAAATATGATAGAAAATAATCTTCATTTACTGAAAGAAGATTTGCAGATGCACCTGTTCCTCCAGTCAAACCTGAATATATTGCTGTTGATCCGATTGATCCGATTGATGGAATTTCCGGAAAATAAAGATCATTGTCAAAATAAGAGAATGAGTTTAATTTATCCTCAAATGACATATATGGTGGATATTGCTGAAGATAATACCATTCATGAGTAAAAAATTTAGAATTTTTTTCGATATTATCAAATGAAGGAGAGAAATTTGAAAATCCAAAAGCTCCATTGACATTAAGTCTATATCCATTTTCTCTAACATCTACACATTCATTATCGTAAACCCATTTATTTATAAAAGGTACAACTCTAGATGATAAAGCTAAATTTGCATTTGTATTTTCTTTTAGACGATCATATTCGTTAACAATTGGATCTATTTGATCTAGCAAATCATCGGAATATCCTATTAATTGTTGAAATCCTCCTCCAGTGACAAAACTAGAAGATGGTCCTATTATATCTGAAATAATATTCTGAGATGTAGATCCTATCGAGTACCAATTAAAAAGAGGAAGGTCTCCATTAGGTCCAGTCATACCCATGTACCAATTATATAAATCAATTGGTGATGAATCTGCATCTTTGTTGTATTCTGTTGATTCAAAATCAAAATCAAAATCTTTTATAGGAAGAATAGAAAGATATCCGTTTGAGTTTTTTGCTAATTTATAAAGTGCTATTTTTTTAGAAGATCCAAATTCAAAAGATTGATTCATATCTTCAAGATTAATAACAAAATATTTGTCTATGTTATTAAATCCGATAATTTCTCCTTTACTAGATTTTATAGGTTCATCTAAATATAAACCATAACTTCCGGTGGTTGAAAATCCTGTTTTAGTTTTTACATAAATGGTATCTAATGAATCTCGAAATTCTAAAATTTTTGATTGTTCAATTATTGCTCTAGAAATCGGTCTATTATTTCCTCCATCGAAATTAACATTAACTACATAACCAACTTCTATTGTTGATATACTTATTGGAGATGGTTGATATGTAATTGTATATTGTGGATCGAGATATTGATTGGATATCTCAAAAGGAAATATTGCAGATGTGCTAAAAATAGACATCTTCAATTTATTCCAGTTTTCTGATGGAACTCTACTAAATACAATTACTTGATTGTCAATTGATATAGAAGAAAAAATTTGATATTCAGAAGAGTATTCGGTGATTGCCGATATAGCAGAAACTATAGCAGATGCAATTTCTTTGTAAGTTCCTTTTGTACTAAAAATAAGTCCTGAGTTAGTTCCGGCTGGAACTGAAGATGATGCAATTATTGTATGTGTGTCTATATTTATTGCTTCTTCAGAATTAGTCCAATCAGTAAATCTAATTCTAATTTCATCTCCATCATTTATTGATCCAACAACTTTAAATGCAGTTGCAGGTCTTCCAAAAATATCGGTAGATATTGCAGGAATGTAATCAAAAGGAGCTTCAAATCCAGTAAAAGTATTCCAATTTATTGTATCATTTTTGATTCGAAGATAATCAGTATCAATTATTGAATATGAGGTTGATGTAGGTCCAGTTGCCGAAAATATAAATTGAGAACTCCAATCAGTGACATTATCTATTGAATAGAAATTACCTTTAACGTCTTTAACATATCCAAATCTCGGATTTTGTAATTCAGAAAAAGTCATCAATCTTCCTTCATAAGGCCCTGATGGTCCAACATGAGGATATACTTTAATTCCTAAAGAATTGTATTGTATTTGATCAGAAAGATTAGTAGCAGATCCAATAACTCCACTTTTTAAAGGTCTTGGATATTGAGTAAATTCTTTATCTCTATCTTCGTATAATCTTTCGTCGTCGATAGTAAATTTACCAAGCTCAATAGAATTAACATACATTCCAAAATAACGACTAAATGAGTAATTTGTCTGTTCGTTATCATCAAATAAAAATTCAAGATTTAGAATATTTGCACATATAACTCCATTTCTATGAAATCCATCAGTGATAAAATCATCTGCCTCTGTTATTGTTTTGTCTACTAAAGTATATTCTGAATAAATATCATTTGCAATAGAACAAAATCCTCCACTTTTATACGAGATTCCATTCCAATAAGTCATTTCTCCTTTTTCNAACGATGCGTATAGAGATGATTCTGGAAAATTATCAGAATTGATATGTGATCTAATATAAGTACCTAAAGATGTAGATTCNGTAAGATCAAANGTCTTGATTATTTTGGCTTTTTTAATGTAATTGTCAAAGAAATAACTTGGATTTTGAATCAAATCATTTAAAAATGCAGAATTATCGAAATCNCCAGTGTAACCTGATGGATATCCAGGAAGAGCTTCATTTGGATTTATTGTAACAGGTCCATCCATTTTGAAAATTACAAAATAATCAGGAAGATTATCTCTTTCTAACCAAATAGGAGAAAATATTGCAAATTCTTCACTATATAATTTAGAATTTTTTGGATATGCTCCCATTCCATAAGTAAAATCATATTGATCTTTATATCTCTTTTTTATATCAAGAGAAGCATCAACTTCAAAAACCGTATATGCAATATCTTTTGGAAGCGAAGTACCATTCTGAGAATAGAATGTCTTCACGTCATATGAATAAGATCCTTTCTTTTTTACTGGAAATCCTTTATANATTGATTTACTCAATAAAGGATCTGCATTGATACTTTCTAAATAAATCTTATCATTAGAATCAGCTACTAATTTTATATTGGTAGTTAATCTTGGATTTGTTCGTAATAATCCAAATGAACTTCTTTTAAGTATTTCAGACATATTTTAAATTTTATGTCCTGTTAGAATTTCCTCCAACAGAATTTTTATTCGGTGTGATATTTCTAGAAGTTGAAGGAACTATAGATTTGATTGTTTGATTAAGATCATCGATAGCAGATTCAAATGTTCTAGCAGGAATATCTTTAGATATAAGTGTTTTAGAGAAATATCTAGCAGTCAATTCAATATCAAATGATAATCTATCTTTTCCTATTGGATTTGAATAAACATCAAGTCCTATAGTTTTTGTATATGTAATATTTTCACTTCTAGTTGCATTTAAAATTCCACCTACGTTACCAAGTCCTGAATCACCGGATCCAAAATAATCTGTCATTCTATATTGAAATGTAATAGGTATTGTAATTACGTTATTGTCACCAAATGCAATTGATCTAACTGATAAAGAGTCTGATCCATCAACAACAATGTCTGTATGTGAATTTGGATTCAAAAATAAATAAGCACCGACTGATTTTGGACCTAATAGATATTGATCGTTAGGTTCAAATCCAATCTTATTGAAGGTTCCAGGAAGTCCTGTATAATAAAGTGGAGTTTGTAAATTAGAACCAGTAGATCCAACCGGTTGATTACCAAAAATTGAATTTCTAATTTCATAACCAGCAGTAAAGTTAGGATTTGATTGTGAAATTATATAATCAAGTCCAGGATGATTGATATGAATTAATATTGTATTATTGTAGTTAGAAGATACTGTAGCTCCTGTTATCGATACTACATTTAAAGTAGTTGTAGTAGCAGTAGCTCCTTTCCAAATAAAATCACCACTAGCGGTAGATCCATTAGGAGATGTATTTGTTATAGTGTCTTGAATACCACTCATATTTGCAGTATATTCTAAATCCCAGATTCCAGTTGCAAATGATGGAGTAGTTCCATTTATTTGAGGTAGAGATGCATATACACCATAGGTTGCTCCACCAACTGCTCCATATAAATTTTTAGTTCCATCTATAGAAACATATCTCGATTGTATAAATTGACCTAATACTTGAGATGATGCTTCAGGATAATTTTTGATAAATGGATATAAAGTTACATCGTTTGGATCTGGACTAGTTAGACCTAAAGGAACATAATCATATCTTCTTATAGAATTATAATCTGTATCATTTAGATTATATCCAGTTCCTCCTGTCGTATAAGAGGCTTGTGCCATTGAAGTACGAGATCCCCAGAATCTAGCATAAAGTTCTAAATTACTTGCAGAGTCATTGGATAGTTTAACAAAATAATTCTTAGTAACTATAACACCTTTTTGAATAGGAAGAGTTGATACTTGATCTTTGTAATTACCAGCAAATAATTTAATTGTTGTGTTATTTTGTACAGGATATTCAAGTCCAGTATCATCAACAACTCTAGCAACAAGAATACCTCTGGTAGATTCAAGAAGAGCTTGGATGTTTGCTAATTGTGTATCAAGATCTATTAATTTATCAAAAAGCGAAATTACATTTTGTTCTGTTGTTAAAAATCCAGATGCAATTTCTAATGACGGATGCGCATAATATTTTCCATTATTTTGAAATGAATTTGCAACGTGAGTTGTTACTCCCATTGAATTTAATTCATCTTGAAGTTCTATTCTTATTTGTTCATTTTTAGCTTCATCTAAAATAGAAGTAACATTTGTTGTAGATTGTAGTGAAGTAGGAAAATCAACTCTAACTATATCAGTCCAATTAGATTCTAACGGTGATACCGGCCAACCTGCTTCTGAAAGAGATTTTATTCTAAATTCAACAGATTCTCCTATAGTTATAGGAATATCAACACAATTAATATTAACTATATCAGCATTTTCTACATTTTCTACATCCCAAGTGATATTTCCGGTTATTGGATCTACCGTTCTTCCTCTAACATCGGATTTCACTTCTACCCAAGTTGAAAAAGTTCCTCTTCTTATGGTTCCATCAATATCAATAAATGTCATCTGATCTGGTTGATTAGCTCCTCCGTCTGGAGTTAGATAACGATATTGAATAAGAAATTGAACTACTTCTTGAGGTGCTGTTCTATCCGATGTCTTTGCTAATGGCATAGCAAAGAAACCTCTAACTCTATATACAGGAGTTAAATCAGTAACGGAATTTGAAGATCCAATTTTGTTTATATCATTAATCGTTGATGCATATAAACTTGATTGTGAATTTTTTTGATCTATTAAATTAGAAAGAGTATTAACATCCGCAGCTTTTAATTGAGGAGTTGAATATCTTGTAGTTTGTATTTTAGTAGTTAATGTAGATATTGATGCATTTAAAGAATCTATTGTTGATTGAATACTTAATTTATTAGCTTGTAAATTAGTAAGATCTGTCAATGCACTAGTTTCTGTTAAATGTTTATTTACTTGATAAACAGAAAAATTTGTTGTTGATAATGTGGGTGCATCAGGTGTTAATCCTAAAGATGATGGTATAACTCCTTCCTTAGCTATTGAATAAAGATATGCACCGAAATCTACAACTTCGTTTTGATAATAATTAGCAAGTGTTATTGCTTGTCCTGTTGTATCGGTAATAGTTAAATCATTTGTATAAAGACCAACTCCAGGAGACCAATTCACCGATTGAATTTTAGAATCTGGATCAATTGGTTTAATAAAGATTACGCAATATTCGTTGAAACCGATATTAACATCTACTGATACTGATGATTCATCTTCTCCATAAAAAGAAAGTACATCTGATCCTATTTGAATAGGATCAAAACCTTCAATCAATTCGATAGATACAGTTCTTGTGGATAAATCAATTCCTTTTATTGAATATCGAGTATTTTTATTAGAAGTATTAACAACTAAAGAATCTCCAATTTTTAAAGATTGAGTTCCTAAAAATTGAGAAGTTGTATCATTGTAATTCAATTTATCTAATTGAACACGAAGTACTCTTTTTTGATAGGTAACACTATTTATTGTTTCCGGTACAGTGTCATCTGTTATTTTTGTAACTGCAAAAGAACCCCAATATCTCAAAGTTCTTGGTGGAACAGGAGTAACAGATTTATCAAGAAAATATGTAATGTTATTATCTAAAATTAGCTTAACGAAATCTTGATATGCTATATTCTCTTTATTTAAAAGATGATCTTGAAAAGTTCTTTTTTTATAGTCAGTGTCTATGTTTAGAATGTATCTAGAAACTTCTACATTTTCTGTATTGAATTTGATTTGATTTGATAGATTAAATTCTACATACAAAAGAGGATTAAGAAATGATTCAAAGAACCAATTCTCTTTAGTAGCAAATTGTTTAGGAAGAGTCATGTTTGTTATGTCAGCTGCCTCTCTCTGTAATTTACTTACGAGTATTTTTCTGAAACTGCCATCTGCCAATTGAACATTAGTATCTACATCTCCAATTCCTGAAAGACTTTTTATATCATTTTCAAGTCTGGTTATTTGATTCTTCATTGCTCCAAATGAAGGAACTATAACATTCTGTACAGTACCAGTTGCTCCTTGTATAGGAATTGAAACCGTTTCTGCATTAGATGAAACAACATCAGATAATGCGGTTATTATCTGATATGAATTATTCTGAAGCTTTAGAAGGTCATTTAATAATGTGGTTAAAGAGTATTTTGTGTCCATTTTTATCTTAGTATGTCTATGTTAAATAGGTATTGGTTTTCATCTGTACATATGATTTCGAATATTGGCTTTGATGATAAAATCATCGATGATGTTACGGTTCCAATAAGTTTTTGATAAACTCCATTTCCAAAAGTATTTTCAGAATCTGTTCTGAAAATTATGTTATAACCGGAAAGATCTATTGATTCAGAGAAAACAATTTTCATTGTTTGTCCTTTCTTCCAACGAACATTTTTATCTTGAATGTTTATGTATAAATTATCACCAAAAGTTTCTATTCCTGCTGTTCCTGAATTTGTATTTATTTGTCTAAAATAATTTGTATAAGTAGACAGAATCAATATATTATTGTCAGTTAAACTTGTAAATGTTTGTCCATTTCCAAATGTAGTTTGTAGATATCCGGAAGTATTATTACATAACATAAAGTTATTATACTCTTGAACTCTACTTAAAATCTTAACTTGATTAGGAATCGAACGATCAATCAAAATACCATCTCCTTGTTTCAGAATATCTGTATTATATGTAAGGTTTAATGAAAGATTTCCAGAAAGTATTTGATTAATATTGTCTGCATTTTTGTTTATTAAATCTAATAAAGATGTACTTGATTGATAAGCTAAATTAGAATTATTTAAAGAAGTCTCTAATGCTGATAATCTTTGTGTTATTGAATTAAGACTTGTTTGCGAGAAGTAAAATTGTTCTAATTCATCTAAACGATTTTTTATATCAATAATATCAGTTTCCTGATTTAAGAACATATCGGCAGCTTCTTGCATTCTGGTTGATGCATCTATGAAAAGGTCCATAGAAAATGTACTGTAATCATTGATTACTGTTTCAACTCCTACATTATCTGCAGATGTATCAAATTTAAGATTTAGTTTCAATCCATAACCATTACCATTAAGTTTTGTTATTTTATTTGGTTTGAATTTATCAAATCTCTTGATATATGAGAATGTTCCTTGATTAATATAATCATCAAGAACTAAAACGCCATAAAGATTTCTTGCTCTATTTGTTGGAGTTGATTGACTATATGTATCATAATAAACTAAAGCTGCATTAAAAGAAAAGTCAGCAGCCGTATCAGTTGCATTAAATTCTGATATTGTTGATATTAAAGAATTAGATGTTATTGGTGCATAAGAAGAAGCATCAGTATCTAAAATAACTCCATCCATCATCGAAAGAAGAACTGGTTTAAGAGAAAGCCCTAAAGGATCAGAAGATGCAAATCCGGCCACATTGGTTGTATCACCAAATGAAGTCCATGTTAGATATTGTTGATTAATTAAATTATCATAATACGCAGTAAGAGAAAGACCGGTTGGATGTGTAGATCCTGAATCTCTTCCATCAACATAAGTATTTCCATTTGTCCATGCTCTTGCTGGTGAATAATTAGAATCTTGATATGTTTTAAAAAGAATTAATGGAGTATTACCATGAGTTACTGGTACATTAAGATAAACTTCACTGTATGAATATCCGTCTCTAGATACATTATTTACAATATCAATATCTCCAATATATTTAACTACTCTTTTATAATAAGTGGTTGGATCTTCTTCTGTGTATCTTGAAGTTACGTTAGATTCTGCTGTTGTTGCTGATCTAAAACGAATTGCATTTAGACTAGCTAGCCATTTCCAGAAAATTCTCTCAGAAATTGTATAAAGAAGTGTTGGATTGTATGCTTGAGCTAGAGTATTACTTCCTTTGAGAATTAATT
>TBL_comb47_HYPODRAFT_10006559_pt1 | contig 12547 bp, 16 predicted proteins | sample TroBogypolimnion_40_FD_10682 | JGI IMG/M metagenome (IMG submission 10682)
AATGGCAATGGATAAGAAACAAGACGTTGCTATGATTAAAAAAGCTTTTAAAGAGCATGATGCTCAAGAGCACAAAGGTGGCAAAGGCACAAAAATATCCCTTAAAAAGGGTGGTGTAACTGGCAAATCAATGAGAGCTGTAGGCCGTAATGTGGCTCGTGCTAATAACCAAAGAGGTCGTTAATATGGCAACCGCAAAAAATGTAAAGCCTACTAAAAAGAATAGTCCATCTATTCATGTAGGTGCTAACCGTGATAATGGCCCAGCTGAAATGTATGCCAAGAATGGTGCTACAGCTGTTGCTGGTGAAGCTCCAATGAAGTCTGGCATATTAAGCAGAACTAGATCTGCCCAGGATGCCAGCATTACAGATCCACTTTCCAATGGCGTAGCTTATGGTATTGGCAGAGAAAAGACTGAAGGCATTGTAATGCGTGGTCACGGAGCTGCTATCAAAGGTATTAAGTCTAGAGGACCAATGTCCTAATGAATTACGTCCAGTTATATCAAGCGATACAAGATTATTCCGAAAATACGGAAGCCTTATTCGTTGCTAACATTCCTACGTTTGTACAGCAAGCGGAAGAGCGTATTTACAATACGATCAACTTTCCATCTTTGCGTAAAAACGTAACGGGAACACTTACTTCTGGCAACAAATATTTATCTTTACCGCTTGATTGGCTGTCAACATATTCAATAGCAGTTATTGATTCATCTGGCAATTACACTTATTTGCTTAACAAAGATGTAAACTTTATTCGTGAAGCTTATCCAAATGCTGGAACAGCTTATAACGGATTTCCTAAATATTATGCAATTTTTGGTCCGCAATATAGTTTGCCAAATGAATTGACTTGTATTCTTGGTCCCACTCCAGATGCAAGCTATACAACAGAATTACATTATTTCTTTTATCCAGCATCAATTGTGCAAGGTATTATTAGCACTCTTAATGTTTCCTATACAGCAGGATCTTTATATACCAATGGTACATACGAAAATGTACCATTAACTGGTGGATCAGGATCTGGTGCAACTGCTACATTTACTATTTCTGGACAATCAATTACAGGCGTTACTATCAATAGTGGTGGTCAATTTTATGTAGTTGGAGATACTTTATCCGTATCTAATTCAAATGTTGGTGGCACGGGATCTGGATTTTCAATTACTGTTGCCACAGTTAATAATACAACTGGCACAAGCTGGCTGGGTGATAACTTTGATCCAATACTTTTATATGGTTCTATGCGTGAAGCTATGCTTTTCATGAAAGGTGAGCAGGACTTAGTTAAGTACTATGAAGATAAATATGCCGAAGCACTTGATCTTGCCAAACGTCTTGGTGATGGTCTTGAGCGTGGTGATGCTTATCGTGATGGTCAAACTAAATTAGACGTTAGCGGAAGGCGTTCATAATGACTATCGTCCAAGGTCAAACAACAACCTTTAAAACCAACTTATTAAGTGGGTTAGAAAACTTTACTTTGACCTCACCATACACATACAAGATTGCTCTATATACAGGTTTGGCTACGTTAAATAATACAACCACAGCCTACACTAGCAGCAATGAAGTTGTATCGTCAGGTTATACAGCAGGAGGATTAGCTTTAACAATTTCTAATCCACCAACTGGCGATACTCTTAATAACATTGGTTGGATATCGTTTAATAATGCAGTTTGGACAGGAGTTAGCTTTACTGCCAGGGGCGCATTAATTTACAATAGTACAACTAATGCTTCTATTTTTGTTTTAAATTTTGGTAATGATATTACTTGTTCTTCAAGTTTTACCGTTACTTTCCCAACAGCAACTTCAACAACCGCTGTTCTTACTATTAGTTAAGGAGTTTATATGAGTAAAGAATTATCAAACTTTGGTGACAGCAGCGTTGCTACAGTTACCCGTGCCAGCGATGGTCAAGAAACTTTAGGTATTCAAGGCCATTATTATGTTAAATGCTATGATAAAGATGGCAATCTAAAGTGGGAAGATATTGCTCCTAATTTAGTAAATGCTGTTGGTAAACAAGCTTTATTTGATTACTATTTTGGTGCTACTGGTACTGGTGGTGGTACATCTGCTGGTGCTAACTATCTTGGATTAGTAGGTAGCGCATCTTCTACCGTTGTTTATGTGGCTTCAGATACTATTTCTTCTCATACTGGCTGGATTGAAGTTGGTGGATCTAATAACCCTACATATACAGGAAATCGCCAATCTCCATCATGGTCAGCAGCAACTAGTGGTGGCACAACTCCAACAAACATTACTACTAAAACTGCAACTGCATTGACATTCTCAATGACAAGTGCTGGTACTGTTTTTGGTTGCTTTATTAACTCTGGTGCATCTGCTTCTGCTACCAAAGATACAACAACTGGTATTTTGTACAGCGCAGGAAGCTTTACTGGCGGTAGCAAAATTGTTGCCAATGGTGACTCTTTAGCAGTAACTTATACCACTACAGCAACGTCTTAATTTAGGAGCCAATTATGGCTTTAGTCGTTTATGACCGAGTATTACAAACTGGTACAGCCAACACAACTGTAAGCTTTTCATTAAGTGGTTCAGTTGCTGGCTATCAATCTTTTGCCGTAGTAGGCGATGGAAACACTACCTACTATTCTGCAACGGATGGTACTAACTGGGAAACTGGTCTTGGAACTTATGCAAGTTCTGGAACAGTTTTAACTCGCACTACAGTTTTACAATCTAGTAATTCTGGTTCTGCAGTTACTTTCTCAGGAACAGTTACAGTTTGGATAGATTACACAGCATCAAAATCTATTTATAAAGATGTTAACAATAACGTAACTGCTAATAGTTTTATTCCTGGATGGGCATCAACAGCAACTTCTGCTGGTACAACCACTTTAACTGTAACAAGTGCTTATTATCAAAGATTTACAGGTACATCAATCCAAACTGTTGTACTTCCAAGCGCAACCACAATGGCGTTAGGTCAAGGATTTATTATTGATAATGATTCAACTGGCAATGTGACATTACAAGATGGAGCTGCTGGAGCTTTGGGTGTTGCTGTACCTGGTATGGCTGCTTTTATATTTTTAGAAAATAACAGTTCAACTGCAGGTAGCTGGTCAGGATATATGTTTGTACCTGGAGCTGGTCCACTTGGACAAGTAACTTGGGGAACTGCTGCTTTAAGTATGGGCGGACAATCTATTACCAATGCTACTTGGGCTGGTTCAGTAATTTCAAGTACTTATTTACCAACAGTTACTTTAGGATCTACCGCAGTTACTCTTGGTACTACAGTAGCTACATTTGCTGGTATGACTTTAAGTAGTCCTACATTTGTAACACCTGTACTAGGAACTCCATCATCTGGAACTTTGACCAATTGCAGCGGATATAACAGTAATTCGCTTTCTGGTGTTACTTTGGCATCAACCGTTATTACATCCAGTTTGACATCATTTGGTAATAGCCCTACATTTGTAACCCCTGTTCTTGGTACACCTACGTCTGGTACATTAACAAATTGCGGTGGTTATTCTGCAAATTCATTAGCGGGATCCACTCTTGCTTCTGGTGTAACTGCATCAAGCCTTACATCATTTGGTTCAAGTCCAACTTTTGTAACGCCTATATTAGGAACGCCTACTTCTGGAACTTTGACAAACTGTGGTGGATACAATGCTGGTTCATTAGCTGGATCTACTTTAGCTTCTGGAGTTACTGCATCAAGTCTTACTTCTGTTGGATCTTTGGGATCTACTCAAATATCTTCTTTAGGAGTAGGAACTGCAGCATCAGGTACATCTGGTGAAATTAGAGCTACTAATAACGTAACAGCTTACTATTCTTCAGACCGTACTTTTAAAGAAAATATTCAAGATATTCCAAATGCGCTTGAAATTGTTAATGCTATTGGTTCTAAAACTTTTGATTGGACAGATGCTTATTTAGAATCTCATGGTGGTGAAGATGGTTACTTTGTTCAAAAGTCTGACTTTGGTGTAATAGCTCAAGATGTTCAAGAAGTATTCCCTAGGGCAGTAAGAACCCGTGAAGATGGTACTTTAGCAGTAGATTACGAAAAACTTGGCACTTTAGCTTTTGCTGCATTAGGTCAGCTACTAAAGCGTGTTGAAGCTTTAGAGGCAAAATAATGTACGGAATTGGGCCATATTCTCAATCTTCATATGCAGCATTTGGAAATGTATTTGCTGCTTCTGTTTCCGAAACTATTATTACTGAAACAGATAGTGAAGTTGTAGTTGCTACATTTATTACCGCTATCACAGAAGCAATAACATTAGCCGATTCAATTATTGGTGGTTACTCTGTAGCAATTACAGAAAATTTAAACCCAATAGATTTTTCTTCTGCTGGTCAAGCATTTAATGCAACAATTTTAGAAACTTTAACGGTATTTGAAAATTCATTAGGTAATGGTATTTTTGTAACTTCTATTTCAGAAGCTATGACAATGGCAGATGTCATTACACAGTTAAAAATATTATTTGCTGTAATTAGTGAATCTTTAACAGCTGCCGATACAAGATCTGTAATTACTGCATTTGTTGGATCCGTTACAGAAAATTTAAACCCAGTAGATAAAGAAACTGTAATAGCTTCTTTTAGTTCAATTATTAATGAATCATTTACTGTTAATGAGTCACCATTTCCAAGAGGTTGGTTTATTATTGACGATAGCCAATCAATTACATGGGTAACTATTGATAATAGTCAATAAGGAAAAATATGTCATCAACTTATTCAACTAGTCTGAAATTAGAACTTATTGGTAACGGAGATCAATCTGGTACTTGGGGTACTACAACTAACAATAACTTAGGTACATTGCTTGAACAGGCTATTACTGGCGTTCAAGCAATTACTATGAGTAATTCTGACTATACGCTTTCAAACTATAACGGCACATCAGATGAAGCCCGTAATGCCGTTTTATCTGTAACTGGTACAAACTCAGCTATTCGTAAAATTGTTGCTCCACAAAGCCAAAATAAACTTTATACAATTTATAACGGCACTACTGGTGGATATGCAATTACAATTGGAGCACCAACAGGAACAGCTGTTACTATTCCAAGCGGTGTAACTGCTACTGTTTATACAGACGGAGCAAACTTTTATTCTGCTCAAACTGGATCTGCTGGCAATTTTACTGTTAACGGAACATTAACTGCTACAGGTGTTACAGATACAGGTAACTTATCTGTAGGTGGTAGTTTAACTGCAACCTCTGGAACAGTAACTATAGGTTCTGGTGCAATTACTGGCACTTTTACAGCTCCTACACAATCTGCTGGAGATAACTCTACCAATATTGCTACTACAGCTTTTGTTACTACTGCTACTAGTGGTCTTGGAACGATGGCAACCCAAAATGCCAATAATGTAGCAATTACAGGTGGAACTATTAATGGGGTTACAGGAACTGCTTCTGGTTTAACTGTTGGAAATTCTACTAATGCTACAACAGCAACTACTGCCACAAACGCTACAAATGCAAGTAATGCCACAGTTGGAAGTGCTTTGGCTTCTGGGACTGCAAAAGCTTGGGTTTCTTTCAACGCAAGCGGAACAATCTTAAAAGCATACAATGTTTCATCAATAACTGTTCGTGGAACAGGTCAATGGACTATTAACTTTACAAACGCTTTATCAGACGGTAATTATGTAATGTCACAAGCTTGTGCTTATGGGCCTACTTATCCTAATTCGGGTGGATGTCTTGTTAGTTTTAACTGGGATGGAACAAACGGTGTTGCACCAACTGCATCATCATGCCAAATTAATACAACTAGATTGACTTATACTGGCGGTGATGCAGTTTATTTTAGTCCAGCACTAACAACCGTTGTATTTTTTGACTAACTATTTAGTGACTTAATATATGACATTAAATGCTTCTGGACCAATTAGTTTAGGAGGTTCAACTACTGGACAGTCTGTAAACTTGGCTATTGGTCAATCAGCAACATCACAAGTATCGTTTAATGATACTAACGTAAGAAGTTTGACAGGAACTTCTGATTCATCTGTTTTGATTATGCCAACCAATTTTTATGGAAAATCATTAAGTTATACAGCTTCTTATTTAGTTATTGCTGGCGGTGGATCAGGAGCAGTTGGAGTTGGTTCAGGCGGTGGTGCTGGAGGTATGGTTACTGGAAGTCAAACATTAACGCCAGGATCGGTTTATACGGCAACTGTAGGTGGCGGTGGTGGTTCAGTTGGAACTGCACAACAAGATGGTGTAAGCGGAACAAACTCATCATTTACTGGAGCTACAACAGCAATTGGTGGTGGTCGTGGCGTTCAAAATAAAGCTGGTGTAAGTGGCGGTTCAGGCTCAGGTGGCGGTTCAAGCGGTTCAACAACTTGGTCAGGCGGTTCAGGAACTTCAGGTCAAGGTAATGCTGGTGGCTCAAACAAACCAGGCAATCCTTACGGAACAGGCGGTGGTGGTGGCGCAGGAGCAGTAGGACAAAATGCACCAAGCACATCACAAGCTGGAGCTGGTGGCGCTGGTTCTGCTTCTTCAATTACTGGATCATCAGTTACTTATGCTGGTGGCGGTGGTGGTGGATGTTATGGCGGTGGATCAGGTGGCGCTGGTGGCTCAGGTGGTGGTGGAGCAGGTGCTGCTGGTGGAAATAGCGCAACTAGCGGAACTGCTTATACAGGCGGTGGTGGCGGTGGTGCTGCTGACCAAGGCGGTTATAGCGGAGGTGGTGGTTCAGGAGTAGTAATTATTTCTGTTCCAACTTCTTTCTATACAGGAACAGTTACTGGATCACCAACTGTTACAACTTCTGGTAGCAACACAATTATGACCTTTACTTCTTCAGGATCGTATACAGCATGAGCCATTTTGCACAAGTTATTGATGGAATTGTTCAACAAGTTATTGTTGCAGAACAAGAATTTATTGATACTTTAGAAAATCCTTCACAATGGATTCAAACTTCTTACAATACTAAAGGTGGTGTTCACTATGCACCTAATTCTAATAATCCTGATGGCGGAATAGCATTAAGAGCAAATTATGCAGGAATTGGGTATATATATGATTCAAAAAATGATGTTTTTTATGGACAACAACCTTATCCATCATGGACTTTAAATAATTCTACTTGGTTATGGGAAGCACCAATTCCAATGCCTATTACTGATTTTAATTCTGTTCCAATAAAAGTTTATTCTTGGGATGAAAATACATTAAATTGGATCCAAATATGATTCCAAATAACTCAATAAAAAAATAATTTTTACTTAACGAGGTCGAATAAAAGTGAATCATGGCAGATCCGTTTGGAATAACCGAAGGAGTAAAAACTCTTAGCGGAAGCCTGGATGCAAGTCGAGAGGCTAGTAAAGGGCTATCTAAAAGTATTGAGGGTATTCAGCAAGACGGTATAGATGTAGCGCAGCAAAAGGCAAATGAAAGACGAAGAGCATTACGGGAAGCAGAGCATAAGAAACAGACAGCATTAATTAAAGCGTTGGAAGATTGGAACAAGAAGAAACAAATTAGTGACCAAGAAGCAAAGCTAAAGATCGATTTTGTAAAGAAGTATGGTGCAAAAGAATGGGAAGCATTATTAAAGATTAAGTTAGACATTGAGAACATGGAACGAAAAGCGAATGAAGCTTTTCAACACGATTTAAAAGAAGTACGCAGAGTGCAATTTTATTGTTTTGCAGTTGCAGCAGTTTTTGCTTGGTATTTGACTTGGGGTTATAAACAATGAATGATGAAAGATTAATATGGATTTTTATATCATTACTTATTTGGCTTATTGCGGGAATTTTAATTATGGGAAATTACTAATATGTTTGGTATAGACGATATTATTGGCGTAGGAATGAAAATCCTGGATAAAGTTATTCCAGATCCAGTTGCAAAAGCAGAAGCACAAGCCAAGCTAGTAGAATTACAACAACAAGGACACCTAGCAGACTTAGCAGCAGACACGGCAGATAGCCAAGAAGTAACAAAACGTGCTCAAGCGGATATGTCATCTGATAGTTGGCTGGCTAAAAATATACGTCCCATGACGTTAATTGCTATTTTAGTAGGCTATTTTACTTTTGCAATGATGTCTGCTTTTGATATTGATACAAACAAAACTTATGTTGAATTGTTAGGTCAATGGGGTATGTTAATTATGTCTTTCTATTTCGGTGGAAGGACCTTAGAAAAAATTATTGACATGAAGAGTAAGCAATGAATTCCAAAGATCACATAATGATTATTGCTGCTTGGTCATTGGTAGCTATTGTTGTAGCTATGCTTTTAATGTTTGGGTATGCGGTAATTGACCCTAATTTTGATACAGACAAAGTATTTCAGATTATTGGACCAGCTTTTCAAACCATTGTTGGCGGGTTTATTGGTCTAATTACAGGGATCAAAATAGGATCAGATGATGACAAATGAGCAACTAACCGCGCTAGGTATTGAAGATAAATGGTATCAACCATTAATGGATACTTTTGCCAAATATGGTATTAATACCACTCAACGCCAGGCTTGTTTTATTGGGCAATGCGCTCATGAATCTGGAAACTTTAAGATCTTACAAGAAAACCTTAATTACAGCGCAGAAGGATTGATGAAGACTTGGCCTAGCCGTTTTCCTACCGCAGAAATAGCTAACCAATATGCAAGGCAACCAGCCAAAATTGCTGGCAAAGTCTATAACGGCAGATTAGGTAACACCAGCGAAGAAGAAGCTGCAAAGTATTTGGGAAGAGGTCTTATCCAGCTAACTGGGAAGGAAAACTATGCAAACTGCGGATCTGGTATTGGTGTGGATCTTCTTAGTAATCCTGATTTGCTTGGTACTGCTGAATATGCGTGTTTAAGTGCGGGCTGGTTTTGGAACAAAAAAGGTTTAAATGACTTGGCAGATACTGGTGATTACGAGACAATGACTAAGCGTATTAATGGTGGTCTAATTGGATTAGATGATCGCAAAGCGAAAATTGCGAAAGCTTTGTCTGTATTAGGGTAAATTATTATATGAGTCCTTTACGTTTATCCCATGACAATTTCAAAGAAGCAGATATTTTTGCTTGGACTTCTGGTGTTCGCAACGCAGCGACTCGTTTGGCTTTAATATCTGGATCAGTATTCAATTTGACGTGTGAGTTTCTCATTGGATGGCTTGGATCTAAAAGAGCTTGCCTACGGGACTCTTTGCTTTCTGCTGAATGGATTGGCTTACCAAGTTTGCGTTGGCGTTGGGCTTCTCGAAATACTGGATCAGCCCACTTAGCTCGTATTTTTGTTTGTACTTCTGGACGTTTTGCTGGATTGTTAGCACCAGTAAATTTTGCTTTGACATCTGGATCGTTCATTCTAGCAGTTGCTTTTGCACGAGTTACAGGGTTTTTCATTGGATTGTTTTCGGTCATTCGCTTACTAGTGGCTAATTTACCAGCATCACTCATTCCTTTTGCGCCATCTCCACCAGCCCTTAAATTTGTAAGAGGTCCTGTTTCAAGCTGTATTCTTCCGTACTTTTCAATTAAACTACGTTCTAACAGTTGTGCTTCTTCTACGGTATCTACTATATGAAGTTCTACAACAACATTTTTTGGTCCAATCTTTGCAAGAGTTTGTTTGCAAAGCCAGCCACGTCCGCCAACATTAAGAGGATTGGATCTTCTTTCTGTTTTAGACAAGCCAACATAGAAAGGGGTGTCGTTGTGTTTCCATACATATACAAACATGATATTCTCCTTGTTAATGACTTAACAGGAGTATAACGTGCCTCTCCAGAAATTGCAATTCAGGCCAGGTCTTAACCGAGAAGGTACTGACTACTCAAACGAGGGTGGTTGGTATGACGGTGATAAAGTACGTTTTCGTTCTGGATTTCCAGAAAAAATTGGCGGTTGGGTAAAACAATCTACTAATACTTTTATTGGTATTTGCCGTTCTATGTGGGCATGGTTAGATGGCGATTCTGGCGTTGGTTCTAGTTATATTGGATTGGGAACTAGTAAAAAGTATTACATTGAAAAAGGCGGTTCTTTTAACGATATAACGCCTATTTATCAAACAGTTACATTAGGTGCTAGTCCAATAGCTTCTACCAATGGATCTGCGATATTTAAAATTACAGATACCGTATATAGCCCAAATTTAGGTGATTACCTTATTATTTCTGGTGCTACAGCAGTTGCTGGGGTAACTCTTAATGGTGAATACACAGTTACATCTATTAATACTGCTACTCAATATTCAGTTACCGCTACATCTACAGCTAATGCTACGACTACTGGTGGCGGATCTGCTGTAGTAGTTCAATATGAATATCCTATTGGTTTGGATGTAGAAACTTCTGGTACGGGCTGGGGTGCTGGAGCATGGTCCCCTACTATTCCAGTTACGTTGGGAACTAACCCATTTTCATCTACAAGTAATAGCGGAACTGTTATTGTTTCCCAGCCAGCACATGGATTTACAGCAACAGGCCAGTATGTAGCGTTCTCAGGAGCTACTACATTTAATGGTATTCCTGCACCTATGCTAAATAATACCTTTGCTATTACCACTTTAACTGCCAGCACTTACAGTATTCCACTTCCTAGTTCATTTGTAGCAACTGCCACAGGTTCTGGTGGCGGTACTACTGTTATTGCATATCCACAATATGGCACTCGTGGATGGGGTACAGGTGCTACCACAGGTGTAGCTAATCAATTAAGGTTATGGTCTAACGATAACTTTGGTTCAGACCTTGTTATTGCTCCTCGTGGCGGTCCTATTTATTATTGGCAAGATGCTGGTGGCGTAGGAACTAGAGCAGTATCTTTAACCACGTTGGCTAATAATGCCAGCTATACAGGATCAGCCGTTCCATCATCTACTTACCAAGTTATTACATCTGCCATCCAAGAATTTGTTATTGCATTTGGATCTAATTCCTATACAAGTGGCACTTTTAACCCAATGTTAGTCCGTTGGTCAGACCAGCAAAATGCTTATCAATGGGTTCCTGCGGTAACAAATCAATCAGGTGAGTTTCCATTAACTAATGGATCATTCATTATGGGAGCTAGGGCTACTCGTCAAGAGATCCTTGTTTGGACTGATTCAGCCATATATTCCATGCAATACATTGGAACACCTTATGTTTGGGGTTTTCAAATATTAATGGATAACATCTCTATCATGTCTCCAAATGCCATGATTACGGTAAATAACGTCACCTATTGGATGGGTAACGAAAAGTTCTATATGTACTCAGGACGGGTAGAAACTTTACCATGTTCATTAAGACAGTACATTTTTGATGATATTAATACAGATCAGGCTTATCAAATATTTGCTGGTGCGAATGAAGGATACAACGAAGTCTGGTGGTATTACGTCAGCAACTCTAGCGGTAGTACACAAATTGATAAATACGTTATTTATAACTATTTGGATAAAGTTTGGTATTACGGCAATTTAAGCCGTTCTTTCTGGTTAGGAACAGGTACTCAACAATATCCAATTGCTGCTGCTTATACACCTAGTGCAGCATTTACAGGATCTATATCAGGAACTACGCTTACCGTTTCCAACTTATCTTCTGGGGCTATTACTGTTAATGCTTCACTAGTTGGATCTGGAATTACTAGCGGTACAGTAGTTACTTCTTTTGTTACGGGAACTGGTGGAGAAGGTACTTATACAGTTAATTACAATCAAACTGTAGCTTCCGAAAGCATGACCATTACTGGCGGTGTAGGACAGCTTTTAAACCATGAAGTTGGTGTAGATGACGTATCAGGATTAACCCCTTTACCTATAGATTCTTATGTTCAGTCTTCTGATTTTGACATTGGTGATGGACACAACTTCGGTTTTGTTTGGCGTATATTGCCTGACGTTAACTTTAACGGCTCTAATGTTAACCAGCCCAAAGTTACTATGACTATTCGCCCAAGGGTGAACTCTGGTACAGCTTATGGTCAAGCCGATAATCCTGCTGTTCAAAGCGCACAAGACTATAGCAAAGTATCGGTCTATAACGTGCAACAGTTTGATGGTCAGGTATATACCCGTCTTAGAGGCCGTCAACTAGCCTTTAGGATTGAATCTAATACCCTTGGCGTAGCTTGGCAGTTAGGTAGTCCTCGTATCGACATTCGCCCAGATGGACGTAGATAATGGCTGTTAATCCTTTTGGTAATCCAACACCCGCAAAAGTTATTACTTTACGGGCCTCTAAAGCTCCTAACTTACCTATTGCGCCAGTTGAATATACCCAGCAATATCAAGATCAAGTATTAAATGCTTTACGGCTGTATTTTAACCAAATAGATAATTACACCCAAGCAGCCACTATTCCGCCTTCTGGGGTTACTGGAAATAGACCTGTAAGCACATTACAGACTCCTGTACCAGTAGGATATTTGTACTATGACACTACCCTTGGAATACCAATTTGGTGGAATGGTGCTAATTGGAAAAATGCTAGTGGAACTACGGTTTAAATGATAAACTTATTGCCAAATAACCTTAAAAGGCTACTATGGG
>TBL_comb47_HYPODRAFT_10006560_pt1 | contig 12544 bp, 9 predicted proteins | sample TroBogypolimnion_40_FD_10682 | JGI IMG/M metagenome (IMG submission 10682)
TTAAATCCATTTTTTAATTTCTAATGCGTGCTCTGCAGCTGCCGATTCGGCTTCCCGTTTTGATGAACCTTTTCCTTCGGCCACCAGCTGGTCGTCGAGATATACTCCCACCACGAAAATTTTATCGTGATCAGGACCGGATTCGCTTAAAACTTTATAATTCGGCGTGATAGAAACTTTTTCCTGCGACTGTTCCTGAAATTTAGATTTTGAATCTTTGTAAGAACCGTCTCTTATAATTTCCGCCAAATTTTTCAATAAATTCTTCTTTATAAAAGTGTCGCAAATTTCATATCCCGAATCTAAGTATAATGCCCCCATAAATGCCTCAAAAGTGTTGGCCAAAATATAGGCCCTGGCCTTGCCCATTTCTTTGGACTCGCCTTTTGAGAGCAGAAGAAAGTCGTTAAAGCCCAATTCTTGTGCCACGCTGGTCAGCATTTTTGCGTTAACCAAGGCAGCTCTCCAATTAGTTAAGTCGCCCTCCGTTTTTTCAGGATACTCCCTGTAAAGATGATCTGTTACAATCAACTCCACCACGGCGTCCCCCAAAAATTCCAGTCTTTCGTTATGCTCCAATTTTAATTCCGGATTTTCATTTAAATAAGACCTGTGTGTAAAAGCATGCTTCAAAAGACTTTTATTGTTAAAATCCACTCCTAACTTTTTTTCTAAAATTTCAAAATCCATTATTGTTTTTCACCTGCCTCTGCAGGCGGGTCAATTTGTTTGTAAACTGTGCCCAAAACTCCATTAATAAATTTTCCCGATGTCGGCCCCGAAAATGTTTTAGCCAATTCAATTGCTTCGTTTATGGCAACCTTGGGTGGCACCTCTTCTTTATTGGAATATAATAATTCCAACAGTCCAATTCTTAAAACATTCCTGTCAATTACTGCAATTTGAGCAATTGGCCATTCGGGTGCGGCTTTTTCAATTATTTTATCAAGTTCGGTAATGTGTTTTTCTATTCCTGAAATGAAGCTCCAAATAAAATCCAGTTCTTCCAAGCCCGGTCCAAAATCTTGAATGTTTCGTTCGGTGATTTCTCTTAAACTTGGTTTTTTGTCATAAAAATCCCACTCGTAAAGTGACTGCAAAACAATTGAACGTGATAAATGCCTGCTGGCCATAATTTAAACTTTTTTATTTTTTGTCAGTTTTCTCAACTTCTTTTATTTCTTTCTCTCTTGTTTTCTTGTCTTTCTTGGTAAGTTTTCCTAAAACATTAACAACTTCCTGGCCCTTGTAATGACCGCAATTTAAACAAACCGTATGAGATAAAATAGGTTTTTTGCATTTTGGGCAAACATTTAATTGCACATTTTTTATGTATTTGTGCATTCGGCTTCGGCCCACTTTTCCCCTCGTATGACTATGTCTTGGTACTGCCATTTGATTTCAATAAATTATTTTTTATTATTTTCTATTGTATAACAAATATTAAAAAGTTGCAAGAGCAGACAAAGAAAACAGCCCCTAAGGCGGGACTGACTTTCTTTGAGAATTAATTAGAACGGAGAAATTTCTTTCCAGGTTGGCACGCTCAAAGAATTCTTTACGTTAAGAATTTGAGTAGCGGGACATTGAAAGCCGTCCTGGTCGGTGACCGTGAGTGTTTCGGATGGATTTCCGGTGTTTGAATATGTGTTGCAAACTGTTGTCCCGGTTGTAGTGCCGTTCCATGCGCTATCTAGCCCCCAAGCAAAGGAACATGTGCCGTCCCCATTATTTTGTGAATAGCATGATGAAGAAACGGCCGACAAACAAACCTGTTGCTTGACCATTGGGCTAGCGGGAGTAACGGTGATTACAGGATGCGGCCAGGCGTGAATTGAGGTTATAAATGACGGCGCTAAACTCGTGGCAATTGTCTTGTTATTTGCATCAAGGGCCATAACGCGCCAATAATACCTTTGATTATATCTCAAATTATTTACATCAGTTGTCGTAACCCGTCCTATTATATTTAGACCGGTTGATGTCGGGTTGCCGCCCAATATCGGGTTTATATCGCCCTGATTGGCCACATCGGTAAAAGAACTGTTTGTTGAAACTTGGTAGTGAAATTTACTTACAATACCGCTGTAAGTCCAGCTTAAGGTTTCGGTTGTTGCGTCGTCATCCAGATTGCCACAATCGTTTTCTGTTGCCGGCAACAAACTTATAGTTGGAGTGGCATTAATATTCACAGAACAAGTGGCGTAATTATTGGTTCCATTCACATGTATCGTTGCATATTTTGCTCCGACAGACGAATAAGTTCCGGAAATAATTTGAGAAGTTGAAGTTCCGGAAGAAACATTCATGCCCGAGGTAGTCCAACTGTATGTATATGGCAAAGTGCCACCGCTTATTGTCGGCGTCCACGTTACTACAGCTCCCGTTTGAGTTGTAGAAGGTGAGCCGGCACAACTTACATGAAGGTCGTTAGCCGATTTTATTGCCGTGCATTGAGTACTTAAACCTCCATTGTATCCGGTGCAATACCAAGATTTGGTTTCGCCCAAATTTAAAGAAGACACGGTGGCAGGGCTGGAACCCCAGGCGGTATCACAAAGATTTCCGGCAGGCGCAATTTCTGTATTGGCATAAGTTCTGGAATTTGCCGGCGTTGGAATATAGACGGCCGTACAGGTTGGGCTGGCAATTCCGCCATTTGAGCCGGAGCAGGTCCAAGTAATTTTTGGATTAGCTGAATTCAAAACTGATGAAGAAACATTTGAAGGCGTATTTGAAGTAGGATTACAATTAGCACCGGGATAGCCTGTTGCCGTTGAATAAGTTGTTGCCGAAGAACCGCAAACGCCGTCAATTTTTAATGAAGCCGAACAAGAACCATCTGTGTGTCCCGTACCCGACCCTAAGCATATCCAAGTCCATGGCCCACTTCCACTAAAATTACTCACAGATCCGTTCGTGCAAAGGCTTGGGTCCGAAGATAGCGAATAAAAATTTTGCAAGTTAAACGCCGAGCTACAAGCACCGTTCACAACCGGAGAAGAAGGCGTCGCCGTGACTATTGTGCTTGGATCAGTTATTCCACTTGTGTTTATGGCGCTAACTCTAAAATTATAGGTTGAGCCGTTGGCAAGCCCTGTAACCGTGGCAGCGGTGGTAGTTGACATTGCATCGGCAAAAACAATCCAAGTCGATGAAGTCGAAAGCTTATATTCTATTCTATAACCAATAATTGCCGGCGCTCCGGCAACTATTGTTGGCGCGGTCCACGTTAACACTGACTGAGTATTACCATTTGTGGCAGTTAAATTCGTCGGGCCATACATCTCACATAAAGCCACACCGCCAGTATACAGCGTATTACAAGGCTGAGTATATCCCCCAGTTAGCGCGCAATTTGAAACATTGAAGGCGCCAATTCCTGCGCACGCGTAACCCGCGGTATTGTAGCTTGGATAAGACCACAATATTCCAGTTCCAGCATAATCTCCACAAAGAGCACTGCCTCCGGAAGTTGCGGATGTGCAATTACTTGTACTGGCACAATAACTTCCAATTTGAGAACAACAAAATCTTCCAATTTGAATACAAGCGGTTGTTCCAGTATAAGTGGAACTAGTCCATGTGACTGTTTTATTGCTTGAATTCCATGTAACCGTTGCATAGGCATTATTAGCAAAACCTAAAATTGCCACCACAATAATTAAAGCGCTTAAAAAATGTTTTTTATTATTCATAGGATATTTATATTATGGAGTTGTTGTTTGCGCGGCAGGTCCACAAACACCGTCAACCTGAAGTGTGGCCGTGCAAATGGAACCGGCGCAAGTCCAGGTGGTTGTTGGATTTGTTGTGGTTGGAAAAGTCGGCGACGAAGGCACCGGCGTTGCGTGGTTGGCACAAAATGTTCCAAAAAAAGTTGTCGATCCTGCCGGATAAATTCCATTGTTTACAGTGACATCTGTTCCACAATTATCATTGCCAGTTACAGCATAACAAGAAGCCGGTGTTCCGCAAACGCCAACTCCCGTGCAGGTCCAAGTCCAGGGGCCCGAGCCCGATACCGCCGAAGGCGTTGAACTGGTGGCACATAAGGCGCCGCCACTGGGCGCCAACGTCAACACTTGGCCGTTAGTGGCCGGATTGCAGGCACCGGTAACAGGTGGCATTGAAAGGGCTGCAGTACATGTTGGACTGTCTTGTCCGCCATTTGAGCCGGGGCAAGTCCAGGTAATAGTTGGCGTTGAAGTGCTTAACGTTGTTGCGCTAACATTTGTGGGATTGGCTGAAGTTTGACATGTTGCCCTGCCTGCCGCGATATAATCGGCATTGGTTGCATAAGTTTTGGCCGAGCCTCCGCAAATTCCGTCCGTTGGATTTGTTGCGCTAAAGGCTGTGCATTGAGAAGATTGGTTTCCGGTGTCGGGCGTGTTACATTTCCAGTGCCAAGGACTTTGAGTTGAGCCGTCGCCCGAAACACTGGTTGCCGAACCGTAGTCACAAAGATTATTATTTCCGCTTGGTTGTGCCGCAAAATATTGCGAGTTAACCGAAGATCCGCAAGCGCCGTCGGTTTTGATGTTGGCCACGCAACTCGTAACATTGCTTCCTCCATTTATTCCATTGCAGGCCCAGGTCCAAGGATTTGAAACACTTCCCAAACCGCTTACAGGTCCGGGAGTGCCGGCGTTACAAAGTATAGTACCGGTTGGTTTTTGATAAAACTTTTGATTGTTGGCATTTGTGCCACATTGGCCGTTAACTTTAAGTTTGGCGGCACAAGCTGTATCCGAGCCATCATTTGAACCGTCGCACAACCAAGTTGTAGTTGGGTTGGCGATTGTTGGAAAACTTGGAACAATCTGATTTCCTTTCCCGTCGTAGGGAACAAAAGGATAGCTGTTGCACCATGTCCCGTAAACATTACCCGTTTTCCCGGCAAACGACCCGCTGACAAACGGCACGCCATTATTAGCGTTTGACCCACACTCACCGGCATGCGCTATGGGAGAATAATAAGTTTGGAAATAGGTAAATGAATCGTTGCAACCATCAAGACCAAGTTTCTGCACAAGCCAATTAAGATTTAAGCTGACCGTTTGTTCCGCAGAAGTTACTAAAACCGGAATATAAACCGATTTAACAGTGCCATATTGAGTACTGCTAAAACTATCGGAATAATATTTATTATGAGATGACCAAGCCCAATCCTCTCCATAATTATAATAGTATCCATCGCCATTTTCTGCCGTGGCTTCTGGATAATCTATTCGAAACATATAATAACCCGGTCCATAATAACCCATATTTCCTACGGGATCACCGGAGCCAACAATAAAATCCCAATCGCCAACTTGCGGATAATTATACCAGGCGCCTCCGCTACTATTAACACAGTTAGTTGAGCCGGGTCCGGCTATGTTATTCCAGCCCATAACATCAGAGTAACCAATGTTGTTTACAGTGTATCTGCCATTCCAATTAACCCAGCCCTTATATGCATTTTTAAAAACACAATTCGGACAATCTCCAAACGGATAAGGGTATGAAGAAGGGCTAGCCATTCCCGACCATCCCGTTTCGTTAATATGAGTACCGCCCGTAGAGGCATAAGGTATTGTTAAAGAAATGAAGTCTTGAAAACTATAGGCTAAAATATTGCCCGCCGACAAAAACAAACCGGAAAATAATAAGACTAATAATAACGCTAAATTTATTTTCTTCATTTGTTTATTTTTTATTGCGTACAACTGGCATTTGTTAAAAGAAAAGCGCTACAGGTTGTTTTGGTTGTTCCAACGCAATCCCATGTGGTTAAATATGGAACCGTGGAATAGGCGCTTGGAAAAGCCGGATGGTCGGGATTTGTAGGTTTTACACCATTAGTGCAAAAGGTTCCAAAAAAAGTTGTCGAACCAACCGGATAGGTTTTGGGGTTGGGGCTGTCGCCATTTGTTCCGCAACCGGTATCTATGGTTTTTGGCGCCGAACATTGAGTATTTTGGCAATTAGGATTATTGCTTCCCGCAGCCGCAATGGTACTACAGGTCCATTTATATGTTGTGCCAACATCAGAAACATTAGAAGGCAATCCCGAAGAACAAAGCCCACTACCGCTTGGAGCAGTATCAGACGCCTGTCCGTTGGCCGAACCGCAAACGCCAAGATGACCAATATTAATATTTATGGCAATTGTGGCACCATCGGTTTGAGTGAGTGCTTTTGTGTCTTTATTGTAAATGGGTTGCGACCATTGCATTGTTAAAGTTGTCGGACCGCATGGCGCATCAGGCGGAATGGGAACTGTGTTAGACCAATCCAGCGAGGCGTTGCCTCCTTCGGCAGCCATATTTCCGGTGGTCGGCGATCCTTTGGCTCCCACTGTATAGGTAATTGGAATATCGCCCATAGAGTTACTACAGGCAGTTGATGAAATTGACCCGCTAACAAATACCGTGTCTCCGGGATTATAGGTTGCATTATCCTGCGGACTATTAAGCGAAAATGTCGTAACAGGTGTTGACGCCAAAATAACGCTCGGCACAAAAAACAGAACCGACAAAATAAATAAAATAGTTAGGTAGTGCGAAAATATTTTTTTCATTTTATTTTATTTATTTTTTCTTTTTTAAATTTTAGATTGTACAAAATAATTCCGCCGGCCAAAATAATAATTAGCGCCACCAATAAATATATCAAATACAAAATAAAATTATTTTGGTTAATATTTTTTTGCAGTTGCTTGGCCTGCGCGGAAAATTCAGGTAAAGTAATTTTATTTTCGTCCAGTACTTTTCCCGATTTAGTTAATTTAACATCAATTATGGGCGACACCAAATCGGACTTAACCGGAACAGAAATAATATCAGATGCCAAACCCCCGCTCAGGGAAACATTTTTTAAAACCTTGCCGACTGATTTTCCGCTCTTGCCATAAACAGAAACGTCAAGCTGACCTTGGCCGCCATCACTGGCGTCGGCCGGCCCGATAAATTGAACCGTTAAATTTATATTATCTCCGGCTTTAAAATAATCTTTGTCGGTTTTTATGTACAATATTTTTCCGCCCACTCCTTCAACAACCCATCTGAAATATTGAATTCCCGAAACCTGTTCATTGTTCTGATAAAAACTAACTTGGGCCAAATACGATTCGGGTACCATTAAATTAGGCATTTTCAAAGCAACGTCTTTTGTTTCGCCCCTGGCAAAAGTTATTGGACTGTCATTGTATTCTTTGACAACGGGCATATTAATTTGCCTTTGAAAAATTGTTACATGTGGAATGACAGTTATTTGGTCGCCCAAATTTTGAACTGTTAAATGACCGGACACGTTACTCGCGGGAAGAACATTAATTCCCTCTAACGGCAAAGCCACCTGATGGCTGGCGACAACTGATACTCCTTTTGACAATGCAGAAGACGGCAAGGACGCTTTATTGACGTTAATCCCAGCCAAACCGCCGGCAACCCCGCCCGAAGGTGGTGGCGTTACCGTTTTCCCCGTCCCTCCAAAATTAGTGTTGGCAGGCGAGGCCTGAACATTCGGTGAGTCAACAACAACTTCAGAATTAACGGAATTAATATTTAAAAATTTATTCGCCCCGCTCAAAGAGGTTAACAAATCATTCCATCCCAATTCCGTCCCTTTTGACGTTAAAATTTGAATTCTTAAAATATAATTACCGCTGACAATATTTTTTGGATAGGCAAATGTGAAAGTTTTTTGAGCAGTTCCATTTGGCGCAATAAAAAATATATCCTTTGGCACCGACACGTCAATCAATTTATAATCGGCTGGAGTATCTCCCAGAAGCAATTCAATTTTGTAATTTAAATCACTTAAATAATATTTTTCACTGTTTGAGGCGGTAAATTCTCCTTTTATTTCGTTGCCATTTATTTGGGTTATATGAGATTCAATTACATGAATGGAAGGCGCTATATCGGCCTGAACCACCGGCGCCATTGCTTGCACTTGAAAATGAAAAAAAGTACCTACCAAAAAAACACCTGCACCAATTAAAAATATCTTTAAACTTTTATTCTGCATTAATTATTGGAGATATATAATATTATGTTATTTTAATCTTATTATTTTGTGAAAGCAATAAGTCAATTGTGGATAACTTTTGTGCCTACCTTTTGCGGACCGGATAAAAAGATTTTCGGTGAATTTCACACGGTCCATATTTATCAATCATTTCCATGTGAAGTTTTGTGCCGTAACCTTTGTGCTTTCCCAACCCATATTCAGGATATTTTTCATGAAGCCGTTTCATTATTCTGTCGCGCGTAACTTTAGCAATAATACTGGCCATAGAAATGGAGGCAACTTTTTGGTCACCCTTAATAATGGCTTTCTGTGATATATTTATATTCTCCAGTAAAAAATTGCCATCCAACAATAAAAAACACTCAGACTCCAATAAGTGACGGCCGTCCATTATTAAAGTTAGAGAATTGAGGGCTTCCTTCATGGCTAATTTTGTCGCTTCCAGAATGTTTATTTCATCAATTACTTTTTCAGAAACAATTCCAATCCCCCATTTTATTTCTTTGTGATTAATTAAAATATTATACAACTCCTCACGTTTCTTTTCGGAGATTTTTTTTGAGTCGTTGATTCCCGTTATCAAAATTTCTGAGTTTGGTCTCACGCAAACGGCGCAGGCCACAACCGGACCGGCCAATGGACCCCGTCCCACTTCGTCCAGACCCATAACACATTCAAAACCCATCTTCCATAACTTTTTCTCCTCATTGTAATTTGGATATTGCATGGCTTGATTTTACCACCACAAAAGGTAAAATGGTATATTGATAACATATGCAAAAATTTACCCACCTTCATACTCATTCACACTATTCCCTATTGGACGGCTTGCCGAAAATCGACGAGCTTTTAGATTGCGTAAAAGAATTGGGAATGGATTCGGTTGCTCTTACAGATCACGGCGTTATGTACGGCGCCATTGAGTTTTATAAAAAGGCCAAAGCCAAGGGCGTTAAACCGATTATAGGATGTGAGGTTTATGTTGCCTTTGAAAAACTTACCGACAAGAGACCAAACATAGACTCCAAAAGAAACCATTTAATTTTGCTGGCAAAAAATGAACAAGGCTATAAGAATTTGCTAAAACTTGTGACCATTGCTCATCTGGATGGTTTTTATTATAAACCAAGAATCGATGAAGAAGTTTTGGAAAAATATGCCGAGGGCTTAATTGGAACATCGGCCTGTTTGGCCGGTAAAATCCCGCGACTTCTTTTGGCAAATAAAATCGAAGAGGCCGAAGAAGTAGCCAGAAGATATGAAGGATTTTTTGGCAAAGGAAATTTTTATTTGGAACTGCAACACCACGCCAACATTCCCGAGCAAATCAATGTCAATAAAAAACTGGTAGAACTTTCAAAAAAAACCGGCATTGATTTAATTGCCACCAACGATATTCATTATTTAAGAAAGGATGACGCCGAGGCCCAGGACGTTTTGATGCTCATCAATACAGGGGCCGATATAAATGATACCGAAAGGCTGTCCATGACTCATGACGATTTTTCAATGAAAAGTCCCGAGCAAATGATAGAAGAGTTCAAGGATTATCCTGAGGCAATCGCCAATACGCAGAAAATTGTTGAGGCCTGTAATGTGCAAATTGAATTGGGCAAAACGAAACTGCCGACCTTTCCGTTACCCGAAAAGAAAACTGCCGAAGAATTTTTGGAGGATTTATGTTGGCAGGGATTGGCGGCACGGTACGGGGAAAATCCAGAAGAAAAAGTGACCGCCAGATTAAAATATGAAATTTCTGTTATTGAAAAAACGGGATTTGCCGGATATTTTTTAATTGTTCAAGATTTTGTTAATTGGGCAAAACAAAACAGAATTGTTGTCGGACCGGGCCGAGGTTCAGCGGCCGGCTCAATAGTTGCCTATTTAACCGGTATTACAAATGTTGACCCGCTAAAGCACGACTTGCTTTTTGAAAGATTTTTAAATCCCGAAAGGATTTCCATGCCCGATATTGATATGGACTTTGCCGACAGACGCCGAGATGAAGTTATAAAATATGTCGCCGAAAAATATGGCGCCGACCACGTTGCTCAAATTATAACTTTTGGTACAATGGCCGCCCGAGCTGTTATCCGAGATGTTGGCAGGGCCCTGCAATATACTTATTCTTACTGTGACGAAATGGCAAAAATGGTGCCCGTGGGTATGGACTTGGCCGAAACCTTAGACAAAGTTGACGAATTTAAAGCAAAATATGAAACTGATCCTTTGGCCAAAAAACTTATCGATTTAGGCAGAAAACTTGAGGGAGTCGCCAGACACGCTTCAACTCATGCCTGTGGCGTGGTGATTTCTGCAGATCCTTTAACAGATTCTGTGCCGCTTCAAAGACCAAAGGAATCCGAAACCGGTGTTGTTACGCAATTTGAAGGACACAGCATTGAGGATTTGGGACTTTTGAAAATGGACTTTTTGGGCTTAAAAAACCTCACTATAATAGAAGACACTTTGGCCCGCATCTATGTTTTACACGACAAGCTTTCTATCGACTTAGATAAAATTCCCGATAACGACCCGCTCACTTTCAAGCTTTTCCAACAGGCGCTGACAACTTCGGTCTTCCAATTTGAATCAGATGGAATGAAAAGATATCTGAAAGAATTAGTGCCGTCCACTTTTGAAGATATTACAGCCATGGCGGCTCTGTACCGCCCCGGCCCGATGCAATTTATTCCCGATTATATCGACGGCAAACACGGCAACAAAACCATAAAATATTTGCACCCAAAACTCGAGCCAATTTTAAAAGACACTTATGGCGTTTGTATTTATCAGGAACAGCTGATGAAAATTGCTCAGGAGGTTTGTGGCTTTACCTTGGGCGAAGCCGATGTTTTGAGAAAAGCCGTCGGTAAAAAAATTAAAGATCTTCTCGATGCTCAAAAATCAAAATTTGTTGAAGGAGCGGTAAAAAATGGCGCCTCAAAAAAGGTGGCCCAAGAATTATGGACATGGATTTTACCTTTCGCGTCATACGGATTTAACAAATCGCATTCTGCCTGTTATGCAACAATCGCCTACCAAACCGCCTATCTAAAGGCTCATTACCCGGTTGAATTTATGGCTTCAGTTTTAACTTCCGAACGAAACGATGTAGATAGAATTTCCTTTTTAATTGATGAATGCAAAAAAATGGAAGTGGAAGTTTTGCCTCCGAACATAAATGAAAGCTTAAAAAACTTTACAGTTGTTGACGGTAAAAATCAAATCAGATTCGGCATGCTGGCCATTAAAAATGTTGGCGTGAATATTATTGATGCAATAGTTGAAGAAAGAAAACTTGGCGGAAGATTTAATTCCATCGGAGACTTCATATATAGAGTCAAGTCAAAAGATTTAAACAAAAAATCAATGGAAGCCTTGATTAAATCCGGAGCATTTGACGAGTTCGCCGAAAGAAATCAGCTTCTGGCCAATCTGGAAAAAATGCTTGAGATTGCCAGGGAAAACAACAAAAACAAAAATACCAACCAAATGGGTCTTTTCGCCGTCGCCAAAATAAGCAATAATGAAATAAAGCTGGAATTGGCCAAGCCGGCCAGCAATTTTGAGAAATTAGGCTGGGAAAAGGAGCTTCTGGGTCTTTACGTCAGCTCTCATCCGCTTAACGAATTTAAAAAACTTTTTGAAAAAAGAACAACTCCAATATCAAAAATTGATACCACCTACGTTGATAAAAAATTAGTCGTCGGCGGGCTGATTTCGAACATCAAAAAAATCATAACCAAAAAAGGCCAGCCGATGCTTTTTATGAAACTGGAAGATTTGTCCGGCAAAACCGAAGTGGTGATATTTCCAAATTTGTTGGAAAGAAATCCAAACGCTTTGCAGGAAAATAAAATTGTTTTTGTGGCCGGCCGGGTTGATGACAGGAACGGGGAAATAAAAATAGTTGCCGACGACGTACAGGAGATAATTGTTAACAGAGAAGCATAATTTTAAATATTATAATTTTAATTAATTAAAAAAATATGGAAAATATAGAAAAAATTAGACATTCATTAGCTCACATAATGGCTCTGGCAGTTCTGGAATTTTATCCTAAAACTAAATTGGGAATGGGCCCGGCCATTGAAAACGGATTTTATTACGATTTTCAAATGCAAAACCCGCTGGAAGAAGCCGACCTGGAAAAAATCGAAAAAAGAATGCGGGAAATTATTTCTCAAAAAATAAAGTTTGAGAAGCAGAACATTACCAAGCGACGGGCCAAAAAACTTTTTGCGGTTCAGCCTTACAAATTGGAACTCATAAAAGATTTGCCGGGAGAAAATGTTTCAATTTACACTTCGGGCGATTTTGTTGATTTGTGCAAAGGACCTCACGTAAAGTCGACTAAGGATATTGATCTGAAATCTTTTAAACTGACCAAACTGGCCGGAGCGTACTGGAGGGGTTCAGAAAAAAATAAAATGCTGACACGCATTTACGGCTTGTCTTTTCAAACCGAAAAAGAATTGTTGGCACATCTGGAAATGTTGGCTGAAGCCGAAAAAAGAGACCA
>TBL_comb47_HYPODRAFT_10006561_pt1 | contig 12542 bp, 5 predicted proteins | sample TroBogypolimnion_40_FD_10682 | JGI IMG/M metagenome (IMG submission 10682)
CTATTTCTTATGCCTATATCAAACTGCTTGGTGGCAATGGTTTGATGGATGCTACCCGCTATGCTATATTGAATGCTAATTATCTTAGAGTTTGTCTTCAGGACTATTATAAGATCCTTTATGTTGGTAAAAATGGTATGTGTGCTCACGAAATGATTCTGGATTGCAATCAATTTAGTCTGAGTGCTAATGTAGCCGTTGGCGATATAGCTAAACGTTTGATGGATTATGGTTTCCATGCTCCAACCGTTGCTTTTCCGGTTCACGGCACTTTGATGGTTGAGCCTACCGAAAGCGAACCTTTATCTGAACTTGATAGATTGATTGAAGCTATGATAGCTATCCGCAAAGAGATTGCTGAAATTGAAGCAGGTAATGCCGATAAGAATAACAATGCTATTAAGAATGCTCCTCATACAATGGGAGTTGTAATGGCTGATGTATGGGATAAACCATATACCCGTCAGCAGGCAGCTTTCCCTGTTAAACATGATGATAAGTACTGGCCAACTGTTAGTAAGATTGATGACGCTTTTGGCGATAGAAATCTTCAGTGTACATGTATGTAAGAAATAGAAAGGCTGATAGTTTTTTAGAACATTAATATATTATAACCTTCATCAATTTTATTTGATGAAGGTTTTTCTATTATAACAATATATCCCTTTAAATCCATCAAATGTTAACAAACATTAACAGCTATTCATTAACATATATTAACACTCCTTTTGAATTGCATCTGAAATTTAGTATATTACGATAGTGGTTTAAAGCTAATCATGCTTATCCTGCCATAACCTACCCTTCGCTTGGGCTAACCTACCCTTCGCTTTTGTTAAGTGTACGTCCGCTTTTGCTGAGTGTACGTCCGCTTTTGTTAAGTGTACGTCCGCTTTTATTAAGTGTACGTCCGCTTTTGCAGAGAGTACATCCGCTTGTTCCAACCTTATGTCAACTTGTTTCAACCTTACGTCCACTTACCTCAACTTTATGTCCAATTCTTTCAACCTTACATCTACTTATTTCAACCTTATGTCCGTTTGTTGCAAACATGCCATATTTTGCTCAAAACGTTCCTTGGTTTCCTTGAGGATGGGCATAAAAAAAACCTGCCTTAGCAGGTCTTTTATCATATTATAGATAAGTTTTAAAAAAATTATTGCGAAACGATTGTTTATTACTGCTTACATTGGCAAAAACATGAATGCTGCACTTTTTTGACCGGCACCCGAAGCGTTAATACCATATACACGTATATAATTCTTTACTAATGGAGTAAACTTTGAGAAAATAAGTTTCAAGATAGATGCATTTGGAATAATTACACTCCACGAATCTTCAATATCCGGAGTGGTAGTTATTTCTGCACAATATTTTACGCTCTTATCATGTGTTGTAGGATCTTGATCTACACCTGTTTTATTTCTTTTAAGTTGTACAAATATTTTATAAGTACCTTCATTTTTACCTGGTACTACTTTTTCGATAACAGGCTGCTCAGGTGCAGCATGTTTTTCAGGTTGACGATTGGAATCGAAGCCTGATTTAATTATAATATCAATATCTCCGGCACATATTGGTTTTACATATTCGAGCAATTCTTTTATTTGCCCGAAAACTATTTTACAATACCTGTCGCGAAGCAACTTATGATCACTATTTTTTCGAGCTGTTGTTATGTAACCTGCAAACAAATCGAAATTAATTTTAAAATCGACCTTAGCTATAACTGGATGTTCAAAGGTTATAGGGTCAACATAAAGACCTTTAATTAAAAGTCTATTCCCCAGTTCATAAACGCTTCTGAATTTCTTTTCTGAGCTGTGTAATACTGGTACTAATTTTCTTGTTCCTGCCATTTTATTATGTTTTAAAATTGTTTATTAATTAAAAATAATTACTAAACTGATTAAATAAACTGTCAAACAGAATTATCAGCACTATGAATGGTAATAGGGTTCAATAGCCTCTCTAAGGAGTATGTTGATTATTATTTCAAATTTATTCTCTTTTAAAAGTATTATTTTATTTACGCGCCAAAGATAATAAATAAAACTAATTTAATCCAAATAAAGTATTTTTATAATTGTTAATATTTGTTAAATATTTTTTAAAGCTGTATTTTGATTAAATTTGTATTACTTTTGCACTCTATGAATAATAATAATTGTATGACATAAATACATATATATAAAAATAAAAAAGCGTTAGCTTTTATTTCTGTTTGTGAAAATTACCACTTCTCTAACCGTATAGAAATAATAAGTAATAACGCTCACGTTTCGGCGTGGGCTTTACTTATTTGTACGGTGGGTATGTGGTAATACCTCGCAAACGGATGTAGTTAAGTACCCACGCTTTTTTATTGGAATAAAATGAACAGAATGAAATTATATTAATACAAATAAAATGAAGTGTTTAATTGTTTTTGTTTTGAGGTATTTTACATGTTTAGCCGAAAATTATTTTTTCAAACATAATATTTGTAAGCAAGCTTACAATGTCACAATTAAGTCCTCTCTTATCCAAAGTTTACACACAATACCAAATCATTATAAACATTTTTACTTTAGGCAAAAATAATCTAGAGATGTTAGTCGCCTAAGTCAAGCGGCGACCGACAACCTTGAAGAAAAATAGATATTTATTTAAGAAAAAATCAAATTAGTAATTAATAATTTAATTTATAATTATATGAAAAAAATCTTTATTGTTTTTTTATTTGCAGTTATTGGTTTAACTTGCAAAAGTTACGGAATCCCATATGATGGGCACAACTGTGAATCTGCTGTAACGATAAATCCAACAGATACGGTAAAACAAATAATAATACCTGTAACAGACTCTATATACTGGGTTAAATTTGTTGCTACAGATACTTCAATTTATTTATATATGCATCTTATAGTAGGTGATACAAGTTTTATAAATCAAATGATATTATTTAATGCACCTGACAATTGTAATTCTTATACACAAGTATCTAATATTAACGGAATTTATTTACATTATGGTAACTTAATTATTGGCAATACTTATCTTTTAAAGTTGGTAAATAATAGTAGTAATATAATAAGTAATAAGCTTGTATATTATAAAGGAATTGATAAGGCTCAACAATCACCTAGTCCATGGGTATTTGGTGACGAACCACCTCCTGATACTCTTTGCATGGGGACTAAAATACTAATTGACACTGTAGTTTTAGTATCTGGATATACCATATATACAACTAATACATATCCTATAATAGTAGGAAGCAATGATTTAATAGGTTTTGATTTTAAATCTGGTTGTGGTGATTATTTTATTCAAATCAAATTTCAGGATTTATCAGGAACTCAAATTGCGACTTATAACGGTTATGTTACTTGTGATCCTGATTTTACCTATACATCAAATTGTACTACTTATAATTTTACTGCAAGTACATGCGTAACCGCTCCATATCTAGCCGGAATGTTGTATTACTGGGATTTTGGAGATGATAATGGTAATGTAATATCTACAGATTCTATCCCTTATGCTGCACATATATTTACTAATACAGGTATTGACACTGTAACATTATATATTGGATATATTGGTGGGGGATTGCAATCTATAAGTAAAATAATTACTGTAAATTCACCTGCACAGATTCAATTTAATCTTCCAAATCCATATTATATTCCTTGTTCTGGCGAATATTTAGTAATTGAAGCTTCATTACCAGCTAGTATTGGTAATTTAGTTTATAATTGGTATGCTTCTGATAATAGTCTTATTATAGGTAATACATCAGTTATAGGAGGTGATTTTAGTGATAGTGTTACATTTAAAGTTATAGCAACGGACACATCTTCGGGTTGTTTGTATATAGGGTATTTCGTTATTAAAATAAAACAACCTATTGAATTCACTATTATCCCAACATCACTTTGTTATCCATCACAAGCTATAAACTTATATGTTCCCTATTTTCCAAATATTACTTATTTGTGGAATACACCATCAGGCACGCAGATTACATCAACACCAGATACAATTAATAATATTAATATTAACTGGAATAATCAAGCTCCCGATTCGGTATATGTTTTTGGAAAAGATTCAAATGGATGTATAGTATATCAAGGAAAAATTTGGATTGATACTATAACTTTTTCAACTTTACCCATTCATCCTATAAGCCAACCAATTCTCAACGGTAATTTTAATAACTGCGATACTATAACAACTTATACAGCAAATTACCCTAACGGGACGTCCAATTTTACATGGAACGTTGTAAACGATGTAGACACTACAATTATTTCCGATAGCAGTATTTCAGTTCATTGGAATAGTTTTCCGAACATAACAAACGAAAATCCTGGCTTAGTTACCGTTTCGTATATTGATACTAATGGTTGTATTTCTTCATCTTCGATAGTTGTTTTTCCCTGTTGTACGGGCAAGGACAATTCTGTAACTATTCACGATACTGTTATATATCTATCTGAGATAGCACCTTATAAGTCATATAATATTAATGGAGTTGTTTCAATAGATACTAATTTAACTTTAGATCATAATACTTTTATTATGGGACCGCAAGCTAAGATTTATGTTGCACCCGGTGTGCAGTTTAATATTGATAAATATTCTGTTTTACTAGCTGGTTGCGAATATATGTGGGACGGTATTTATGTAGATACTACATCAGCCACAATAGCTGTAAAAAATAATTCAACAATTCAATGGGCTATCAATGGACTGGTATCTACTAATGGGGGAGTTATTACATTAAATAATGCTAATATGATTCAGAATTATTATAACGTTAAAATTAGCAATGCTCTTGCTGTTAATTATGGAGGTTCTTTTATAAGTACCACATTTAAAGGAACTACTTCATTACCATGGCCTCCTTTAGTAGGTTATAAAACTTATTCGGGTATTAATTGCGACAGCATACATTATATTACTATTGGTAATTCTGCTTTTTCTAATTATAAGAATACTTTTAATAACATGCAATATGGTATTTATGCAATAAATTCTACTCTTAATGTTATTAATAATCAATTCGAATCAATTGCTTATCAAAATAACGGAGGAGTGGGCAGCCCATTTAATTTTTATTATGAAGGTGCTATCTATGCAATGCATACAAAGGCTAATTCCAATCCCAATTATTTAAAAGTTGGGGGTGATGGTCTTAAGACTAATATTTTTAAAAGTTGTGTTACAGGTATTCATTCTTTTGAGTATGTAAATAATCTGGATAATAATCAATTTTATGATGGTAATGTGGGTATTAGCTTACTCTCACCTAGTGCAGGCACTGTTGTACATCGTAATTTTATTACACAATCCAATAACAATACTTTTAATACTTATAGTGGTATAACTATTCAAAATCCTTTTACAACAACTATTTGTAGTGTATCGGTTGATAGCAATACTATTTACAATCAAGCTACAGGTATTTATATGCTGGGGCTATATAGTACTTGGAAAGGATCAAGCATACAAAATAATACTATAAGTAACTTATATTCTATTTATACTAATAGCTTTCCTAATCAATATTATGGTATGGATATTGAATATTGCAATAAATTAAGAGTATCAAACAATACAGTTCATTATTATCCCTATACTAATTTGGATAGTGCACAAAGCTTAACTTCAAGAGGTATTTCAATTTATTATACTCAAGGAGCTATATTACATTCTAATTATTTCGATCAGTTGGGTAGTGGTATATATACCGGTAGTAATTTAATGAACACACAATTTGAATGCAATAATTTTTACAGGAATTATTATGGACTGCAATTTGAAAATGGCTCAACTATAAGCAATCAGGGAAAGGATAGTGTTTTTAACCCTGCTAACACATGGACTGATTATTATAGTACTGATAGAGCACATAAAATTGGACCTTTAGCAAATCCTTTTTTTAATTATTATTATGTTAGTGGAGATTACTTACCTTCACCAAATAATCTTCCAGGTATTTTGATTCCTTTTCTGAATTCTACTAATGCTAATAATTGCTCAATAGATACCTTAACTATATTACCTTATCCTATAGGCATAACAACAGCAGCTATGCGTGAAGCCGCTTTTGGTGCAACTGTAAGAAATCAATTGGTTTATGATACGCTGATAAATGAAAATACATATATTTCTAATGAATATGTGTATAGAATGATGCTTGATGATAGTACTATAATAACAATGGGCGATACAAGTGATTATGTGTATCAGAATTTTTATAATACGATGCAATCATCCAATTCGGCACATTATATAAATGCAATTACAGCAATGGATACTAATGATCTAGTAACTGCACAAAATGAATTGAATTTTATCGCCGATACAACTACTATTGATGATAATAGGATTACTGTTATTAATATTTATCTTGCTTCATGGGCAATTGGCAATTACACTCTAACTGATGACCAGATTCGTACACTTTATGATATTGCTTACCTTGACCCTGCTACTGATGGTGATGCTGTTTATACGGCTCGTGTAATGCTTAATATTAATCCTAATGATGTAAAAGTAAAATCTGCTTTACTTTTACAACAACCTAAGCAGGACAGTAAACCTAATGCAGTGCATGTTTATCCTAATCCTACAAAAGATAATATTACTATTGCATTTGACCAACCTATTTCAAGTAATGGAATCATTGAAATTTGGGATATTGTAGGGAATAAATTACTTTTTAATACTATTCCTCAGTCTACTTCTAAGCAAATAATCAATGTAAGTGGTTTAACTTCAGGCATCTATTTCTATGATATTAAAGTTAATGGCAATAAAATTTCATCAGGCAAACTAATTATTTTAAATAAGTAAGCAACTTTTTTTAAGTAAATCCTGTCTATATGACAGGATTTACTTATTTTTGTATTCAATATGAAATACTTTAAAAGCATATTATTACTATTTCTTCTAATACATGGAATTAATTCTGTAGAACAGATTATTGGAACTAACTTGGTTAACAATCCTTCATTTGAAGAATATTATAGCTGTCCTACTAATGAAGCTCAATTATACAAATGTAAATATTGGTGGGGGTTCAGTACAGATTATTTAAATGTATGTGCAAATATGTTTGTTTCAATTCCTTTAAATGATTTTGGATTTCAATATCCACATACTGATAGTGCTTATGCTGGTCTAATTATTTATACAAATGAAATAATTAATTATGACTACAGAGAAGCAATAAAGACAAAATTAAGTGATACATTAATTGCAAATAAAAGATATTGCACTAATTTTTATATTTCTCTTGCTAAATGTTCATATTCAACTTCACAACCAATTACAAACTACATATTATTAGACTCAATAGGTATGCTTTTTACTAAAGATTCTGTTCAGGATACCCTTACTCCTCTTTTAAACAATGGTATAAGAGTTCAAAATGATATTTTTAATATAGATACTGTTAATTGGTTCCAAATGTCAAATAGCTTTATAGCAAATGGTGGAGAACAATATTTAACAATAAGTAATTTCGATATTGTAATCAATTGGCCTTCTTGGTGGCCTTCCAACGAAACAAGTTTAACTTATGTTTATGTTGATGATGTTTCGGTATGTGAGTGTAGTTTTAAGTTTAGCTTAGGAAATGATACTACTTTGTGTGTAGGGAAAAGCCTTACTTTAAGCCCTAATCTGTCTAATGCTACTTATACATGGCAAGATAGTAGTCATACTTCCACTTATACAGTAACACATGCAGGTACTTATTGGGTAAGGGCTTACTTTGCAGATTATAATATTACAACTACAGATACTATTATTGTTAATTATTACCCAAGCCCAGTAGTTAATTTAGGGAATGATACTACACTTTGCAATGGTCAAGTAATAATATTAAATGATACAATTCCAAATGTAATTTATCAATGGCAGGATAGCTCAATAGCTAAAACAGATACAGTAACTCAACAAGGTATTTATTGGCTAAAAGTTACAGATAGTAATAATTGTATTGTAAGCGATACAATTATTATTACATATATTAATTGTGATACTGTTAAACCCATTATTCCTGGTATTTATATTCCTAATAGCTTTACACCAAATAGTGATGGTTTAAATGATGTATTTAAAATAGTTTCTACTTATGAACTTATTAATTTTAAACTAACTGTATACAATCGTTGGGGTGAATTAATATTTGATAGCGATGATATAAACAAAGGATGGGATGGAACATACAAAGGCAAACCTGTTCCTTTAGGTGTTTATGTCTATCAACTTACAGCAACAATAAAAGACACCGGAGAACAAAGGAAGATAACTGGAAGAGTAACGGTGGTAAGATAGGAAGATGCTGCTCATTATCTGAATATGATAAATGCAATAAATACGAACGATTCAACTACTGCACAAAATGAATTGAATTTTATCGCCGATACAACTACTATTGATGATAATAGGATTACTGTTATTAATATTTACTCCTCGCGATGCTTTTGCTTTTACTCTTAAATAAATTATCAGAGTGGATTAACTGATACCTGTAGTTATTCCAAGTTTATTCTTAAAGGATATTAAAGCATTTCTCAACAAAATACTTAAAACAACAGTCATCAAACCTCCCGGAATAGGCAGAAGAACGCTTGCAATACCTTTAACAGCTTCAACATTAATACCTCCCCTGATAACCGGCAACAGTTTATTGGGATCGTCTTTACTTGGCACTTCTTTTACCAGATTTGAATAGATATCGATAATACAAACACCCTCTTTAAGCCACTCAGCATGTATATATTCAGGATATTTAGTAACAATAACCAAAACATCTGCTCTTTGGCAGGATTCTATTAAATGTGTAGAGCTTTTATTAATGATAGTAATAGAACTATCGTGAGGAACAACCTTAGATGCAGCCGCTTTAACTACCATATTAGTAAGTGAGTTAGCCACAAACTCATCATCCAGAACAAATACCCACTCTTGGTCTCCCTTAAACTGCACACCAGTCTCCTTAAACATCTCAACCAAAGCAGTTGGAAGGCACATGGGGTAAATTTCAGTCTTAATGTCAGGAATCAAAGTGCTAAGTATATTCTGAGGATGAAAACCTTCCACTTCTTTAGCAGGATTAATCCTATTAATAATTCTAATAGGATTAAGATGAGGAGGTAAGGGTTGAAGAAGAACAATGGCGTTAATCTCATCATTGTCATTAAGTTTATCAATAAGCTTAAACAGCTCCTCTTCAGTAGTATCTTCCATCATAATCTTCTTAATGACATAAAATCCGGCAGCTTCCGCTAAATTAACATGTAGAGGGATGTTGTATTTAGATAACGGAATGCAAGAGAAAGCTATAAAGGCTATTCCCGGAGTTTTATTACACTTGGCGTGAAGCGTTTGAATTTCACTCTTAACTTCGATAAAGATCTTATCTTTAATCAAGTCTCCTTTAATGATCATTGTCTCCATAATAATATTGTTTAAGTTAAACGGACGACAAATATACTACAATTGTCTCCGATTTGCAAAGTTATTTCAAAGAAAAAGGTCTTACAGTTAAAATCTGCAAGACCTGTTTACACAAAGTAGTTGTGTTTACTGTTAATGCTGCACTATAACTTTCTCAACTATTTGAGTCTTTTCATTTTGTAAAGTTAAAATATAAATGCCATTAGCAATATTCGAAACATCCATATTGTAAGTATTAAGCAGTTTAATATCTTTAGAAAGTACTTGCTGTCCTTGAATAGTTCTAATAGTAGCAGTATAATTTTGAGGACTAGTACTCTTATTTACAATCGTTAAATTATCTTTGGCAGGATTAGGATATATACCAATCTCCTTGTTATTATTTGTTTCATTGATACCCTCAGTAATGATCTGACTTAAAGAACGCTTCCAGACGTAACCATTATAAGTACCGGCATATATAGTGTTACCGCTTATAGTTATGGAATAAATCGACATATCAGCATCATCAAGACCAGTATTTACCGAAACCCAATTATCCCCATAATCAGATGATATATAGACACCGTTTCCAAGAGTACCCGCAAAAATATACTTGCCACTTACCGCAAAAGTCCAGATAAAAGCACCTGTTGGTAAGCCATTGCTCTTAAGTGCCCAGCTAGCCCCATTGTTTCTAGAACGATACACCCCCAGTCCGTTAGTACCGGCTAAAATATTACTATCAATGATGGCTAAAGCATTAATAGAAGCACTAGGTAGCCCATTCCCAGCTGAAGTCCAGCTTACTCCATTATTTGTAGAACGAAAGACAGTATTGGCATAGGTGCCTTCGAAGATGTTACTATCCTTAATAGCAATAGCATACACATCATAAAGTGCACCTGCATTGGCAGCTGTCCAATTAGTACCATTATTTGCCGAAATAAACATCCCTTGATCAGTGCCGGCATATACAATGCCATTATTAACAGTCAATGTATAGATAAAAGTAGCAGGTAAGCCACTATTTGAAGGTGTCCAACTAGTGCCATTATTGGTTGATGCAAAAACACCACTATGAGAAGACCCCGCAATAAGCGTACCGTTGTTAAAAGCTAACGAATAGATACTTGAGTCAGTTAATCCATTGTCAATAGAACCCCAATTATTACCGTCAGTTGATAGGAATATACCTTCTCCAAATGTTCCGGAAAAGATTTTAGTACCATTAATTACAATACTACTTACAATACCGCTACTGTCAGGGCTATTGGTCTTTACCCATTGAGCATTAGCAGTAATTGCTAAACTAATTAACACAATTAAAAGTAAAATTGATCTTTTCATACTGTTAAAGTTTTAAATTATTAATGCAAAGTTAAGCATTTATCTTTATAGTTTACCATTTCTTGTAAAATTCTTTACTTTATTAATAACAAAGTAAAACAAAAAAAGGCTGAACCATTAAGATTCAGCCTTTGGAATTAGATTAATCTGATACTATTAATACCTTATACGAGCCTTGTAGTGAGTATGTAATAAGTCGTGAGACTTATGACCTAGAGGCTCACCCAAAAAGTCTTTATAGATCTGAGCAACTTCAGGATTAAGATGAGATTTTCTTAGTGGTAAGTGTTCATCTTCTGCATAGATAGCAGTTGCACGTTTACCTCTAATCTCAGGACTGGTTGGTATTGGTTGACCACCACCACCTAAGCATCCACCAGGGCATCCCATAATTTCAATGAAATGATAGTTTGCTTTTCCTTCACGAACAGCTGTCATAACTTTCTTAGCATTAGCTAAACCGTGAGCAATAGCAACACTTAATTCAGCACCTTCCAGGAATGACCATGCAGGAAGAACATCTTTAATCATAACTTTGGCTTCTTTTACACCTTCCATGCCTCTTACAGGCATGATGTTAAGATTAGTAAATGGCACTTCACGACCGGTTACAATTTCGTAAGCAGTTCTTAAAGCAGCTTCCATAACACCACCTGTAGCTCCAAAAATAACAGCAGCACCGGTACCTTCGCCCATGATACTGTCGTATTTTTCGTCGTCAAGTTTCATAAAATCAATACCTGCTTGCTTAACCATCATAGCTAACTCACGAGTGGTTAATACATAGTCAACATCTTGATAACCGCTGTCGCGCATTTCAGGTCTGTTGCATTCAAATTTCTTAGCAGTGCAAGGCATGATAGATACTGACACCATGTTTTTAGGATCAATACCTTTTTTCTTAGCATAATATGTTTTAGCTAAAGCACCAAACATCTGTTGTGGTGATTTACAAGTAGAAAGATTAGGTAAAAGATCAGGGAAAATATGTTCCTGAAATTTAATCCAACCCGGAGAGCAAGAAGTCATCATTGGTAAAGCAACTTGTTCGCCATCAACTAAAGCTCTTTTCAATCTGGTTAAAAGTTCAGTACCTTCTTCCATAATAGTTAAGTCGGCAGTGAAATCAGTATCTAGAACTGAATCAAAACCAATGTGTCTTAAAGCAGCAACCATTTTACCGGTAACTCTTTCGCCTGGTTCGTAACCTAAGTCTTCGCCTAAACCAATACGTACCGCTGGAGCAGTTTGAACTACAACATGTTTTGATGGATCATTAATAGCATTCCATACTTGTTCTACATAAGTTCTTTCAGTTAAAGCTCCGGTTGGACAACGGTTAATACACTGACCGCAATTAGTACATACTACTTCGTTTAAAGGTTTACTCATGAAAGTAGAAATTCTTTGATGATCACCTTTGTTTATAACTGCTAAAGCACTTACTGCTTGCAATTCTTCGCAAGTTCTTACACAACGTTGGCAACGGATACATTTACTGTCGTCCTTGCTGATAGATGGTGAAGAAATATCTGCAATCTTATCTTTAGGATGAACTAAATCAATGAATACATGATCACCTACTCTGTATTCAGAAGCAAGTTCCTGTAGTTCGCAATGACCGTTCTTAAAACATTTTGTACAATCAGCATTATGTTCTGATAGTAATAATTCAATTACATGTTTTCTTGAAGTTCTAACTTTTTCGCTGTTTGTAAATACTTCCATTCCTTCAGAAACAGGAGTAGCACATG
>TBL_comb47_HYPODRAFT_10006562_pt1 | contig 12542 bp, 10 predicted proteins | sample TroBogypolimnion_40_FD_10682 | JGI IMG/M metagenome (IMG submission 10682)
CAAGCCTTTGGCTGCCATGAAAAGATTAATTCATGCTATATGCACCATGAGCAGGCCTGCGCGATGGCTGCGGAAGGATACGCAAGAGTCGCTGGGAAGCCAGGGCTTGTGGTGGTAACAACTGGCCCGGGCTCAATTAATACATTAAACGGTGTTTTTGGTGCCTACACAGACTCAATACCAATGATTGTAATTTCAGGGCAAGTGAAATCCGAAACATGTCTCTCGTTTCATGGGGACTTGAATTTAAGGCAATTAGGCGATCAGGAGGGGCCAACTATTGCTATGGTGACGCCTATATGCAAGTACGCGCGTTTAATTAGAACCCCTCAGGATTTAGTCGTAGCCTTACCTGAAGCCTATAGGCAGGCTGTCACTGGAAGGCCTGGTCCTGTTTGGTTAGATATCCCGCTTGATATCCAATCCTCGCTAGAAGAAATTAATATTCCAGATGTGGTTATTGAGCATTTATCGAATACGTCGAGTGCGCTATTGCAATCATGTACCACAATTATCGAAAAGCTGATGCATGCAAAGAGGCCGCTCATAATGGGTGGCACTGGCATTAGACTTGCGAATGCGACAGAAATGCTTTTAGGCTTGATTGAGGGTGCCGGCATTCCGTTGGCTACTGCTTGGACGCATGATTTAATTGCCTCAGATCATCCCCTTTTTGCTGGGCGCCCAGGCACTATTGGTACTCGCGCAGGTAATTTTTGTTTGCAGTCTGCAGACTTTGTGTTGGTGATAGGCTCAAGGCTTAATATCAGGCAAACTAGCTATAACTGGAACACATTTGCTAAAAATGCGTATGTCGTACATGTAGATATCGATCCCACAGAACTTAGAAAGCCGACGTATCAAGCCGATCTCGCAGTAGAAGCTGATGCAGCTGTTTTTATTGAGACATTGACCTCTTTATTAAATAAGGTGTCCTTGCCTAGCTTTAAGCCATGGACCGACTGGTGCCAAAGAATTGGGGTTGAATATGACGTTCGTAAGGAGCATGAACAATCTGACCCGTTAGTGTTGAATCCCTATGTGGTAGTTGATCGGATATTTAACTTAATGCGAGAGGATGATGTGGTGGTATGCGGTAACGCTTCTGCATGCATACTTCCGTTCCAGATAGGTAGGCTAAAGATCAATCAGCGGATGTTTAGTAACTCAGGTTCAGCCTCAATGGGGCATGACCTTCCCGCCGCCATTGGTGCCGCCTCGGCTTCAGATAGGCGAGTGATATGCTTTGCGGGCGATGGTAGTCTCCAAATGAACATACAAGAATTACAGACACTTAAAACCAGACAGCAAAATGTCGTGATTGTTTTGCTCAATAACGCAGGTTACCTCTCAATTTGGCAGACACATGAAAATTTCTTTGGACGCGTAATCGGTGCAACTCCGGTGAGTGGGGTGGGCTTCCCAGACTTTGCGGCCGTGGCGCAAGCCTATGGCATTAGATCCGAGACGATACAAACCGTTAGTGATTTAAGTAAATTAGACGCCTTGCTAGAAAAAGATGGACCGCTTTTAGTTAACATCATTGTGGACTCAAGGCAGGAATTCGTTCCTAGAATCAAATCAAGGATTGATGAGAACGGAAAATTTGTGACACCAGAGCTAGATGATATGCACCCATTCTTGGATGTGGCTGAACTTGATCGCATCAGGAAATCTGCGGAGTTAATTAGCTAACGCTATTACAAATAATGAAAAGTTTTGAAGCATTTAGATTGCTGTGTAAAGAGCATTCACTATTAAACAAATTACTTTTGAGTTCAACCCAGCCCGTCTTTATTTTTGGCGCGGGTAAGTTCGGAAGAGACCTTGCGGATGTTTTACTTAGGAATAAGTTCGAAGTCGCCGGGTTTATTGAAAGCAATCCAAAGCATAAGGAAGTCGATAGCTTGCCGGTTTACTCTTGGTCGGAATTGAGTCCATTAGACAAGCAGCAGCAAATTGCCATTGGCATCTTCAATCGAATGATGCCCATGGATGAGCTACAAAGATTGGCCGAGCAAGCAGGTTTCGAAAATATTTTTATGCCGTGGCATATTTATGAACAGTTTTCGAATGATTTAGGCTGGCGCTATTGGTTGGGAAGTACGGGCGTAGTTACTAACGCACTTAGTAACATAGAGGCCGTCTACCGTAAGCTAAGTGATGATATAAGTAAGCAGTGCATGCTTGATATCTTGACCTTCAGGCTTGGTCAAAAGACAGGATATGGTAGCTTCAAGCACGAGGACAATCAATACTTTAATGCACTAACGCTAGCCTCCATCAAAGATGATCATTTGTACTTTATAGATGGGGGGGCATATAACGGTGATACTTACTTAGAATTAACGGCACTGACTCAAGTTAACAAGGCGCTCTTATTTGAGCCTGACCCGAATAACTTCGCACAATTGCTTGCAAATGTTAAGCACTTGCAAGAAGACATTACCTGCCTACCTTTAGCCATCTCAGACAAATACTCAGTACTCTCTTTCTCCAGCGATGGTGGGGAGGGTGCTGCCATATCGCTAGATGGAAGTCAGCACATTGCAACTGTTGCACTAGATGATCTCATTCGAAATCAAACATTTAACTTTATTAAGCTAGATGTGGAGGGGGCTGAAATAGATGCATTAAATGGTGCTTCGGAACTGATCGCACATTGCCATCCAATTCTAGCGATATCTCTCTACCACAAACCCCAGGACATATGGCAAATCCCTGAATTAATTAATAGTCTTTGCAAAGACTATCGCCTTTACATACGCCAACATTACTTCAATAGCTTTGATTGCGTTTTATATGCAATTCCTGGTTAGCTTATTTAATAGAGTTAACACTTGATGCGAACTAATTTTCCAGATGCGTTTATCTTCGATCTCGATGGCACCCTGGTTGACTCAGCGCCAGCCATAGGCCTTGTGCTAAACGACATGCGACGAGACCTGGGTTTAGAGCCATTAGCGCTTAAGTTTTATCGCAAGTGGATTAGCCGTGGAGCAGCAGAATTAATTAGCCATTCGTTGGATATTAGTTTGGAGGAGGCAACTCCATATATTGACATTTTTAGAGAAAGTTACAGACAGCTTCCAACACCAGCTAGTTGTGTCTACTTTGGCGTGGTTGAAACGATTGCTAGTCTTTCAGTGCAGGGGACGAAGATAGGCGTCTGTTCCAATAAACCTGAATACCTGTGTCAGAAAATTATTAAAGAGATAGGACTGTCAGACTTTATATCAGTCATTGTTGGTGGCGATACATTGCCAACATCTAAACCCTGTCGTGAACCTGTAGATTTTGTAATCAAGGAATTAGGCGGCACTTCAAGTTCAGCGATATTTATCGGTGATAGTTCGATAGATCAGCGAGCATCTGCAGCAGCAAATGTCCCTTTTGTATTTCACATCGGTGGTTATGATGATGGCGTTAATCAAACTCAAGTGCAATATTCCATTAATAATATCCCACAACTACTGACTATTGATTTCAAAAATAATAGTAACTGCGCCACATATTAAATGGCAAAGCTTCTTGTTATTGGTGGCACAGGGTTCTTCGGAAAATCAATTTTAGATGCATTTTCTAGAGGGTTACTAAAGCCCTGGGATGTAACCAGTATCATTGTTATGTCAAGGAATACGCAAGTACTTCAGCAAGTTGCACCACAACTTATTTCACATAATGTCACTTTGCTCTCTGAAGATATTACGACAACGGATAGTTTGCCATATGCAGATTTTGTGATTCATGCGGCAACTTCAACGGATGCTAGAGACTATATTTCCCAACCTGAAAGTGAGAAAAACAATATCCAAGTAGGCACGTATAACTATTGTAGATTAGCTAAAAAGTTTCATGTAAAAAGCAAAATTATTTATGTTAGTTCAGGAGCTGTCTATGGCGTTCAGTTGCCAACTGTTGATAAACTGGATGAGCTTAGCAAACCAACTAATTTAATTAATATGGATATTGGTAAGCAGGATTATGCTGCAGCCAAACAAGATGCTGAACTGGCAATTACTCAATTAGGTTTAGAGGGTCTAAATGTAAGTATTGCTAGATGTTTCGCTTTTGTTGGATGTTGGTTGCCAAAAGACCAACATTTTGCGATTGGTAACTTTATTGGAGACATACTTAATAATCGGCCAATTGCTGTTAAAGCGAAACATCAAGTTTACCGCAGTTATATGTATGCTGATGACCTTGTAGAGTGGCTGATGACCATTGCAGATCATTCATCAACAGATTGCCCCATTTACAATGTGGGGTCGGATCAAGCGATTCTTATTGGTGACTTAGCTAATGAGTTATCTCAACGCTATCACGTGACTTCAGAAGTCCCTTTAATCCTTGAAACTAAGATGGATATTTATATTCCCTCAATTAAAAAAGCTAAAGATGAGCTTGGTTTGTATTTAAAGTTTGACCTTTTTGCTTCAATACAAGAGACATTAAAAAGGATTGTTCATTATGATAAATAAGTATTGGATTAACATTACTGTTCTTATCGGAGCAATTTTCTGCATAACTGCTTCTGCTAAAACGGGAAATTTTATGCTTAAATCTGAGCCTAAGTTGGTAAATTCAGCTTATATGGATTTAATGTTAGAAGAGAGAAGATTTCCAGAAGCTCAGCGTGGAAAAAAGGAAGGAGGGGGGGGGCGATAACTATAGTTAATGGCAATATTGTATTAGGTAAATCAGATGCTACGTTTGTCAAAATTAATCCAAGCTCTTGGGGGTATGAAAATAACTTCTTGCCAGCTTTAGAGACTGGCGAAAATGATTTAAAAAATTCAACAAGATATAAATACAAAGAATTAGAGCCGCGTGTTGAAGGGCTTATTTTTGACAATGGTATATATTACGTAACATATACAAGATACAGTAAAGTAAAAGATTTAATCTATTTTGTAGTTGCAAAAATTAAGTCAAAAGATAAAAGTTGGACAAAAATATATGAATCTCCTGGATTAATTGCTCCCTATTACACATTAGGAGTCGGTGGAAAAATGGCGGTTAAAGAGGGGAAGTTATTTGTTACGGTTGGGGATTTTAGTTTAGATCGTATAAATGGCTTGACGTCAGATATTGCCGCTCAGAATCCAGATTTACCTTGGGGTAAGATAATTTACATTAATTTAAAAGATGGCACGGAGCATCTATATACGCTTGGTCATCGCAATCCTCTAGGTTTGGTTTTCTTAAATGATGGGACATTACTGTCTACCGAAAATGGCCCCCAAGGTGGGGACGAAATAAACGTTATTAAGGACGGTTTTAATTATGGTTGGCCATATAAGTCTTATGGTACCAACTATGGAGGATTTGGTGAATACAAAGATAATTTACCTGCGTCTCCAAGTGGCATTAAATATGAATCGCCAATGTATGCTTTTGTACCTTCCCCTGCTTTAAGTGAAGTTATACAAATTTCTAGATTTAATAAAAAATGGGATGATGACTTATTGGTCGGATCACTCAAAGCCATGTCTTTGTTCCATATTAAATTAAAAAGCGATCGAGTAATTTTTGTTGAGCCAATTAAAATTGGCTATCGTATAAGAAGTTTGAAGCAGTTTGGTAAAGAGTTATATGTATTAACCGATGATGGGTCAATCATTAAAATGGATTTTATACCTAATGATTCACTTCAATTAAAAGTATATAAGCGGATTCTTAATAAGATTAAAAGAGTAATAAATTAGAGGTTTTACTGGAGATTGTTCCTGAGGTAATTTTGTAGGAGGGGAATCATAACTATTGATCTGGTTTGATTAGGGTCGCTATTTAATTTAGATCCAGACCAAATAATTTATTTGCAAAATTTCCTTAAGAGTTCCCACTTCTATAAATAGATATATAGCAATTTTTATTGATTACAGCACTGTTGATTTTTATATATCGGCCAGTCAGGCTATTGCCGTCATTAAAAATGTAGCTTATTGAAATTTTAAGGTTAACTGTAATCTGTTTGAAACTCCCTTATGTTAGTTGAAGCCTTTAAAAAAATGAATTGGAAGAATAGGATTGATAGTTCTTACAGGTGCAACAGGTTTTCTAGGAAGTAGATTGTTATCTAAGTTGCTTTTAAGCCGAAAGGTTTGCATAGTAGTTAGAGATGCTTCAAAGTTCGATAGAATAAAAAACTATTTGAATCACGATAACTTGCGAGTCTACAACTTGGATCGCAATAGTTTAGATGATATTTTTAAAGAAAATCAAGTTCAAGTTGTTATCCATACTGCCACCGAATATGGTAGAAATTCAGAGTCAATTTCTGAGGTTTTAAATTCAAATTTGATTCTACCGATTAGATTAATAGAACATGCTGTTAAGTATAATGTTCCTTTATTTATAAATACAGATTCATATTTTAATAAAAATGATTCTTATTATTCGAGTCTTTTTAATTACTCATTGTCTAAAAAAAGTCTTTTGATTTGGCTTAAGCATCTCTCAAATAAAATTAAAGTTATAAATGCAAGGTTAGAGCATATTTATGGGCCAGGTGATAATAAAAATAAATTCGTTGAGAAATTGATTATGAATGTAGCAATTGAACGAATTTCTGAGATTAAACTTAGTCAGGGGTATCAGAAAAGGGATTTTATATATATAGATGACGTTGTTGATGCATATGTGAGATTGATTGATTATGGGCTAAGCAATGAGTTCACTTATAAAACTTTTGAGATAGGTTCTGGTAAAAGCATTCAGATTAGAAAGTTTGCAAATAAAGTCAAATGTATTAGTCAAAGTCCTACGCTTTTGAATTTCGGTGCTATCGAATATAGAGAAGATGAAATAATGGACAGTAAAGCTAACGTAGATGATTTACATCAGCTAGGATGGAAGTCCACAGTTAATGTCGATCAGGGTCTTTTAAAGATCATTGAGATATATTCAAATTCTATTGTTAGTTAATAGAATTATATATAATAATTTATGCAAAATATTAATAATGGTTTTATACGGCTATGGTGGCAACTTTCTATTAGAAGACGTTATCAATTTATAACTTTACTGGCCCTTATTCTACTTGGGTCTTTAATTGAGATGGTAAGTATTGGTGCAGTTTTGCCATTTATTTCGGTATTAATTTCACCTGGAGATATTTCGCACTATCCCTTTTTAAAAAGTTTTTTTCTAAAAAGTAATGTACTTTCAGTAATTGATGTTAAATTGGCTCTATCACTTTCATTTGGTTTTTTAGTTGTTTTCTCAAGTTTTATCCGTATATTTATCTTATGGATTTCAACTAAATTTTCCTTCAAAGTTGGTGTTGAGCTAAGTGAGGATATATTTAGAAAGACGCTTTATCAACCTTATTCAAAGCATATTTCAAGAAATAGTAGCGAGGTGATTAATGGAATCTCAAAAGTTAATGAGGTGATTTTTTACATTCTAATACCATTTCAGAACTTAATCGTAGCTGTTTTTTTATCACTATCTATACTTATAGCCCTTTCTATATACACACCTACGTTTAGTCTGATTGTATTTTTTCTTGTAGGATTGTTTTATGTTTTCATTACAATAATTATGAAGAGACGGCTTGCTACTAATAGTTATTTCATCTCAAAAGATTCGACACGAGTTTTAAAAATCCAACAGGAAGCTTTGGGTGGTATTCGTGAAATTCTTATTGATGGATTGCAAGAGGTTTTTTGTAACACATTTAAGCAGGCTGATTCTTCTAGGAGGATAGCTCAAGGTAGTAATCAATTTATAAGTATGTTCCCAAGATATTTAGTTGAAGCATTAGCCATGCTTGCAGTGATAGGAATTGCATTTACTGTCTCATCTGATCCTATCAATTCATCAAACACTTTTCCTTTATTGGGTGCTCTTGCTATTGGTATGCAGCGATTGCTTCCATCGTTGCATCAAATATATACATCATGGGCATCAATTAATGGCGCTAAAGCGTCTTTAATTGATGTGATATCTTTGTTAGATCAAAAAAGTTCAGCATCTACAAGAGCACCATCACCCCTGAAAAAATTTGAAGAGGTTATTTCATTAAAGAATATATCGTTTAGATATTCGGACTCTTCAACATATATCTTCAAAGATTTTAATTTAAACATTAAGAAAGGTGATCGCATTGGGCTCGTTGGTAAAACAGGAAGTGGTAAAAGCACTTTAATTGACTTGATAATGGGCCTGCTGGATCCAACTGACGGTGCTGTGGAAGTTGACGGGTATGTTCTGACTAACGAAAATAAAGAGTATTGGTATAAACAGATCGCACATGTTCCGCAGACAATATTTTTACTTGATGCAAGTATTGCAGAAAATATTGCTTTTGGAATCAGAAATGATTTAATAAATAAAGAGTTGGTAATTAAGGCGGCTAAACAGGCGCAAATCTCTGAAGTAATTGATTCATGGCCATTAGGATATGACACGGTAATTGGTGAGCGTGGAATAAAACTATCAGGAGGTCAGCGCCAGCGCATTGGAATTGCAAGGGCATTGTATAAGGAGGCTAAGGTTCTAATTTTTGATGAATCAACTAGTGCTTTAGATTCGGAGACTGAATCTGCTGTTATGGATGCTATAGATAATTTAAGCCATGATTTAACTATTATAATTATAGCTCATAGAATATCTACCTTAAAAAACTGTTCGTATCAAGTTCAAATATAATATTATATGCGACAACCGTTAATTAGCTTTTGCATTCCTACTTACAATAGAGCTCATTCAGTTTTTAATTTAGTAAAAACTATTACATCTTTATCTGATTCGGAAATAGAAGTGGTAGTTTCAGATAACGCATCATCAGATAATACTGTAGATTTACTAAAAACTATTGACGATTCAAGATTGTTGATTAAATCAAATCAACGAAATATGGGGAGTTTATATAACGGATTAAACGCGTTAAGAAGTGGTAGAGGTAAATATTTATTTCTAATTCTTGATAAAGATTCCTTAAATTTATACGAATTTTACAAATTCAAATCATTCATATTAAATGAGCATAAAGTAGGGTTTGGATTGTGCAATCAACTTGATACTCTGACTATTCAAAAAGAAACAATATTTAAAAAAGGTCGGGAAGCATTTTTAGAATTTTCATATCAAAGCTTTCATCCATCTGGTTTTTTTTTAAAGAAAGAGCTTTTTGATTCTATTTCTAATTTAGATTTTCTATATCAGTCTAGTTTTGTGGGGGAGTTTGTTTGTGATTTTATTATTGCTGAGATCGCAAGAAATTCCGATGGGGTTAGATTCTGCTCCCAGTTGATTATTTTAGAGACTAGGAATAGCGCGCAAAAAATTAGATCTTTCCACAACGTTAGACAATTAAATGATGCATTTTTTTCGCCCTCAAATAGGTATAATCAGTCTGTTAATTATGTTATCCATTCTGATACGCTAGATTTAGACCATTACACTAAAAATAAGACGATTGTTAATGTTTTTATAAACCAACTAGTCTCGGCTACGTTTCAGTATAGAAATATTCTTCATGATGAGGCCATAATGAATCACTATGGGCTGCATCCAACTAAAGTTAATTTTTTTCAATTGGTTAATATAGGCATTATTTTCTATTTTAATTATCGATCTGATGTAGTTAAACGTTTCTACAGCAAAAGAATCTCGTTTCTTGAGTTTGATTTTTATATATTACAATGGGCTTTCAAAAAGTTTTTATGCAGGTTGAATTTTTTTAACGATTTTGCAAGAAAATTACATTCCTATTTACACTGAATTATAAAATGTTAACTATTGCTATTCCTACTTATAACAGAGCTAAATATCTCAATCTTTGCTTGGTGCGTATTAGTGAAGAAATTGACAGTTTAAGTAAAGCGGAATGTTCATTAATTCAAGTCTGTGTGGTCGATAATGCTTCAACAGATGACACGCCTATAGTTGTATCCCATCATCAGGAAAAATTTGGAAACAAATTAGATGTTATACGAAATGATTGTAATATGGGGATGGATTTCAACTTCACTCGATGTTATGAACAAGCAAAAACGCCATATGTTTGGCTATTAGGTGACGACGATATAATTACTCCAGGTGGACTTAAGAAAGTTTTAGAGGTTCTAGTTGGAAGTGAAATTGATATATTGTATGTTAACAACTACTGGTTTCAGGATAGCTATAAAGATAAACCAAAGAAAAATGAAAGGCATGGTACGTTAAAGTTTCGTAGCTCATTAGACTTTGCCCGTTACACGAATGTAATGCTGACATTTCTTTCTGGGCTCATTGTGAGAAGTGGCGTTGGTATGGGTCATCGCAGCGGCTTTTCTAACAGTAATCTGGTGCAATTAAGTTGGGTGCTACCATTGTTGAGTGATGGTAGTAATTTTATGGCAATTAAAGATTGGGTGATTGCAGCAAAAGGTTCAAACTCTAGTGGATATGGGTTGGTTCAGGTGTTTGGATTTAATCTAGTTAAAATCACAAATGATATTCTTAGTACTGAGCCAGTTATTGCCCGGGCGATTCAAAATGGGGCTATAGTTAATTTTTTCTCAGGATTCATTATGGAGTTTCGTAATGGCATGAGTCTATTTTCAGACCGTGATATGGCAATTGGATTGAAATTAGCGTTTGGTAATAATTGGAGATATTACGTTTTTCTAGCTCCATTAATAAAATTACCCTTGTTTGTTGCAAATTATTACCTCATATTCCTTAAAGTGATCCGCCGACTTTTTCTCTCGGTTTTACTTTAATTAATCAACATGAAATCAATCATAATAAGTGCTTTAAAGAGGTTTTCGCAAGTTATAAAAGTGCTAAAACAAGAACGTCCACGCGTAGCCTTTTTTCGACTAGTTGGCTGGGTCAAATATATAGTTGAAGGAAAAGTCTCAGCCTATTTTGTCGGATGGAAGAAATCGTACCTTGGCCGTGGCTCAAGGGTAATTGGCACCCGTTACATTTCCGTGGGTGAGCGTATTTCTATAGGTCGCTATGCTTGGATTGAAGCTTTGTCCGAAAATCAAAAATACCCCATCCAGACTATTATTAAGCTTGGTGATGGATTTAATGCTTCAGAGAGGTTGCATATATCTGCTATCAATCGAATAGAGATTGGAGATAATTGTTTGTTCGGCAGTGGCGTGTATGTAAGTGACCATAACCATGGATCATACAAAGGTGAAAAACATAGTCATCCTAATCAACTCCCAGTTATGCGTGAGTTAGTTTCACATGGCGCAGTTATAATCGGCTCAAATGTTTGGATAGGAGAAAACGTAACCATTGTCGGCCCATTAGAAATTGGTAATGGAGTTGTAGTTGGGGCTAATTCGCTGGTCACACGCGATATACCCCATCACGTGATTGTGGGAGGAGTTCCAGCTAAAGTGTTAAAGCGATTCAATTTTAATACGGGCAAGTGGAATGCATTAGATGAACCAAAGTGAAGCTTCAGTGCAAGTATTCAAGTAGGATTAAAAAAATTGTTGATAATGAAAATATGATTGAAAAAGCAAGCAAGAACAAAGCGGCTCGTGTTATCGCTTTTTATTTGCCGCAGTTCCATCCAACACCAGAAAATGATGAATGGTGGGGACGAGGCTTTTCTGAGTGGACTAATGTAGCTAGTGCAAAGCCTTTGTTTAAAGGGCATGAACAACCTGTCATTCCAGCAGATTTAGGATTTTACGACTTAAGATTACCAGAAACTAGAGAAGCTCAAGCCCTTATGGCATCAACCTTCGGGGTAGAAGGTTTTTGCTACTGGCATTATTGGTTTAATGGTCGTCGGATGTTAGAACGCCCATTTAACGAAGTGCTCTCATCTGGAAAGCCAGATTTTCCATTTTGTTTAGGCTGGGCAAATCATTCTTGGAGCGGAATTTGGAAGGATGAGCCACATCGATTGTTGATTAATCAAACCTATCCTGGTGAGTTGGATGATAAAGCTCACTTTGAATATTTGTTAGATGCATTCCGAGACCCTCGCTATATTAGGGTGGATGGAAAGCCTCTTTTTGTAATTTTCAAACCTACTGATATTCCAGATGCTAAGAGGCGATTTGATCTTTGGCGGGAATTAGCGTTGCAGGCAGGCCTCAAAGGATTGCATATTGTAGGTATAAATATGCTTGATTTCAAAGATGCAACATCGCTTGGGTTGGATGCAGTTATTTTGTCTACTTTGGCCGTCACCAATACCGGAAGCTCATTGGTTAATGAGGCCACTAGAATCATTTGGGGAATTAAAAGACGCTTATCTTTAGGGGGGCCGCGTATCGTCGAATATAGCGAGGCAATCAAACATCTTGTACCTGATTTAAAACAGTTTGATTGTGAAGCATATCCTTGCGTCTACCCTAATTGGGACAATACGCCCCGCAAGGGTCGTAAAGGGTTGGTGCTTACAAATTCAACGCCAGCGCTTTTTGAGGAGCATTTGAAAGATGCCGTAAGTGCAGTTAGTGAGCGTAGCGATGAACACAAGATTGTTTTTCTAAAGTCATGGAATGAATGGGCTGAAGGCAACCATCTTGAGCCAGACACTAAATGGGGATTACAATATTTACAGGCGCTTAAGC
>TBL_comb47_HYPODRAFT_10006563_pt1 | contig 12541 bp, 14 predicted proteins | sample TroBogypolimnion_40_FD_10682 | JGI IMG/M metagenome (IMG submission 10682)
TCAAGGCGGGCGACGCGCTTGGCCAGGGGCGGGNGGGTGGAGAAGAGGGAGAAGATGCCCCCGCCCCGGAGCGGGTTGACGATCATCATGTGCGCCGTGGCCGGTTCCGCGTCGCGCATGGGGCTCATCTGGTTGAAGCCGGCGATCCGCTTCAGCGCCGAGGCCAGCTGATCCGGCCGGCCGGTGAGGTGGGCCGAGTAGTCGTCCGCCTCGTACTCCCGGGACCGGCTGACCGCCATCTGCAGCATCAGCGCGGCGATCGGCCCGAGGATCATGACCAGGACGGCGGCGAAGGGGTTGCCGCCGTCGCGGTCGTCCCGGGGGCGGATGAAGAAGGCCATCCGGGAGAGCAGCATGATGGCCTGGGCCAGCACCGCGCAGAGGCTGCCGATGAGGATGTCCCGGTGCTTCACGTGGCCCAGCTCGTGGGCCAGCACCCCCTCCAGCTCCTGCCGGGACAGGGTCCCGAGGATGCCTTCGGTGACCGCCACCACCGCGTGGTCCGGATCCCGCCCGGTGGCGAAGGCGTTGGGCGTCTCGTCCGGGATGATCGCCACCTTGGGCATGGGCAGGCCGGCCCGCTGGGCGAGGTTGGCCACGATCGCGCACAGTTCCGGCGCCTGGGCCGGGGTCACCAGCTGGGCCCGGTAGGCCGCCAGGACGATCCGGTCCGAAAAGAAATAACTGACGCCGTTCAGGATGATGCTGAGACCCAGGGCGAGGACCACGCCCGATTGGCCGTAGAGCGCATCGCCGATGAACACCAGCAGGGCCGTCATGGCCATGATGAGGAGGAACGTTTTTATTCCATTCATGAATTCACCCCGATCCATTCTAACCGGAGGGAACCGCTACTCTGGTAGCTGCACCCATCCCAAGGAGATGCGCCATGACCCGAAAGGTCTTCTGGGAAGACCCCTACCTGACCGGACATGACACCGTCATCGACTCCGTGCAGGGCCAGGACGTGACCGTGCGTTCCTCCATCTTCTACGCCCTCTCCGGCGGCCAGGAAAGCGATTCGGGCACCCTCGGCGGCCACCCGGTCCTGCTGGCGCGCAAGGAGGGGCTCGAGCTGATCTACACCCTGCCCGAAGGGCACGGCCTCGAGCCGGGCCGGTCCGCGCGCATGGAGATCGACTGGCCCCGGCGCTACCGCCTCATGCGCCTGCACTTCGCGGCGGAACTGGTGCTGGAGTCGGCCTACCGGGCCCTGGCCGGGGTCCGGAAGGTCGGCGCCCACATCGCCGAGACCAAGGCGCGGATCGACCTGGTCTGGCCCGAGAACATCACCCCCTGGCTGCCCAGGCTGACCGCCGAGGTCCAGGCCCTGGTGGACGCCGACAGCGCGATCGTCAGCGCCTTCGAGGACGAGCGCAGGGAGCGCCGGTACTGGGAGGTGCCCGGCTTCGCCCGGGTCCCCTGCGGCGGAACCCACCTCAGGCGCACCGGCGAAGTGGGTAAGATCAGGCTGAAGCGGAACAACATCGGCGGGGGCAAGGAGCGGATCGAAATCTTCGTGGATTAGGAGAAGCCCATGCAAATGAACGATATTCCTTTCGGCACCACCGACTGGTCGGCGATCGGACCCAGCGAGCACCCGGGCACCACCGGCATGGCCTATTGGCGCACCCGCAGCTTCGGCGGGATCCGGGTGCGGATGGTGGAGTACACCCCGGGCTATTGCGCCGACCACTGGTGCGCCAAGGGCCACATCCTGTTCTGCCTGGAAGGCGAGCTGCACACCGAGCTGCAGGACGGCCGGACCTTCGTCCTGACCCCGGGCACCAGCTACCAGGTGGCCGACAACGCCGAACCGCACCGGTCCTCCACGACCATCGGCGCCAAGTTGTTCATCGTCGATTGATGGAACGCCATGCCTTTCCGTCCGTCCTGACCGGGCTGCTGGCCCTGGGGCTGGCCTCCTGCAACGCCCCGGAGGCCCCCGCGCCGCGCCCGGCCCCGTCCAAGGCGGCCGCGGCCCGGCCCCAGTTCACCTTCGCCGCGTGGAGCCAGGTCGTCCCCCTGATCAAGGGGGGCGAGGTCATCCAGACGGTGTCCGGAAAGGGCGGTTTCGCCGTGATCCTGCGGGACCACACCTGGGTGCGCCTGGTCGCCAAGCCCGGCGAGCCCCTGCCCAAGAATCCGAAGGATTTCATCTCCCGGAACGCCCCGAACGCCGCGGCCATCCGCCACACCACCGAATAGTCAGGCCTGCGGATAGGTGATGTCGAACCGGCAGCCGTCGGTGGAGCTGTGCACCTCCACGGTCCCCAGGTCCCCGCCCACCAGGGCCTTGACCGTGGCCAGACCCAGTCCTGTCCCCAGTCCTTCGCCTTTCGTTGTTATGAAGAATTCAAACAAATGTTCCATCACAACCGTGGGCAATCCGGGACCGGAATCCTCCACCTGCAGCTGGACCACCTGACCGTCCGGACCCGGGAGCGATGCCAGCCGGACCGTGACGAAGCCGCCCTTGGGCATGGCGTCCTTGGCGTTGGACACCAGGTTGACCATGATCTGCTCCAGGTTGGTCCGGCGGGTGAGCACCGGGAACGGGCCCCGGCCCAGCTCCAGGCGCAGCCCGATGCTCCCCGGCAGGAGCATGCGCAGCAGATCCTCCAGCTGGGCCAGCTCCTCCCCCAGATCCAGCACCGTGGGCGCGCCCTGGTCGCGCCGGGCCAGCCCCATGAGCCGCCGGGTGAGCGAGGCGGCCCGTTCGCTGCTGGCGTGGATGCGGTTCAGGTGCCGCTCGCCCGGAAGGCAGGCCCCGTCCAGGTCCTGCTGGATCAGCTGGGCGCTGGACCGGATCACCCCGAGGAAATTGTTGAGATCATGGGCGATGCCCGCCCCGAGCGAAGCCATGGTGTTCAGCCGCTCGGTGCGCAGGAGGGTCGTCTGCAGCTCCTCCAGGTCGCGGGTGCGGGCCGCCACCCGCTCTTCCAGCGACTGGTTGTTGAAGCGCAATTCCCGCAGAAGCAGGAACTGGCGGAACAGCATCAGCCAGGTGAGCAGAATGAAGCCCACCAGCGGGACGGCGGCCACCCGCCCGGACGCCAGGTACTCCAGCAGGATGGCCGCCGCGGCCAGGGCGAAGGTGCCGTAGGGGAGGAAGACCCAGACCCGGGACGTGCCGGCGGGGCCGGCGGGATCCTCCAGCGGGGCCCCGGACCAGGCGGCCAGACCCAGGATCAGGGGCGAGCAGGAATAGACCGCGGCCAGCGGCAGCGCCGACACCACCCCCCGGACCAGGAGCGTCTGCAGCAGGGCGATGTAGGCCGCGCCCAGGAGGACGTTCAGCAGCACGAAGCCGAGCACGCCCCGGATCCGCCGGGGGTTCTGCTCCAGCAGCCAGAGCGACACCCCGCCGAGCAGGGTCAGGCGGCCGCAGGCGGCGACCAGGGCGAGGTTGACCAGGTTGTGCGACCGGAAGCCCGCCTCCCAGCTGGTCAAGGCCCACAGGATCAGCAGAATGGAACCGACGAACAGGGCGCTGCCCAGCACGTTCCGGGCCCCGTGGCGGGGGCCGGCGGACTGCCAGGGCATGCGGACCAGGGCGGCCAGGGCCAGGAGCTGGCTGGCGACCCCCAGGACCACCGGCCCGACGTTGTGGGTTCCGAGCAGGGTGGGGTAGCGGTAGTCCAGCCCGGCGGCCAGATTGGCCACCGCCGTGAGACAGAGCGACACCCCCAGCAGGTTCCAGCCCCGGGCCTCGGCGGGGCGTTCCCGGGCCCGGAGGAAGGCGGCCGCGGCGCTCACCAGGTTGGCCAGCCCGCAGACCATGGTCAGCGGAAGGTGGGAGGCCTGGAGCGGAAGGCCCCTGAGCGCCAGCCCCAGCACCGCGGCAAGCGCGCAGATCGCCAGCGCCGGGATCAGGATCGGCCGCGGCGCGGTGGCGCCTGAGCCGGGCAAAGCCATCCCTGATCGCACGATCGCAGTCCTCCCTCAGCTTGTCCATCTTCACCGGGGGTCCTGCGACGGCAGGGATGCGTTCCAGCGGCATATATGAGTTTAACCTGGAAACCGGACCCGCCCTACTGGACCGAAAGGGTCCCCACGGCGCAGCGGGCGGTGGCGTCGGTCAGCACGTTGCCGGACGGAGGCAGGAACCGGAACTGGGCCACGGTGATCGCCAGGCCGGCCGTTCTCGCCAGCGGGGGCACCCCGTCCAGGGCGATCCGGCAGATGGGGGCGGCCAGGGACTTGTCGTTGCCCGGCCCCTTCTGGAAGAGGTTGGCCAGGAGGGTGGTCCCGGCCTGGACGTCGGTCTTGACCAGCGGCACGCCGGTCCCCAGATCGAACAGGAGGTTCTGGACGTACTGGGGATCGCCCGGGGCCACCTTGGCCCAGGTCACGGGTCCCGGAGCCAGGGTCAGGGTGAAGGCGACTCCCCGGCCCCGGTCCCCGGCCGGGCCCACCAGCTCCAGCACCAGGTGGCCGGCGGTGGACAGCCCCGGGTTGCGCACGAACCGGTAGCCGGTGGCCGGAGGATCCACGTAGACCAGGGCGGGCTGCGGCGGCAGGCTTCCCCCCCCGCCGCCGCAGGCCAGGAGCCCGGCCAGGGACAGGAGGGCCCCGGTGAGGGCGAGGAACCAACGGGCGCGGATCACAATGAATTATGTATAAGCCATCTTCCGCCCGGGACAAGGCGAATTACGAAGCCCGCTTGACCACCACCAGGGTCACGTCGTCCTTGAACCCGCCGCCCTCCATGTGGGCGAAGGTCCGGGTCAGCAGGGCCTCGAACAGGTCGTCGGCCGGGCTCCCGGGCAGCTGGCGGACCGTCTCCACCAGGGCCGCGTCGCCCAGTTCCTCGCCGCAGGCGTTCTCCGCCTCCACCAGGCCGTCGGTGAAGATCACCAGGGTGTCCCCGGGGTGCATGGTGGCGCGCCCCTCGGCGAAGGTCGCGCCCGGCAGCAGCCCCACCATGGGGCCGGTGGGCATGAGCCGCTGCCAGGGGCGGCCGTCCGCCGGCACCAGCAGGGGCGGGTTGTGCCCGGCGTTCACGTAGCGCAGATCGCCGTTGGCCGGGTTGAGGCTGCCCATGAACAGGGTGGCGTAGCGGTTCCGGTCCCGGACCTCGTTCATGCGGGCGTTGAGCCGGAGCGCCAGCTCGCCCCAGTCGGCCACCCGCAGGTCGGCCATGGCCCGGAGGAAGGCGGACAGCTGGGTCATCATCAGCGAGGCGGGCAGGCCCTTGCCCGAGATGTCGCCCACGGCCAGGTGCAGCCGGGGGCTGCGGCCCTGGTCCGAGGCCATCCACAGGTCGTACAGATCGCCGCCCACCGCCTGGTACGGCAGGTTCGCCGCCGCGCAGGCCCATCCGGGCGGTTCGGGCAGGCGCTTGGGCAGGATCCGGCGCTGGATGTTCCGGGCCAGCTCCAGGTCCTTTTCCAGCTTCACCGCCTGGATCTGCCCTTCCCGCAGCTCCCGCCCGGTCAGCTGGGAGCAGGTGATGTTCAGCAGGGTCTGGAAGAACAGCCCGTCGTCCTCGTTCAGGGTGCCGTCGTGGGGGTCGGCCGCGTAGACGAACCCGTGGCTGTGGTCCAGGTCCCGCAGCTCCATGGCGTGGACCAGCCCGTTGCCCGCCACCAGGGCGTGCAGGGCGTCGCCGGAAAGGGCCGGCGGCAGCGCGCCCAGGCCCCGGCTGTAGGTCACCCGGCCGGCGGTGTCGACCACCAGGAGGCGCTGGATGTTGAACTCCCCGGCCAGGGTGTCGCCCATGAACCGGAGCAGGTCCTGGGCCGTCTCGCCCTGGCCCAGGGTGCGGGTCAGGTCGAACAGGGTGCTGAGCCGGGAGATCTGCAGGGCCAGGGCCCGGTTCTGGTCGCTCCGGTTCGACTCCAGCCGGCGCCAGGCCAGCAGCGGCGCGGAAATGGAGAGCAGCAGCACCAGGGCGTCCGGCACCTTCGGGGTGCGCACCACCAGGTGCCCGTAGGACTCCTCGCCGAACACCCAGGCCAGGCTGACCCAGCCCGGGCCCGGATGGAGCGGGAACGCCGGGGCGTTGCCGCGCAGGAACAGCCAGCGGCTGCCGTCCCAGATCCCCCCCTGGGAGGCCTTGGCGATGCCCAGGGCGGTGACCCCCACCAGGTGGATGAGCGCCTCCTCGGTCGCCTGGTCCGGGAAGGTCTCCAGGAAATCGATGATCGGCAGCAGTTCCTGGGTCCCCTCGGGGATCCGCATGGACAGTTCCCGCAGGCGCTGGAAGGAGGCGTCGGGGTCCGGGGGGACCGGGGCCGGGGGAGGCGCCGGGTTCACACCACGCGCTTGATCATGCAGCACTCGCTGCCCTCGCCGGTTTCGATGAAACGGATCTCGTCCATGAATCGGCTCATGAGGAGCAGCCCCAAGCCGCCTTTGCGCGGATGCTTGATATACTCCCGGGGGTCCGGCAGCACCACTTCGTTTTCCCGGATGGCCCGGCCGTTGTGGCAGATGTGGACCTCCAGGGCCGCGGGCATGAAGCGCAGCTCGATGTCCACCTGGTGGTCGGCCTCGCCGCTGTAGGCGTGGACGATGACGTTGGTCACCGCCTCGTCCACGGCGATGGAGACCTTGGCCGAGGTGGCGTCGTCCATGCCGGCGACGATGGAGGCGCGCTTGGCCATCCCCGTGACCAGGTTCAGGTAGCGGGTCTGGCTCGGAATGACCAGCCGGAAGGACTCGGGTTCAGCCGGGGTGCGCACTCAGATCGTCCCGTTCAAACGTTGCAAGGCTTCCCCTTCGGTGGCGAACACCCGGTACAGCTGAGTGAAACCCAGGGTGTCGAAGATTTCGAAAACATTTTTCTGGAGGTTGCAGAGCATGATGTCGCCCCCGTTCTCCCGGACCGTCTCGATCAACCCCATGATGGCACCAAGTCCGGCCGAACTGATGTAGTTCAGTAAACCGCAGTCCAGCAGGATGGTGTACTTGCCCTCGTGGACCAGTGCCTCCAGCGCCCCTTCGAATTGGCGGACGGTATGGGCGTTGATGAAGCCCTCCGGCCTCAACACCGCGACACCGCCCACTTCATGGACCTGGATCAAAAGGTCAGCCATCCGCACGCTCCGAGCACCTGGCTGAATCCTATCGTCCCCATGAAAGAATTGCCAGCCGTGGGTCGATCTCCCCCAAATGGGGTAGAATCAACCAAAAGCCGAGACCGCTATGGACGAGAGCAATCAAGCTGCCCTGAAGACGCTGCTGCAACAGTGGATCAACGACCGGCACCAGGCCCTTCGGGAGCAGGTGCTGTCCGCGTGGCGCGACGCCCAGTCCAGCCTGGTCCCGGACGACCAGCTGGTGGAGCTCATCCTGGCCTTCGCCGCCCCCGCCCCCACCGTCGTGGAAGCGCAGGACACCGACGCCGATCTGGGCGCCGCGCTGGACCTGCTGGCCGAAGCCGGCACCCAGGGCGAGGTGCTCAAGCGGCTCCTGGACGGAGCCATGCGCTTCGCCGAACGCAGCGCCCTCTACGTGATCAAGCAGGGCATCGCCAGCCTCTACGCCCACCGCGGATTCGACGCCGAGCATCCCAAGCTGGGCGTCCCGGTGGTCCCGCCGGCCGAACTGGAGCAGCTCATCCAGGGCCATGCCGCCCTGCTGGACGCCCCCGGCCCGGCCTACACCGCCCTGCTCGGCCCGCTCAGCCGGTTCGAAGCCAGCGGCGTCCGGATCATCCCGCTCCACCTGCGCCGCAAGACCGTGGCGCTGCTGCTGGTGGACAGCGGCCTCCAGGAAGCCCTGCAGCATCCCAGCGACCTCCGGGCCGTCGCCCTGGCCGCCGAGGTCCGCCTGGCCTACCTGGCCGGCGCCAAGGACGAGGAGCGGGCGGCCCAGTCTGAAGCCCATCCGTCCGTCCTGACCCAGCGGATTCCCGACGCCATCGCCGAGAGCGCCCCGCCGGCGCTGGACCCCATGGTCCGCATCAACGCCGAGCGCAGCGCCCGGGTGCTGGTGGGCGACATCGAGCTCTACTTCCCGGCCAAGGTCGCCCAGGGCCAGAACCAGGGCAATCTGTACGCCGCCATGAGGGACGAATTGGATCGGAGCCGCGCCTCGTTTGTGGAGCGCTACGGGGCGGAGCTGGAAAGCCAGCACCAGATTTTCTACAAGACCGTTGTCCAACAGCTATGCGCGGGAAACCCCTCCCGCCTCGGCCCCGCCCCCTGGGCGGCCCGGTGACGGCAGGCGGCCATGGAAAAAACATTTGTCGACCCCAGTGACAACGGCCTGGAAACATGGTAAATCCTTGATCCTTTGACGGGATTGAGGGAGCCATGGCGAATTTGGGTAAAAAATGGACTTGTTTCAGCTGTGCGGCGAAGTTCTATGACTTCACCAAGCCGGAGGCGCTGTGCCCCAAGTGCGGGGCGAACCAGAAAGAGGCGCCGGCCAAGCCCAAGGCCGTGAAGAAAGAGAAGGTCGTCCTGCAGATCGACGACGATTTCGTGCCCGAGGTGGATGCCGACGCCGCCGGCGACGACACCCTCGAGGAGAGCCTCGGCATCTCGGGGGCCCGGGCCGAAGGGGTCGACCCCGGAGACCTGCAGATGGACGACTACGACGAATGACCCTGGCGGTGGCCCGGGTCGGCGTCGACCGCCACACCCACCTCGAAGGCAGCCTGGACCCCGCCTGGGTGCGCCAGCGCGCCCAGGACCAGGGCCTGACCCCGCCCCAGGCGCTGGAGGCGCTCTGGCGCCATGAACCGGTGCCGTTCGAAGGCTTCATCAGGGCCTTCTTCTTCAGCTGCGGGTTCCTCCGGAGCGCCGAGGCGGTGACCGCCGCCCTCCTGGCGGCCGTGGACCGCCTGCCGCCGGCCGGGCCCGGCCTGGACCGGGGCATCGATCTGTGGGTATCCCCGCACTTCCTGGTCAAGCAGGGGCAGTTCCTCACCCTGGACGCCCTCTGGCGGGGCATGGACGACGGCATCCTGGAGGCCCGCCGCCGGGGCGTGCGGATCGCCGTCGTCATCGACGCGGTCAACCATTTCGGAGCCGAGCACGGGCACGAGGTGCTGGACCTGGTGCTGCCGGGCCGGCCGTCCTGGGTGATCGGGTTCTCCACCGGCGGCCTGGAGGGGGTTCCCTTCAAGGACTGGGCGCCGGTGTTCGCCCGGGCCCGCAGGGCCGGCCTGCGGCTGGCCGCCCACGCCGGCGAGAACGGGCCCGGCGCCAACGTCCGGGACGCGGTCCTGGAGGCGGGGGTGGAACGCATCGTCCACGGGGTGCGGGCGGCAAGCCACCCTGACATCGTCGAGCTGCTGGCCGAGCGCCAGATCCCGGTTGATATCTGCATCACCTCCAACCGGGCCCTGGTCCCGGACCTGGGGGGCCACCCCCTGCCGGCCCTGCTCCGGGCCGGGGTCCGCTGCGCCCTGGGCACCGACGACCCCGGGGTGATCCCGTGCACCCTCGCCGGCGAATGGGCCGAGGCCCGGGCCCTGGGCCTCGCCGAGGCGGAACTGGAGGCCCTGGCCGCCCACTCCGCCGCCGACGCCTGGTGCCTGGCCCCGCCCCTCGCGTAATGGTGCGTGAATTCCGAGCCTTTTCATGGCAAAATAGCGGTTTCGTAGTGCGCCCGTAGCTCAGCTGGATAGAGCATCAGGCTTCGAACCTGAGGGTCGGGCGTTCGAGTCGCTCCGGGCGCACCACGAAAGAGCTTTACGAGGCGACCCTTGCGAATGTGGCGGAACTGGTAGACGCACTGGATTTAGGTTCCAGCGGTTCACACCGTGCGGGTTCGAGTCCCGCCATTCGCACCACTTGCCGGCCCAACAGCTTCTCCTTTCCAAACTCGCAGCAGGAGCACCCATGCAATCCAGCCTCACCCATCACACCGCCACGCGGAAATCCCTGGAAGTCATCGTTCCCGCCTCGGAGGTGACCGCTGAATTCAGTAAAGTGATCGCCAAGCTGACGCCCAAGGTCAAGATCCCCGGCTTCCGGCCCGGCAAGGCGCCCAAGGCCGTCCTGCTCTCCCGCTACGACCGCGAGATCCAGTCCGAAGTGGCCGAAGCCCTGATCGAGAAGCACTTCATGGAAGCCGCCGCCTCCGCGGGGGCCCAGCCCATCTCCCGCCCCGCCCTGGAGCAGGTGGAGCTCAAGGAAGGCGCCGACGGCAAGTTCAAGGCCCTGTTCGACGTCGCCCCCCAGGTGACCCTGCCCGAGTACAAGGGCCTGGCCGTCACCAAGAAGAAGCGCATCATCGACGAGGCCGCCGTGGCCGACCAGCTGGAAGCCATGCGCCAGGAGGCCGCCAAGTACATCCCCGTGGAAGACGGCGGGGCCGAGCTGGGCCACTACGTCACCCTGGACATCAAGGTGAAGCCCCAGGGCATGAAGGCCATGGACTACAAGGACCAGGTGATCCAGCTCGCGGCCGAGCGCCCGTTCGACGCGGAGATCCTCGGCATGCGCGTGGACGAAGCCCGCAAGTTCTCCATCACCATCCCCGAAGCGGACGCCAACAAGGCCATGGCCGGCAAGCCGGTCGCCTATGAAGTGGTAATGAAGGACCTGCGCGTCCGGGAAGTGCCCGAGCTGAACGACGACTTCGCCAAGGACCTGGGCCCCCACACCGGCCTGGACGATCTGAAGGCGTTCGTGCGCAAGGACCTGGAAGCCTCCGCCGAGGACGACGCCGTCTCCCGCGCCCACCAGACCATCCTGGAAGGGTTCCTGGACGCCTCCCCGTTCGAGGTCCCCGGCTCCATGGTGGCCCTGCAGCTGAACGACTACTGCCAGGAGTTCGCCGAGATGGTCGCCCGCCAGGGCGTCGATCCCAAGAAGGTCAACTGGGAAGCCTACCGCCAGAGCCGCCTGCGCGATGCCGAGCGGGCCGTGCGTTCCGGCTACCTGCTCCAGGCCATCGGCAACCTCGAGGACATCCAGGTGAGCGACGAGGAAGTGGACGCCGAGATCAAGGAGTTCATGGAAGAGCGCAAGGTCCAGCAGTCCTTCGAAGCCTTCAAGAAGCAGCTGGACCAGGGCGGCGCCACCAACGAGATCAAGGGCCGGGTCCGCACCGACAAGATCTTCAGCCACATCCTCAGCCTCGCCACCGTCACCGAGGAGCTCCTGGACCAGGAAGCCTTCAAGGCCCTGGTCGAGCTCGAGCGCAAGCGCGAGTCCGGCGCCCCCGCGGCCCGGTTCGACGCGGGCGGCGTGGAGGGCGGCGACCTGGAGCACCAGGACGGCGGCGACCCCGACGCGGTGGTGGCGGCCGAAGGCCATGTCCACGGCCCCGATTGCGGCCATGACCACTAGGATCGGCATCGTCACGATCTCGGACCGGGCCAGCTCAGGCATCTATGAGGATCTGAGCGGCCCGGCGATCCGGGAGACCCTGAACGCCTTCCTGTCCAGCCCCTGGGAGGAATGCTACCGGCTCATCCCCGACGAGCAGGACCAGATCGAAGCCACCCTCAAGGCGCTCTGCGACGATGAGGGCTGCTGCCTGGTGCTCACCACCGGCGGCACCGGCCCCAGCCCCCGGGACGTCACCCCCGAGGCCACCCGGGCCGTCTGCGACCGGATCATGGACGGTTTCGGCGAGCGCATGCGCGCCGTCTCCCTCCAGTACGTCCCCACCGCCATCCTCTCCCGGCAGATGGCCGGGCTGCGGGGCAGCAGCCTGATCGTGAACCTGCCGGGCAAGCCCAAGTCCATCCGGGAATGCCTGGAGGCCGTGTTCCCGGCCATCCCGTACTGCCTGGAGCTGGCCGGCGGACCTTCCATCTACACCGACGAGACCGTCATCAAGGCGTTCCGGCCCAAAGCCTAGCGTTCCCGTTTGGTTTTTTTCGGGACATGATGATCCTGTATCCACAGGAGTCCGTCATGTCCGCCGAGATCCAGACCTACGCCAACCACAAGCGCATCGACCCCTGGTACCACTACGTGGGCTTCGGCCTGGGGCTGCTGATCCTGGCCATGTCCCTGTTCCACCCGTTCCGCGGGCACGGCGGGGCCTGGCAGATCATCGCCTCCGTGTTCCTGCTGCTCCTGTTCCTGAAGATCCGGACCTACGCCCTGCGGGTCCAGGACCGGGTCATCCGGCTGGAGGAGACCCTGCGCATGCAGTCGCTGCTGGACGAAGGCCTGCGCGCCCGCATCCACGAACTGCGGCCCGGCCAGTTCGTCGCCCTGCGCTTCGCCTCGGACGCGGAACTGCCCGCCCGGGTCAAGGAGGCCCTGGACGGGCAGCTGCCCGGCGGCGAGATCAAGAAGCGCATCCAGACCTGGCGGCCTGACACCTTCCGGGTCTAGATGGACTGGGTTGGCTGTCCCCTCGTCTGCCTTTCCGGCGGAGCCGGGAGCGGATGCACGTCCGCTGCTGCCAGGGTGGGGAGGCTGATGGGGAATCGTCCCAGAGCGGATCGTCGGCAAAATGTAACCATTGATTTAGCCGGTGATGCACGGTGATGAACGGTGATGAAATTTGGGGATGCACCTTGCCGCCCGATTCCGCAAGGGCAACCCAGCCTCGCCTGAAGGCGAGGACCCTGGGCTTTGCCCAGGGTGTTCTGGCGGGTCGTCGGGCGGGCCACACG
>TBL_comb47_HYPODRAFT_10006564_pt1 | contig 12540 bp, 15 predicted proteins | sample TroBogypolimnion_40_FD_10682 | JGI IMG/M metagenome (IMG submission 10682)
AGCCGCAGGAGCCGCAGGAGCCGCAGGAGCCGCAGGAGCCGCAGGAGCTGCAGGAGCCTCAGAAGCCGCAGGAGCCGCAGGGGCCGCAGGGGGCGCAGGAGTCTCAGCCTTAGCCGCCTCCCCAGCCTTAGCCGCACCCTTCCCATCCGCAGGAGCCGCGGACTGGACATTGAGCGCTGCGTTCATGAGCTCAGGATTATCCTTCGCGAGCTTAAGCGCCTTCTTCGCTTCTTCCTCTGCCTTCGCATCCGCCGCAGGACCACCCATAGGAGCCGCCGCCTTAGCCGCCGCTGCTGCCGCCTGCTGTTCGGCGGTCAGCCCACCCTTCTCATCCGCAGGAGCCGCAGGAGCCGCAGGAGCCGCAGGAGCCGCAGGAGCCGCAGCCGCAGGGGGCACAGGAGCCGCAGCCTTAGCCTTGGCTGCCACTTCTTCAGCCGCAGCGTCAGCCTCATACTCAGCTGCAAGGGCGGCAAGGGCGGCGGCATCAATTTCGGAACCCCCCCTGATATTTCCGCCCATCTCTTTGAGACGGCCGAGGTACTTGGAAAGGTTCGTTGCGACCCCGCCGTTGAAAACACTCCGTAGTTTCTCGAGAACGTCGGAGTAGGCCTTGGCTGTATTAGGCGTCTTTTTCATGACGCTTACCTTGTCCGCCGCCTCCTTAAGAGTATCGAAGGTCGCTGTTGTAGCCATTGTCAATTCCAGAGATTAGAACTTCCACTTCTTATCACACTCTAGGCACGTGATGAAGGTCGTCATGGGCTCATCTGCAGAACGTGTCTGCATCTGGTAGTAATCGCACTTGGTCTTGCGCTTGCACCGAGAGCAGTAGAGCACGATGGATGCCGTAACCTCCTTGGAGTAGAGGGCCTTGTCCTTCTCAACCGACTTCTGAATCAACTCGGCCCATCGCACCGGGTTCTGCTGGACAGGCGACATCTCGGCAAACTCGGCAGGCTCCATCGCGGTCAACTGTCCACGAAGCGGGTACAACTCCACGGCCCGATTGCGGTACAGCCCAAGGAATACGGGATTGTCCCAGTCAATGTCGACGAGCCACTGCTGAGCTTCGCGGACACAGCGCTGCAGAATAGCCGTCTCCACGTCGTTGCTGTCGAATGAGTTGCGGACCAGAGTGCGCAGGGGGTGGTCTACGAACACGTTGGACGCGTGGATCGTATGCACGGGCGCAGACTGACGGGCCTCGGCTGCCGTCTCTTCGTCGTCGTCTTCAACGGGTCCTGCACCCTCTTCGTCCTCGTCGTCTGCAGCTGGATCCTCCTCTTCGTCCTCGCGGAACGTACACGACTGGTAGAAGTCGTCGTACTCCGTAGCCTTCAGGTCGTGGTACTGGTTAGCGTGTGAGTCGTAGTCGTCCGTATTGCTGTTCGCAGACTTCATCACCACCAGCGTCCCCGAGAAGACGTCGTCATTGAAGGGCGGTGGAAGCATGTGTTGATTTGTGGTTTCGTCGTCAGGGTCGTCGGATGGAACGCCGAAGACCGCGAAGACCTCTTCTTCGTGTGGAATCTTGCCTTGGAACTGGAGAGCAGGCTGCCGAGTCTTCTTGCGGAGCCACTCGAGGACATCTGTGGTCTTGGGAGGAACAGTAAGCTCGGACAGCGTGCCGGGGACACCGATTGCAGTTGCGACAACCATTGAGATTCCTTTGGCATGGTTGCTTAAACTCCATTTCCAGGGGGTTTGGACGTACTTGTAATAAAGCGCCCGACTACGACGAAGATATTGTCGGGAACTTCGTTGATGTAGGTCAGAAGCCAGGACAAGAACAGGAACATCAAAATGAGGACAAACGCAGTAATGAACCACTGAAACCAAGGTGTATTCCACATATCCAGCGTCTGTTGAGTCTGTACCTTTGCAAAGGTCTGTGCGACAGTAGATGGACTATTGCCAGGCGGGTTCGCACCCTCTGCGCCGCAGCACGCGGGGTGGTAGAAGACGCGGCGAGGATTCGGTTGTGGGCTCCACCACCACGGCTTCTGCGGATAATAGTCTTCCCATTTGGGGAGCGGCTCAAACTTGACTATCTCTTGAATAATCTCGTTCGGCATGCGCGCCTTGACGCTTCCACGCAGGACTGCAAAATCGGTGTCTAGCATGTAGACGGGCTCCTGGAAGTACACGATGCGGGGGCTGAGTTTGCCGACGGTCGCGTTCGAAGCCCCTTCCAGTGGAGCCCACTTCTTGAATTCAGTCACGAAGCGGACAAACCCCTTGTCCTCTGTCTCGGTCGTGTCGTCCTGTCGGCCGTAGACTGTGGCGATCCACGTAAAGTAGGCTTCATTGCCATGAACCAGGGAACTCAGAGACCAATCGGCGCCCGTGTCAACGGTTGTATTCGGATAGGGAGGAGGAGGAGGCAGGGGTTTAACATCTGTCTTAAAGTAGCCGTCGGATGCATAGTTGATGTAGTCCTTGATTGCAGTTTCGTTCTTTTTTGCGGTCGCGTCTCCAGCCCCCAGGGCTTTCCATTGGTCCGCAATGTGTGGGTCTTGATTGGGGTCGTAGGCACCAACAGGTGGCTGTCCACGAGCCAGACCCATGAAATGCGGCGCCAACTTCGAAAAGAACTTGCATCCCTTCTTAGTTGCGTCGCTCGTCTTCTGAATTGGGATCATCATTATGAGGTACGACGCAGACGAACGGACTAACAGACAGGCATCCGCCTGTGTGCCTGCGCCCAAGGAGCTTTCGACACGAATCGGCGCACCCCAGAACAGCTCCATCTGGTCCCACTGCAACTGACCAATGCCGTATGGGTTCGCCTGCGTAGTATTGAACGACCCGGTAAAGGGTGCAGAGGGCGTGATGGTGATGGAATTGGATGGGATGTAGATGTTTGGATTGACCATGCTTGTCGTGTCGGTTGGGTCTGGAATAGTTACATTTTCTGGATCTGTTGGATCTGGCTTTGGTTCTGGATTGATTGTAATCTTTGCCGTCGCCGCCGTCACATCCTTGTCGATGACCAACTTACATTCTGCACATCCCTCCGTCTCGGCTATCCGAATACCGCGCTGAGTGTTGTCGGCAGGACGCGGACGTGTGGCCTTGCGTGTGATCGTAAGCTGTTGCGGTTGCGAACTACCACCTCCCATTGTAAGGAGCAGAGAAATCAAGTATCTGAAAGTAACAAGATGCCCAGCAGCAACCCGATGGGCTTGAAGCCCGGCTACCTGAACTGGTGGCAATCACTTATCCTTGCGTTCGCCTGTACACTTGCGGGTGTCATCGCTGCAGTAAGCGCGACATCGGGAGGCGTGACGCTTCCTAATGGCGAGGTTAGTTCTTGGGCGACTGACCTTCTCAAGCTATCTCCCCATGCACTGATGCTCTTTGGTCTGATGGCCGACGCAATCACATACGACGGCGTCTACTGGACCTCTACCATCGTAGGTCTGTCGGCCATGCCACTTCACCCACAACTAGAGATGATCGTCAGCGGACTCGGAGTGGTCTTTACGCGGTTAATGTCGGCATCGTCTGAAAAACCGAGTCCGACGACCACCATTAACATCACGAACAGCGCCCCTGCCGCCCCTGCCACGGGCGGCGCCAGAATGTTCGGAGGCAGTGGGTTCAGGGGGTGCACCATCTTGGGAGGAGACATTCCGAAGGAACACAAGACCGCAGAGTCACTCGTGGTGACCGCGTCGGTCATTTCCTACTTCTTCCTCGACCTCTGGTTGAACCGCGGCGTTATCAATGCGATCGGTGTCCTCGTCTTGGGCATCGTTCTCATGGGCGGACAGGCAATGTCGATTACGCAGTGTTTCAAAAGCCCAGAAGAAAAGTCGCTCACTGCAGGTGTCTTGTACGCGGTATTGTTCGGCTTCATCATCGGAGGTACGTACTACTCCTTCTTCCAGGCCTTCTACCCAGTCTACCTACCGAGCTCGGTTATCCCTCTGTCGAATACGATTACGAGCCTCAACCTCGACACTGGATTCGTCTACGTACCAGGCGTTGGGCTTGTGTCGTCCACGTCGCCGCAGGGCATGCAGGCGATTGCAAAGGGAACTGCCATGTCTCCCGATGAAATGTCGACTGCACTGGAAACGACGGGTACGATTGGAACGGGTGCTGTCGGTGCCGCCGCTACGTGTTCTTAAGTGCGCCACGTAAAATAGAATAGTACATGATCACATTTGTACCCGAGTGGCGTCCACTCTCCACACCGTCTCGGTAGACAACCACCGTAGGCACCGCCTGAACACCCAGTGTACGCGCAATGCCCTTGGTGTCGTCGTGGGTATTGACCGTCTCCCACGTAATTGCAGGAAAGTCCTCCTTCATCTGCTCGATTGCGGGCTTGATGTGCTTGCAGGGCATGCACGTCGGAGACCAGAAGTGATAGGCGATGACACTCATTTAGTATTACTCCTCGGTCAATCTTTAACTCACCTTCTCGATGGAAACGTTCGTCAACTCGGCGCGCAGCATGGTGGTGCGCTGCGACACATTCTTGGTCAGCGTGATACTCCGAGTCTTGCACAGCTCTTGAAATGCCTTGTACAGATGCTTGTCCACCAAGTCTCTGTCGAAGGCATCCAGGTGTTCGCGCATCCAGTGAAGCAGTGCACCCTGTGTCACAGGCGGTCCCAGAACAGCAAGTGGGCACCCTGCAACAATCTCTGCACTCGGTGGAGGGATCACAATCTCCTTCTTGCCGTCTACGGCCTCACGTGCCATGTGGTCCACGCGGTCGTTCTGAATGGACAGGTCGTCCGAACCACCTGTGTGGGCCTTGACGTGGACGAAACGGTGAGACTTGAACTTGGAGATGCGCTTCACGATGTCCTCGATGAGATCGCGATGCGACACGTCCTTGCCGTCCGACGTCTTCCAGCCACGAGAGATCCAGCCCGTTACCCACGTACTCACGCACTTGATGGAGTAATCCGAGTCGGAGTATACCACCACATCCTCATCCAGACAGCCACGTCTCTCCAGAATGTCGATCGCCAGTCGGATGGCCGAGAGCTCCGCGCGGTTGTTGGTCTGATCTTCTTGGTCGGGGACACGAGCACCCTCTGACCAGTCGGGATGTTCTGGAAACCAGGCAGCGAATCCAGCACGAGCACCTTGACGTCCGTTACTTGGGCAGGATCCATCTGTGAATACGCGCATGCTCCTTATTCCTTTGCCTGTTGTAATTCCGTTTCGGCCTCCGCAGGGTTGTCCCAGTACGAGGTATCCAGTGTCCCTTCCACCTTGGGCACGTGTTCATACCGGGGAAACGTGGTGACGCTGCAGCGGCTGACGATGGCAGGTTGTAGCAGGGGCTCCTCCACATGAAACCAGATTCGGCAGCGGAAGGAGCGCTGTTCCAACGAACGACGCAACGTCTGCTGACACGCCGCACTCAAAAAGTGAGCGTGCCACACCAGTAGGATGCGCACACGAAAATGCGTCCGAGAGGGAACGAAGGACATCCATTGGGTTAACCAGGGGGCAAAGTCGTCGATGGAGTTCATGACGGCTGCGTCCACTTCTTCGAATTCGGCCTCGTGGCCATGAGCTGCCTTGTACTCTGCCCAGTGGTCGGCAGACAGGCGGTCATTCATGCACTCGTACAAGATGCGGTGCGGGGGTGGGAAGGAGTCAACTGGCGACTGTGGTGGGAAGGAGTCCATTACGAGCTCTCTGTAGTCGACGCAACGATGCGTTTAACTGGGATGTCGGCCGACACCACGTAGAGGCTGTTCTCTGTGAGGACCAGGAACACCTTCTCCTCCTTCAGGCGCATGATGGAGGCGATGGGCGACGTGTACTCCGTGTCCGACTTGACCAGGCACTTCTCGTCGCCACGGACACCAATGCAGCAGGCCTTGGTAAGCGAGTCAGAAAAATAGTCAAGGTAGATCGGGCGGTCCTGCTCGATGGCAATCTTTGCAGCCGCAGCCATGACTGTCGCAGAGGGGCAGCTCATTTTGTAACACCCCAAGTCTTTGAAGTGCCGCGTTTGAACGCTGGTTTACTTGGCGCAGTCCTCCAGCTTGAACCTGGACTTCATACACAGACACGGCGTGTCGGTGCGGGGGACGGAGAGCAGTCCGATGGCCAACTCCTTGACGAGCTTCACCTTGGGTGCGATGGCGGCAAGGAAACGGACAAGGTGGTCCACGTGCTCTTCGCCCTGCGGAGTCTTCGGCAGACGCATGCTCTCCTTTGCGTCGTCCACTACCTGACGAACCATGGTCTCCATGACTCCAGGCGGCAGCAGGCCCCGGGTGAACAGCTCGGCCACGTAGACGGCGAATCCACGCTTGGTCTCCTTCTGCTTGGTCCACGCAATAATCACGTCATTGAACGTCGGGTCAGTGGACGGAGGCACGATAATGACTGCAGTGGTATCGTAGAGCGTGTCAAACATGCCGATCTGAACCGCCAGGTCCTGCCGCGCGTCCTCGTGGGACTTGACAATGTCATTGTAGACATCGGCCAAGATGGGGGCGTAGAAGTTCTGCTTGATGCCGCGGTCAAAGAGCAGGGTGGTGATGCGAAGGCGAAACATGGCATCGCGTGCAGCCAGCTTGGTCTTGATGGCTGTCACCAGCTTCTCGTAGGTCTGTTTGGAGAGCTTGTTGATGAAGGCATTGATTTCGTCGTAGTCGGGGTCGTCCTTGTCGCGAACCTTACGCGCGACTTCTACCAGGACATTGGACCGCCAATTGTCATTCTGAACAGGAGGTGCTTCACGACGAAACGCAGGACGACGGAAGGTGGGGCGAAACGAAGTTGCGAGACGCTGAAGCAGTGCCGCAACTTCGGCTGGAAGGGGGCGAGTGAGGGCAGCACGGTTGCTGTAGATGTTGGTTACAGTGTCCATCCCGCCCTCAAGTTCCCTTGCTACTGCATAGATTCGTTTTTGGTAGGACTTACATGGTTTCAGCGCACTGCAGGTATGGAGGTCGGTCGTTTCTACTACAAGGTTCACGTGACAAAGGCCCATACGTATGGGCCTCGTAAGTTTCTGGGGGTCACGGAGTTTGGCTATGCTACGTTTGAGGGTCCCGAGGCGGGGCAGGTGATGAGCGAGTCGCCGCAATTGTGGACGTTTTACGCAGAGGGCGAGGCACGCCCCATCGTCAACCCCATTCCCGAAGGATGGGTGGAGGGACCCGATGGTGGACGCGAGCCGACCCGGGAAAACGAAAACATGCGTCCTCAACAGTAAGGAGGTCTGCCAGAATGTGGACTCTCTGGTATCACGATCCCGCAAACAACGACTACTCGATGGCAAGCTACATTCGCATCTTCCAGGTCAACGATGTCTCCGACTTCTGGACCATCGTGGACGGTATTCCCAAGGAGATGTGGGAGTCAGGTATGTTCTTCTTCATGCGTGGCGAGATTCCGCCGCTCTGGGACGCCCCGGAGAACGACAAGGGCGGTGCGTGGTCCAAGAAGGTGGACGCAGCCGACACGCATGCCGTCTTCGTGGACTGCATGGTCCACTGCATTGCCGAGTCCTTCCTGAAGGGACAGAACGAGACCATCTCGGGCGTCACGGTCAGTCCTAAGGGCCAGTTCCACATCATCAAGGTCTGGAACTCTATGACCAAGGTGTCAGACCGCAAGCTCTTCAACCCCACGCTCAAGATGAAGTTGGGCGACGACATTGCCTACAAGGCGCACAACCAGAGGCCGAAGTAGACCGCCGCGTCCGCCGCCGCGTCCGCCGCCGCTTCCTTCCTTGTCCAGCTTGTCCAGCTTGTCCAGCTTGTCCAGCTTGTCCAGCTTGTCCAGCTTGTCCAGCTTGTTCAATAACAACCGCTCGCCGCGTCGCACCCGGGTGGGCGATACCATTAGTATGAACCCTCTTTTTGTACTCGTCTTCTTCGGCCAGCATTCGCATGAGCCATGCCCTTTTCACGCGAAGACGGCGCTGAACCTCAGGGTGTCTCAAAGCCATCAACGCCTGGACTGTACCGGGGTTTACAATTTCAGCCCCCTTGTTCGGCTTGGGAATATTGGGGCGATCCATTGTTAAATGCACTCACAATTGTTGGCGAACCAGTAGAACGACATGTACATGAACCACGCCTGGAAGACCGTGGTACTGACCACCAAGACAGCCGTAGCCGTCTCCTGGTCCATTGCTTTTTCAAAAGGAATAAGGTTGAACCAGGAACACTTGGGGGGCATGCAATGGACGCCGCACTGCGTCTCTGTATTGCCCAGGCCATCTGCACGATTCACCTCGACCCGAAGTTGCGGTTCAATGTGGTTCAGGTTACCCAACGGCTGTTGAACGAGCTGTTCCAGACAGTAAAAACGGATTCGCGTGGTTCAGGGACTACTCTCCCTGGCAGGTTTCTCCAACCGACAACCATGGCACTCTCCAACGCCTCCATCATCGCCTTTCAGGCCGACCGCGGCGCTCGTCACCACTCCAACTACATTGCTCGTTTCCGAGCGCGCTTCCCGACGTCAACCATGACGGACTCCGAATTGATTGAGGTCTACAAAATGGCAGTGAGCGAATTCCAGAGCAAGGATGGCGTGGCGCACGAGCGATTCATCACCGAGGGCGTTAGCAACCAAGGATTTGGGGTCTACACGCAGCAACACGTTGATTCACGTACGGGAGTCTTTATTAAACCAGACAAAAAGAGGGTTGCACACCGAAAGATTCTTGACTGGGTCTTCGGTCCGGAGCCCGTTATTGGCCAAGCGATTGACCAGCACAGTGTGATCGGATCTGGCAAAATCACGACGCGCGACCGCCTGGACGAAGACCTGTGGATCCAACGCCTTGCCGTGCAGCCCAAACTGTTTGTCTACATGACGCTCGGTATCGACTATCCAGAGCCCGACACATTCTGCGAGGGCCCGACGCGGAAGATGGTCTGCGCCCGCGTGCGAGACACAGACAATCGCAAGTTCAAGCTGAAGTTTGAGGACCTGGTGGCTGAGATCCAGGCTGCACTCGCGTAAGGTTCTTGGCGAGCATCGTAGTAAACACGGTAGGAATTGTATTCCCAAGCTGCTTCCACTTATCACTCACCGACCCCACTAACTCAAACCCCGCAGGAAACCCCTGGAGACGCAAGCCGTCCTCTAGCGACAATCTCGTGTTGACGCCGTCCACCACGTATCCATCCCAATTGTGCTTGTTGCCGTACGGAGACCCACGGCCGCCACATCGGATGGTATACGCGACCTTCTTTTCAAATGGCTTGCCCAGATACTCGCCCAGGGTCGTCTCGTGCTCAAACCGCTGGAAGTCCAGCAAGGGCAGCGGGTCTCCCCCACGCACACCCACCAGCAGGACTCGCTTACGCATCTGCGGAATCCCGTAGTCGCTGCATGTGACCTTAGTGTACGCCACATCATACCCTGCCTCCTGCATCGTGCGCGTGATGACGGCAAATGTCTTGCCTTCATCGTGACTCAACAGAGCAGGCACGTTCTCAAAGAACAGGTACTTGGGCTTGTGGTGGTTCACCAGCTTCATGATTTGAAAGAACAGGACACCGCGCGTGTCGTCGAACCCCAGGTGCTGGCCCGCATTGGAGAAGGGCTGACAGGGAAAGCCAGCACAACACACGTCGAATGCGGGCACTGTCGCCGGGTCAATGGCATACAAGTCACCCAGTGGCTCGATGCCGTAGTTGGCCTTGTATGTCTTGCGGGCGGAGGGGTCAATGTCGCAGGCCATCACACACTCCATGCCCTCGGCGGCAAGCGAGTGGTGAAAGCTTCCAATTCCACAGCAGAGGTCAACAAACTTCAGCGGTGGCATTGGGAGTATGTTGAGTTGTGGTGGACATTCCCTTTTTAACCGAGGACAATCTCATTCCAGAGTGGGCCCGAACGCTAAAAACGGAAACCACCGCGGGTTGAACAAATAACCTTACCCCCGACAACGACTACCATGGCTAGCAACATGCGCTTCGCTCACTCCATGTCTACCATCCCAGACTTCATTGCCGACTTCACTGGGCGCGAGGGATGGCCGGGATACGACCCGACCAAGCCCATCTCCGTTGACGAAATCAACCGTGCGCAAGTCTGGACTCTTGAGATGATGGTAGCGTTCATCGTCAATATCCTCCAGGGGTTCCCGTCTCCGCTGTTCGTGATTGTAAACAATGCTATCGTTGATGGCGGCAACCGCTCTACCGCGATGAAGCACTTCACCTTGAACAAGTTCAAGGTCAGTCTGGGTGCATTTGTTGGATTCTACTCGGACCTCATGTCTATCGACACGCATGCGACGCCTGTCGGTGATGCGGCACCTGCGGCATATTCGCCCGCGTACCTCCGCGACCGACAGCGGTTTCGTTCTAACTGGGACAAGCACCAGTTCCCGATGACCACTATCCGTGGTGCGACTGAGGATGAGAAGGCGGAAATCTACAGTCGCTACAATCGCGGCGTTATCATGAAGCTCGGACAGCATCTGGATTCCTGGTTCCACCAGCCGATTGTGAAGTTGGCTATGGCGATGATCTTCCAGACGAACGCAGTTGTGTTCCCACTGGCGAACCTGATTCGTCAGGTCTACCAGTCCAGTTGGAAGAAGACCGTTAATCGCAACGAGCTTGGGTTTGCGTTCCAGATCCTCGTCGGATCCAGCTTTGGTCGCGACCACTTCCATACGAAGATTGAGCAGTTCCTCCCCATCATCAAGAACACGACGCTTGCACAGGTTGACCTGTCCAAGCTGAAGACTATCTGCGAGATTGTCGCAAGCGCTGACCCTGAGAAGCGCGTGGCAGCCAAGAAGAAGGCTGCGTGTTTCAAGAAGTTCATCGGTGCGATGATATACGATATCTGGGAGCAGGCGCACCCAGTTAACATGGCCGCAAAGTGGCGGCCGTTCTTCGTGGATGCGTATAATGTCCTCGGTAAGGAGCAGCTGAGGGCACTGGTGGATGTTGGGACGGCTCGTGCTCACATCGTCGGGCGCCTGGGTGGCGTCTCGCAGAAGGTCAAGGAGTATCTGGACACGAAGGTCGCACCAGCACCAGATGCAGATGCGGATATCGGCGAGGACGACGAGTCCACGGATACGGACGAGTAAAAAACACTACGCGCTACAAGGCATCAAGCACAGCTTGATATCGCCCAGATTCGCAATCACATAGCGGATCATCAGGAACCAATCATTTTTCATGTGGACCTCCAGGTTGTTGGACAAGTTGGAACACTTGGTGAACAGGACCAGGTGCGGTAGGCTGAACGTACCACTCACAATCTCGTCGGGCTTCTGCTTGTCGATGGCAATGTCCGAGGTACTGTCTCCCATAGTCACGGTCTGGGATGCGAACGGCCCCTTGCACGTGAAGGTCAGTGTGGATCCGACGTTCTTGATGTCCACGGTCTTGGCCGAGAGCAGCGTCATGTCCCGGCAAATCTTCTGGAAGTCCATGGAGGGCATCGTGATGCGCGTGGCGAACTCCGTCTCGGGCATGTTGATGTCCGACTCGTCGCGGTCCAGCAGGTTGAGCTTGTTGCGGATACGGCGCTTCTTCTCGCCGTTCTCGAGCGTGATGCACAGGTGGTTGGACTCCGACTTGGAGACTGAAAAGGTAATGGTATCATCGTTCGTTACAGTCTTGACAATGCGGTAGAAGTGGTCCGTATTCAGGCCCACGTCCAACTTGGGTGCGGTGTGATTGTACTCGTAGTGCTCAAACTTGGACGCATGCAGGCGCATGTGCGTCAAGACTGTGCGTGTATTGTCCATTGCAATCATGCGGATTCCGTCCTTGTCGAACACCAGGCTCATCTCCACCAGCATGGACTTGAGGCCCTCGGCAAGGATGCGAATCGGGGCGGTCTGGACAGTCTTCGCTACGACAAGATCGTCCGACATGGTTTATCAATGCTTGCGATGTCTTCTGAAAGTAGATTTCCGCACCCGACGACGCTTGGGTGTCTTGCGACGACGACGCTTGCCGCCGAGTATCGCGGGCGGATCTACAATCGCATCCAGCTGTTTCGCCCAAATCGTTACGCCATTTGTTGCTGTATCTACACTCTTCAAAAATCCCGCCTTCACATCCTCCCCTAGGGCTGGGTTCGACATGCTTCGAATGTACTTATTCAACTCTTCATTCATATGAATATATCTAGCGTGCAAACTCTTAGCACTATTTAAGGCCGTTTTCTTTTTCGTTTTCTTTTTCTTCTGTTCATCGGTGAGTGCCTCGTACTTGGCTATCACGTTTGTATACATTTCCTCCGCGTCCAGAACCTTCCGTTTGGTTTCGGCGGGTAGATCATCGAGATTCCTTTCGGGGGTGGGGATATCTGCTTCATCTCCTAACTCTGGCGACGGGGCCTCCCCTACGTGTTCGCCTTTCTCGACTCCTATATGCAGACGACCAACGTCTCCCGCGAGAGCATCGACCGCCCCAGGAGGAGCCGCAGGAGGTGGCGGTGCCTGTGGCTGTGCCTGTGGCTGTGCCGGTGGAGGCGGTGGAGGCGCAGGAGCAGGTGCAAGAACTAACGCAGGAGGACCCGCTGCCGCCGCCGCCGGTGCCGCCGCCGCCGCCGCCG
>TBL_comb47_HYPODRAFT_10006565_pt1 | contig 12538 bp, 9 predicted proteins | sample TroBogypolimnion_40_FD_10682 | JGI IMG/M metagenome (IMG submission 10682)
AAGAGCCCGAGTTCACTTGGGAGCGGACCGACAAGGCCCAGGCTTTGAGGGCCGCCGCCGGTTTGTCATAGAGACCCCCGTTTGGGGGGGGGTGTGGTTCACCTGGCTCAAAAGGTCGCCACAAGCTCAAAAGACACACAAAGGACACACAAGGGACACTTCGGTGTCCCTTGTCATTTGCGCTCACCAGCCGAGCAACAGATACCCATGGCCTGCTTTGCTTTACTTTGCACTGCGGTGACTCAAGGCCAGCCGATGGGCCGCATCAGAGAGACCGCGCAAAAGCGCCAACATCGGCGGCAACAGTTGAATGGCCATGGCATTGCAAAACTGACCACGCCAAGACGTAAAAAGAGTTCAGTCAAAAATATCACTTTAAAGTAATATAAATTATTTATTATTTTTAAATGATATGATGCAAATATTGCTTTTAGATGATATTTGAAAATGGACTATCTCATTTCAATTGTTGATCAATTCGCGCCACAACTTCGATCGATGCGCAAATCACGCAAGCTCAGCCAAAAGGACTTGGCGCTCAGGCTTGGGGTCTCTCAGTCGCGCATCGCCGCCATTGAGCGCAATCCAGCGACCGTGAGCGCAGGGCAGCTGTTGACGCTGCTGAACATTTTAGAAGTTGGCCTTATATTGCGCGATCAACGCAAAAGCGTCCATCTCACTTCACCAGACCCGGCGAATAAAAACAATGACGCCAAGGTAGAGTGGTGATGGGTGTGCTTTGCGTTTGGATGAACAACGAATTCGTGGGGACTTGGCGAGTGGGGCGCACAGGTCATCATTGTTTCGTGTACGCCGATGCTTGGCTGGCATCAGCGCGAAGTCGTCCGCTGTCTTTATCGTTGCCCATGACAATGAACAATCTGTTGGAGGGTCAGGCGGTCAGCAACTATTTTGATAATTTGTTGCCCGACAATGACGCTATTCGCAAGCGAATCAGGGATCGATTCAACACCAAAAGCACGGACGCATTCTTTTTATTGCAAGAGATTGGCAGAGATTGTGTGGGTGCAGTGCAATTGCTTCCCTGCGGCGTCACACCAGAGCGCGTTGATTCACTCAAGTACGAAGCTTTGTCAACGCAGAGGTTGGTCACCCTCATTGAGAACTTGGGATCTCGAACTCAGGCGTGGGCTCAGGAGGATGAGGACGAATTTCGGCTCTCCATTTCCGGGGCACAAGAAAAAACCGCCCTGCTCTTGGTCAATGGCCAATGGTGTCGTCCGCTGGGTGCAACACCCACCACCCACATCATCAAGCCCGCCATCGGTATCACGCCTGGACGACAGCTCGACCTTCGCTTGTCCGTTGAAAACGAGTGGCTGTGCAACCAAATTGTGCAAGAGCTGGGTTTGCCTGCAGCGCGCTGCGAGATGGAGAATTGGGGAGAACATCGGGTCTTGGTGGTGGAGCGTTTTGACAGGCGTTGGCAACCAGAGGGTTGGCTTGTCCGATTACCCCAAGAGGACTTTTGTCAGGTCAAAGGGATCCCCAGCCACAAAAAATATGAACAAAAAGGCGGACCCAGCATCGAGGCCTGCTTGGCAGTGCTTCAAGGAGGAGAGTCGTTTCATGAAGATGGACGACATTTTTTGTGCGCCAATTTGCTATTTTGGTTTTTAGCGGCCATTGACGGACATGCCAAGAATTTTTCGTTGTTCATGCTCCCCGGTGGTCGCTACCAAATGACGCCGATTTACGATGTGCTGTCGGCTTGGCCAATCGTGGGCAATGGGCCACACGAGTTGCAGTACCGAAAAATTAAATCGGCAATGGCCGTGCGGGGCAAGACCGCGCATTACAAACTGTGTGAAATCCACCCTCGCCATTGGCAAGCAGTGGCCAAACGCAGCGCGGTCATTGGAGCATGGCCTGCCATGCTCGACATGACCCATCGCCTTGAAGCGGCGCTCAGGGCAGTTGAACAACAATTACCCGCCGACTTCCCCCCCGAGCTGGCCAGCAGTGTGTTTCAAGGAGCACGCCAGCACTTGGATCATTTTTTGAAGTGCATAGAAACCGATTGACTTCACGCGCTACCCTGGCTTGCTGCTTGTGAATTGGCTCGTCCCCATGGGTCAATCAACCATCGACTGATATTTCAAAGACACCACCCCCAAAAAGCCAAAATTCCAAAAAAATTGGGACCTCAAACAGTGCCAGTCGCCCTGGAAATATTTAACCTATAAATATTAAATTTCATATCTTTTAAATATAAAATGAGTTATTAAGAATTCTAAAAATAAAGTGCTGATCCAATTCTAATGGGCGCGCTGACAAGAAATTTCACCCGCTGCCCTTGATATCCTCAGAAACGCCCTTATCATTAGCACTCGCAGTAGAGGAGTGCTAGCAAGTCATCTTGCTGGCCACCTACCGCGGGCAAATGCCCGATGAGCGTGAGCTCATCCTGTATTTTTTAACCTTTTAGACCTCATTTGGAGATGGTATGAAACTTCGTCCTCTGCACGATCGTGTGATCGTCAAGCGCATCGAAAGCGAAACAAAAACTGCTTCTGGCATCGTCATTCCTGACAACGCTGCTGAAAAACCCGACCAAGGCGAAATTTTGGCCGTCGGTCCTGGCAAGAAAAACGACAAAGGCGAATTGCACGCTGTTGGCGTCAAAGTCGGCGACCGCGTTTTGTTTGGCAAATACAGCGGCCAAACCGTCAAAGTCGATGGCGAAGAGCTATTGGTCATGAAAGAGGAAGACCTCTTTGCCGTGGTCGAGAAGTAATCCCCATTTTTAAGCATTCAAGGAGTTAAACAACATGGCAGCAAAAGACGTAATTTTCGGCGGCGAAGCCCGCGCACGCATGGTCGAGGGTGTGAACATCCTGGCCAATGCAGTCAAAGTCACCTTGGGCCCCAAAGGCCGCAATGTGGTCCTCGAGCGTTCATTTGGCGCTCCCACCGTCACCAAAGACGGTGTGTCCGTGGCCAAAGAAATTGAGCTCAAAGACAAGTTGCAAAACATGGGCGCTCAAATGGTCAAGGAAGTGGCCTCCAAAACCAGCGACAACGCAGGTGACGGCACCACCACAGCGACCGTTTTGGCCCAAGCCATCGTTCGCGAAGGCATGAAGTATGTGGCCGCTGGCATGAATCCCATGGATTTGAAGCGCGGCATTGACAAGGCCGTGACCGCCTTGGTGGAAGAGTTGAAGAAAGCCACCAAAGCCACCACGACCACCAAAGAGATCGCTCAAGTGGGCTCCATCTCTGCCAACAGCGACACCAGCATTGGCGAGATCATTGCTTCTGCCATGGACAAAGTGGGCAAAGAAGGCGTGATCACGGTTGAAGACGGCAAGTCACTCAACAACGAACTCGAAGTCGTTGAAGGCATGCAGTTTGACCGTGGCTACCTCTCACCCTACTTCATCAACAATCCTGAAAAGCAAGTCGCCTTGCTCGACAACCCCTTTGTGCTCCTCTTTGACAAAAAGATCAGCAACATCCGTGATTTGCTCCCCACATTGGAGCAAGTGGCCAAGTCGGGTCGTCCTTTGCTCATCATTGCTGAAGAAGTTGAAGGCGAAGCCTTGGCCACCTTGGTGGTCAACACCATCCGTGGCATCTTGAAAGTGGTCGCTGTGAAGGCGCCTGGTTTTGGCGATCGTCGCAAAGCCATGCTCGAAGACATCGCGATTTTGACCGGCGGCAAAGTGATCGCCGAAGAAGTTGGTTTGACCCTTGAGAAAGTCACCTTGGCCGATTTGGGCCAAGCCAAGCGCGTTGAAGTGGGCAAAGAAAACACCACCTTGATCGACGGTGCTGGCGCAGGGGCTGACATCGAAGCGCGCGTGAAACAAATCCGCGTTCAAATCGAAGAAGCCACCAGCGACTACGACCGTGAGAAGTTGCAAGAGCGCGTGGCCAAATTGGCTGGCGGTGTTGCCGTGATCAAAGTCGGCGCTGCCACTGAAGTCGAAATGAAAGAGAAAAAAGCCCGCGTTGAAGACGCATTGCACGCCACCCGTGCAGCCGTCGAAGAAGGCATTGTGGCGGGCGGTGGTGTGGCGCTCCTGCGTGCACGCCAGTCCGCTGGCACCATCAAAGGTGACAACGCTGACCAAGAAGCCGGCATCAAATTGGTGCTCAAAGCCGTCGAGTCTCCCTTGCGCGAAATCGTCTACAACGCAGGCGGTGAGCCCAGCGTCGTGGTCAATGCCGTCTTGGCTGGCAAAGGCAACTACGGCTTCAACGCCGCCAATGACACCTATGGCGACATGATCGAAATGGGTATTTTGGACCCCACCAAAGTGACACGCACTGCCCTTCAAAACGCAGCGTCCGTGGCCTCTTTGATGCTCACGACCGAGTGCATGGTCGCTGAGTCACCCAAAGACGACTCAGCTCCCTCCATGCCCGGTGGCGGCATGGGTGGAATGGGCGGCATGGGCGACATGGGCATGTAAAAAGCCCTGGTCTTGGCGCCCCAGGTGCCAAGACGCCCAGTGTGCCCTGAGCTTGTCTCACATCAAACCCGTCCTCAAAAGGGGCGGGTTTTTTTACGCCCATTGTGTTTGTCCTTTACACAAGTGGGACAATGCCACACATTGCGCGCCTGACTTCCCAGGCGCCACCAAAAAAGAGCCATTGCAACATGAAACACATTTTGGTCTTGGGTGCCAGCGGCTTTGTCGGCCACCACCTGTGCGAAGCCTTGAACCGCGCGAGCGCCCACATCTTGGCCCCTACACGGCGCATGCCGGCACGCAGCATCCAGACCCTGCCCTTTGTCGATGTGGTGGAGGCCGACATCACCGACCCCCAGGTCCTGCAAGGCTTGATGCGGGGGGTGGACGCGGTCGTGAATTTGGTGGCCATTTTGCACGGCAGCACTCCAGAGTTCCAACGCGTGCACGTGGACCTTGCGCGTTCAATCGCGCAATGCGCCAAGGCCTCGGGGGTGCGCCAATTGATCCAGATGAGCGCGCTGGGGGTGCCCGACATGGGGGGCGGCAGTTCCCACTATTTACAGAGCAAGTCCGAAGGCGAAGCGGCCATGAGGGACGCATTGAAGGGATCAGACTGCGCGCTCACCATTTTGCGACCCAGTGTGATTTTTGCCAAAGACGATCAATTCATCAATCTCTTGGCGAACTTGCAAAAGCTCTTTTTCTTTTTCCCCTTGGCCCACCCCAAAGCGCAGTTTCAACCCGTGTGGGTGGGCGATGTGGTGAGCGCCATTGTCCATGTGCTCCAGGCCCACACGCTCACAAGCGCGTTCAACCCAGGAGTCCAACCAAGCCTAGCGCCCATTTATGAATTGGCGGGCCCCGAGGTCAAGACCTTTGCCGAGCTCGTTCGATTGGCGGGCGAGCACATCGGTCACCCAAGGCCCATCATCCCCTTGCCCGACTCCATCGCCCGACTGCAAGCCTGGGCGATGGAGATGCTACCAGGCCCCACGGTGATGAGCCGTGACAATCTGGACTCCATGCGGACACCCAATGTGGCGAGCTTGAAGCACCCTGGCCTCAAGGCCCTAGGGGTGCTGTCGCCCAAGTCCTTGCTCAGTGTATTTCCCGCTATGAAGCCGTAAGCCGTAAGCCTCAATTCGCAATTCGCAATTCGCAATTCGAAAGCCTAAAGATTAAAATTGAAAGCTTAAAGCTTAAGCCCCGTTTTTCTTTTTTACCCACGAGACATCAATCCCCATGAACATCTATTTGGTCGGTGGTGCAGTCAGAGACGCGCTCCTCGGTCTAACGGACTCGGACAAGGACTGGGTGGTGGTGGGCTCGACACCCCAAGAAATGCTCGACGCGGGCTTCACGCCAGTGGGCAAAGACTTTCCCGTCTTCTTGCACCGCGAGACGCACGAGGAATATGCTCTGGCCAGAACCGAGCGCAAAGTCGCGTTAGGCTACCACGGCTTTGAGTTCCAGGCCTCCCCAGAGGTCACCTTGGAAGAGGATTTGATGCGCCGAGACCTCACCATCAACGCCATGGCCCAAAGTCCCGACGGTGTTCTCATCGACCCGCATGGAGGACAAGCCGATTTGGAGTCTGAGGTCTTCAGACACGTGAGTCCGGCGTTTCGCGAAGACCCCGTGCGGGTCTTGCGACTCGCGCGCTTTGCCGCAAGATTTCCCACCTTCAATGTGCATCCCGAGACCTTGGCCTTGTGCCAAGCCATGGTGAGCGCGGGCGAGGTCTCGGCCTTGGTGCCCGAGCGTGTCTGGCAAGAGTGTGCGCGTGCATTGATGAGTGTGCGGCCTTCCAGGTTTTTTGAAGTGCTCCACGATTGCGGCGCCTTTGCCGTGCTCTTCAAAGAGTGGTGTGCTTGGAGTGATCCCCCGCCCACCAGGGCATGGGTGATGGCAAGCTTGGATGGACTGGCCCGTCAAGACGCATCCTTGGCCGAGCGTTGGGCGCTGTTGTCATGCCCATGGTTCCTGCACGCGGCCGGGTCCACCCCCAAAGGTCACCACAGGCGTCAACACCCAACACTGCAAGAGCGACTGAAGTCTCCCAGCGACTGCCAAGACTTGAGTGACGTGGTGATCAATTTGGCCGACACCCTCTTTGAAGGACCCCCACTTCACGCCCCCGAGTGCCTGCAATTTTTGCAAAGAATCGATGCCTTTCGTCGACCCGAGCGACTGCAGTCCTGGATGCGGGTGTTTGTTGGGGTACTGGAAGCTTCCCCTGAACATGACCCACACCATGGATTCAAGCACCTGTGCGAAGAGCGCCACTTGAAACTCAAAACCCTCCAAGCCGCTTGGTCCATCCTCGGCACCTTGGACACCAAAGCCCTCACGCAAGAGGCACTGGCGAGTGGTCTACAAGGGATTCAAGTCGGGGAGTGGATTCATCAGCAGCGGCTCGAACACTTGTTCCAAAGTGACCGATTCAAGGCTTAGCTTTTTACGACTGAAAATAAACTGGGTTTGTCAAACGCTGAAGGATTGTTTTGTCATGAATGGGCCAACGTCTGGCAATGGCATCACCAAAATATGCACTGTGGAGCATCGACAATTGACGAATCCATTCATCCTAAAATTCACATAAAGAAGTTTTTCTGCAACACAGTCCAAGCGAGCCAACGCTGGGTGCGTGCGTTGAGAAACGCCTTTTGCGCGTTCAAAGCGGCCGTTTGCGCGCTGACCACATTGAGATAAGCCAAGGTGCCACTTTGGTATTGTGAGAGAGTGATCTTGAGGTTTTGAAGGGCGCTTTGGGCCGCCGCTTGGTAAGCCTCTTCCTCTGCCAAGAGCTCCAAGCTCGCCACCAAATTGTCCTCCACTTCTTGAAACGCGGTGAGCACCACTTGCCGGTAGTTGAGCACTGCCGAATCCAACTGGGCCTGTGCAATCTCTTTGTTGGCTTGTCTGAGACCTCCATCAATGAGGGGCAAGACCAAACTCGGACCCAAGGACCAAGCTTGGTTGCCAACCCCAATCAACGTGGGCAAATCGGTGTTGCGGTAGCCCGCGGATGAGGACAAGGTGAGGGGTGGGAAAAACGCCGCTATGGCCACCCCCACTTGCGCGTTCGCCGCTTGAACCCTCAGTTGGGCCGCATGGATGTCGGGTCTTTTTTGCAGCACAGTGAGGGCCACCACCTCAGGCAAGGCGGGTGACTTTGGAGGCCAGGCGAGCACACTGTCAACGCGGTCCTGGTGCTCCCGCATGGACACAGCAGTCCTTGGTGATGCACCCGACTCGAGCGTGATCAAGGGTTGAAGGGGCAAGGGTGCCAATCGAAGCTCTGCAGGGGCGCGCCCCATGAGAACGGCCAGAGCATGTTCAAGTTGAGCGCTTTGGAGATCGAGGTCGTGTCGCTGGGCTTGGGTGGTTTTGAATTGGGTTTGAGCGATGGCCACATCGGACTGAGACACCACCCCCGAGCGGTACTTGGCCTGGGTGAGCGCCAAGGACTTTCCATAAGCGTCTTCGGCCTCTTTCAGGAGTGCACTTTGGGCCTGTGCCAGACGGAAATTCAAATACGCCTGGACCAAGGTGGCCCGCGCTGAGAGCCTCGCCTGGGCCAAATCGCCGTCGCTCGCTTGCGCATTGGACTTGGCCACTTGGGTCAAGGCATCGATTCGGCCCCAGACATCGAGCTCCCAATTGAGAGACGCATTCAAACTGTAACTCGTGCCTTTTGGAACGGAGAGTTGATTGGCCGCTCGTGAGCTCGAAGCGGTCACATTGACCGTTGGCCACAAGGACGCTTGAGACTGGCGAAGGGTGGCTTGGGCCACACGCACTTGCGCACTCAAGGTCAAGACGTTGACATTGCCCGCCAAGAGCTCGCCCTCCAAGCGGTTCAAGGTCTCGTCGTTCAAGGCGCGCCACCACTGATCACTGCCCGATGGTGCTGAGGCGCTTGAAGATATGGGACCTGAAGAGGATGGGCCTGAGGACAAAGATTCAGGCGCCCGCGCTTGACTCGTCTCCTTCCATTGCAAAGGCACTTGCCAATCGCCCGTGGGCAAGGTGGGGATTTGCGAGCAGGCCACAAGCACCATGAGCCCCACGAGTTCCATCAGCGCGAGCGCCATGGCAAGGCCTGAGGCCAGCGGAGTTTTCTTCAACGTATTGAGTTTCATAATTGATCCATGTGAAGATCAGCGCCAATGGTCAAAAAGTTCATGTTCATGTTCATGTTCATGTTCATGTTTATCTTGATGTTCACCTTCATTGCGAGACCCAAGTTCATGACACGCCCCCCCTGTCCAGAAGACGCGTGACTTGCAATTGGTTTTTTTTCTTAAAAATCGGCCACGAACACACCCATTGTTTGCAAGCCTCTAAAAACAAATACACCACCGGTGTGGTGTAGAGCGTCAAGAGTTGCGAGAGCACCAAGCCACCGAGCACCGCGACTCCCAGGGGAAAGCGCAGCTCAGCGCCATCGCCATGACCCCAGGCCAGTGGCAAGGCACCGAGCATGGCCGCCAGCGTTGTCATCATGATGGGGCGAAGACGCAACTGACAGGCTTGGTAAATCGCTTGGGCTGGACTCATCCCAGCGCGCTGCCGAATCAAGGCAAAGTCAATCATCAAAATCGCGTTTTTCTTCACAATGCCGATGAGCAAAATCACCCCAATCAAGGCGATCACGGAAAAGTCTGTGCCCGTCATCATCAAAGCGATCAAGGCCCCCACGCCCGCAGACGGCAGGGTCGACAAAATCGTGAGGGGGTGGAGCAAACTCTCATAGAGCACCCCCAAGACCAAATACAAGGTGACCAGGGCCGCCAAAATGAGGAGTGGCTGCGTGCTCAAGGACTTTTGAAACGCATTGGCGTTGCCTGAAAACGAGGCCCTCACCGAGACCGGCATCTCCAACTTCGCCAACGCCAGACTCACCGCCTCGGTGGCTTGGGACAAAGACGCGCCTTCGGCCAAATTGAAACTGAAGGAATCCGAGGGCACACCACCTTCATGGCTCACGCCCAAAGCGGTGTTGGTGAGCTGGACTTGGGCGATGCTCGAGAGCGGTATGCGCTGGCCTTGGTTGTTTTGAATTTGGAGGTCTTTTAAAAATTGCGGACTTTGCAAATACTCGGGCGAGACTTCCAGCACCACGCGGTACTGGTTCAAGGGGTTGTAGATCACGCCAATTTGACGCTGGCCAAACGCATTGGCCAAGGCGTTGTCGACATCCCGCATGCTCAGGCCCAGGGACAACAAACGCTCGCGGTCCACCACCAAGGAGGTCTGCAGTCCGCGGTCTTCAAAGTCAGAGTTGATGTCTTCGAGCTCATTCAAGCGTGACAAGGCTTGTCGAATCTTGGGCTCCCAAACTCGCAATTCACTCAACTCATCGGCCTTGACCGTCAGCTCGTACTGGGCGCTGGACTGGCGCCCCCCGATGCGAATGTCTTGCACGGGCACCAAAAAGAGTCTCGCTCCTGCCTTCTTGGCCAACTTGATTCTCAAACGTGCGACCACCTGATCGGCGCTCACGTCTCGCTCTTTTTTGGGCTTCAAGGTGATGAACATCTCGGCAAAATTGCGCTGCCCACCACCCGTGAAACCGGTCACGTTGTCCACCGCCGGATCGGCTTTGACGACCGCCATGAACTCCACGATGCGGTTTTGCATGGACTGAAACGAACTGCTTTGATCGGCCCGGATGCCGCCAAAGATGCGTCCCGTGTCTTGCTGCGGAATGAAGCCCTTGGGGATGCTCTTGTAAAGGCTGATGTTCAACGCAATGGTGGCCACCAAGATCAAGAGCATGACCGGGGGGTGTCTCAAAGCCCAACCCAAGCTCAAGCGATAAGCCCGCTCAAACCCGGGTCCAATGGATTTGAAACCCCTCACCACTTGGCCCGGCAGTTTCATCGCGGCGCTCTTGAGCCCAAGGATCCATTGAGCGAGTCTTCTGAAAGCCGTTACCCTTGAGGGTAAGGTTGCGGGTAAAGTTGCGAGTAAAGCTGAGGGTAAAGTAGTTGGCGAAGTGGATGACGCTACATTGCTGGCCGCCCCGTTCACGCCCACACCGGGCATTGAAGACAGGTTTGGAATGGGCAATAAAGGTGCGGGAATGCGCGCCTTCAAGAGCACCGCGCACATCATGGGCGTGGTGGTGAGGGAGACCACCATGGAGATCAAAATCGCCACCGACAACACCACCGCAAACTCTTGGAAGAGTCGGCCAATGATCCCGCCCATGAGCAAAATCGGAATGAAGACGGCAATGAGCGACAGGCTCATCGAGAGCACGGTGAAGGCAATTTCTTTGGCCCCCACGCGAGCAGCCTCCAGGGGCGTTAAACCCGCCTCGATGTGGCGCGTGATGTTCTCCAGCACCACGATGGCGTCGTCCACCACGAAGCCCGTGGCAATGGTGAGCGCCATCAAGGAGAGGTTGTTCAAGCTGTAGCCCAACAGGTACATCGCCGCAAAGGCACCCGCCAAGGAGACGGGCACGGCGACACTGGGGATGAGGGCGGCACGCGCGCGCTTTAAAAACAAGCCCACCACCAAGACCACCAAGGCGATGGAGATCACCATCGCCTTTTGAATTTCAAAGAGCGAGGATTTGAGACTGGGGGTTCGGTCCGAGACGATGCGCATGTTCACCGCTCGCGGGATGGTGGCCTCGAGACTTGGGAGAATGTCTTTGACCCGCCTCACCGCCTCGATCACATTGGCGCCCGGCTCTTTGCTCAGGATCAACAAGACGGCGGGCTCACCATCTTCGGCACCGAAATTGCGAACATCTTGCACCGAATCGACCACAGTCGCCACATCACTCAATCGCAAAATCTGTCCCGCGTGGTTGGCCAAAATCAACTGCGCGTATTCTTTGGCCGTTCTCGCTTGGTCGTTGGCCTCGATTTGCCAAACCCGCTCAGCATCTTCCACCAAACCCTTGGGGCGGTTGCCGTTGAAGGCGACGACCGCCAAACGCACTTGCTCGGTCGAGAGTCCCACGGCGCTCAGTTTTTGTGGATCGAGCTCGATGCGCACCGCTGGCAGCGCCCCACCGCCAATGTTGACCTGCCCCACCCCGTCGACTTGCGACAAGCGTTGGGCCAAAACGGTCGAGGCGATGTCATAAATGGCCCCCCGACTCAAGGTCTTGGAGGTGAGCGACAAGATGAGCATCGGTGCATCGGCGGGGTTGACCTTGCGGTAGGTCGGGTTGTTCGGCATTCCCGTGGGCAAGAGTGCCCTTGCCGCGTTCAAGGCCGCTTGCACATCCCGCGCGGCACCGTTGATGCTGCGCTCGAGCTCAAACTGCAAGGTGACACGGGCACTCCCAAGCGAGGAGCGAGAGGTCATCTCCGAGACACTGGCGATGCCCCCAAAGGCGCGCTCAAGCGGTGTGGCCACCGTGGACGCCATCGTCTCGGGAGACGCCCCAGGCAAGGATGCCGAGACCGAGATGGTGGGGAACTCCACTTGCGGCAAGGGGGCCACCGGCAGCCTCACATACGCCAATGCACCCCCAAGCGCCAGCCCCAAGGTGAGCAAGGTGGTGCCGATGGGGCGGGCGATGAAGAAGTTGGACAAACTCATGGTCAGTCTGGCGTCGAGGTGAGTTTTTTCATGTCTTGGATGGGGAGCCTTCAAGCCAGGAGGCGAAGGTCAGATAAATCACGGGCGTGGTGAACAAGGTCAAGAGCTGACTCACCAAGAGTCCCCCCACCATGGTGACCCCCAGGGGGTTTCTGAGCTCGCTGCCCACCCCAGTTCCCAGCATCAAGGGCAAGGCCCCGAGGAGTGCGCACAAGGTGGTCATCAAAATGGGACGAAACCTGAGCAGACACGCTTGGGTGATGGCTTCTCTTGGGGCAAGCCCCAGATGCCGCTCGGCTTCCAGCGCAAAATCAATCATCATGATGGCGTTCTTTTTGACAATCCCAATCAAGAGCACGATGCCGATGACGGCAATGACGCCCAGATCCATGCGCGCGGCCCACAGCGCCATCAGTGCACCCACGCCTGCTGAGGGCAAGGTGGAGAGGATGGTGACGGGGTGGATGAAGCTCTCGTAGAGCACCCCCAGCACAATGTACATGGTGACCACCGCGGCCAAG
>TBL_comb47_HYPODRAFT_10006569_pt1 | contig 12536 bp, 10 predicted proteins | sample TroBogypolimnion_40_FD_10682 | JGI IMG/M metagenome (IMG submission 10682)
CGTCGTTGGCGGCTTGGTGCCATCGCTGCTCATCGACCAAGAGAACCTTCCCGAAGACGTGACACCGCATGTAGGCACGCTCGATCTTGACCTCGGGCTGGCTTTTGCCCTTGTCGGCGAGGAACGCTATAAAGAGGTCGCCGAGAGGCTGCGGCATGCGGGGTTTGAGGCCGATAAGAACGACGAGGGCAAGACCACGCGCCAGCGCTGGCGGATCAGTGACCCGGCGGTAACGGTCGATTTTCTCATCGAGCCGGATTACCCCGATGCGAAACCGGGCACCCTGTTCCCGCTCGCCAAGGATTGGGCTGCGATCATCGCACCCGGCCTGCACCTCGCGTTCAAAGATAATCAAGAGGTGACGCTCACCGGACAGACTATCGCTGGCGAAAAAGCGAGTCGGGTCATTCGCGTCTGCGGAGCGGGGGCCTACATAGTGCTCAAGGCGCTCGCCTTTCGCATCCGCGGGGAAAACAAGGATGCTTACGACCTTTTCTATCTCCTACGGAACTATGGGAAAGGAGTGGAGGATGTGGCAGCACTGCTTCGGCCTTTGCTCGATGATGAAGGCACCCGGAAGGCGCTGGCTTACCTGCGCGAAGACTTTCTCGATCCAGAGGCTGTCGGACCGCGCCGCGTAGCGGAGTTCCTCTACGCCAGACCAGACGCGGAAACGCAGGCGGACACCGTTGGATTTGTCCGCAGTCTGCTCAACGCATGTGGTGTTGAACATTTGTGAACAGAAGGAAGTTGCCGAGCAAGTGAAAGCTGCGGCGTTTGGCTTTCATTTCGGTGGTTGTTTGTTTGGTTTTACCAGCCATTCCACCGCTTTTCGACTCGCTTAACTCCTGGCCTGATTTCCGGGATCCACCTTATTTGGAAGTGCGCCCGCGCTGGCGGGCCGATTTGGGAATCAGTTCGGCGATATCACGAATGGGCGGCGGCGCAAATAAAGAGTCGAAATCGTGATCCCGTTGCAAAGCCATGGCGATTTTATAGAGGCGTTCGAGAGAAATCTTCCCGGTGTGCTCAAAGACTTGGTAGGTGGCCAAACGAACCCCCGCGCGGGCTGCAAGTTCCTTCTGGCTCCACTGGTTTTCAAGCCGCAAGGCGCGAATCCGCGAAGCGATTTCCCCGACAAATTCTTTGGAAGTTAAAATCAGCATCTCGCATTATTATACTACTTGAGTCCATAAAAACAAGTTAGTGAGTACTATTTTACAGCATATCGGGGATTTTTTTGCTGCAGAGGCTTTTTGAGGCTCTTGGCGGCCCCTCGCCCGTGGCCGGAAATCGGGAATTGTCCCGTATCTCAATGTTCTCTATAATACGGAAGTGTCAAAATTGTGTGTGTAAGTAAGCATTTGCGGGGCTTTGGGGGTGTCCACGCTCTGCAAAAAGCCGAAAGATGCAAACTTTGACGTCCTTTTTGGCCCAAATGTTTACACTTGCACCCTGTTTTTTTATTGCCCTCGCACTGTGCTGCGTATAATTTTTTCGTCTCAATAGGCGCCATTAGTTCAATGGCAGAACGGCAGCTTCCCAAGCTGCACACGCGGGTTCGATTCCCGCATGGCGCTCCACTCTGATCTAGGAATGTGCCCGCTCCCGCAGACTCCGGGTCATTGAGTATCGTTTAAACAAGCGGCACAGGCACCAACACCCATGAAGGTGCATGTGACAAACCCCACTTCTGGCTTACATGCTGTCCCGGATAATCCCGTGCGCCACCGGTGCCAGCGTGTTGATGCCCTGCTGCGTGGGGGCGTCGACACGCACCCAAATGTAGTCTGCCTGATTCCCCGCTTTGTTGCGTGGCAGAAAATTCAGCATGAGGACCTCCTTGCGGATGATCGGCTTCCCGTCCGCTTCGGTGTTGTAAACACGCCAGTAGAACTGTCTGCCTTTGATTTTCATCGGTGCCTCTCGCGAACCCGAAACGGTTTCGGGATCCATCGTTCCCTTCGCCTGAAAGGAGATGAAGATGCCGCCGAATGACTCGTCGCCGTCCCGCATGACGCGGTATTTCCCCGGCCCGTCCGTGCAAGCGTGATACCCGGAAGGGAGCATCAATGGATTGCTGCATTCACTCGGAGCCCATGAACAACCCGATGCAACCACGCCTGCCGCCACTTTCGCCCCGCTTGTAGGCTCTTTCTTTTCCACGCGCAACACCACGTCCGTCACAAATTTTCTGCCCTTCTCATCCGTCGTGTTAAATCGAATCAATCGCAGCGTCCCATCCACCAGAGTCGCTCCTTTGTCCGTCGGCACAACCTCGCCCAGCACGGTTCCCTGAAGGGATATCCAATCCGTCCAAGAGACTCCGTTGACGAGACCAAACAAAAAAAGCGGTTCCTGAAACGCGCCGTTTTTCCGCGATGTAATCGCCTTGTCCCCAATCGCCAGCTTGAATCCGACAAAGCCATTATCGCCGGGCCGCATGGCGTCCATCCAGGCGCGACCTGCCGACCTTGACTGCCCCACTAGGACTTTCGTTTCCGTAGCGCCTCCCTCCGGTTGGTCGATCTGCACGATTTCATATCTATCCTTTTTGCTGTCCTCTGCGGTCATCCGAACCACCCAGTTGTACAGCATTGTGAAGCTGTCTGGCGGGTTCGGCTCGTAATGGTACTCCGTAACCCCGCTAGCCTTCACATTCTTCTCCTTCTGCTGCTCGTCGTCCTTCTCCTTCTGCGTTGCCGCCTCCATTTTCTTGTCATCCGGCGGGTTTGCCCAAACCTCGTGCCATTTACCTCCAGACGTAACCACGAAGATGGCTGTCGTTGCGTCCGAGGAATTGATCTGCACGAGGGTAGTCGGCCTCACCGCATATACAGATCCGAACTCCTCGAACATCAGCGGCTCCTTTGAACCAATCATGCTCACTATAATCTCATGCTTTGCCGGAATTTTTTCGTCAATCGCCGCGTCCAAAATCTGCGCAGCGCCCTTCTCGTCTTTTGCCATGGCAGCCTGCGAGACCGGATCGTAAAGCGCCCTAAGCGCCTTCCGGTCCTTCGCGTTCACCGCCGCGATGTATTTGTCGATGAATTCCTTGAACTGCGCCGTCTGGGCGATCTTTGCGCCCTCGGCGTCACTTTCCGCCGGGATTTCTTTTTGCGCCCACAAGCTGGAATTCACACAGAGGAGGAATGCAATCGCCATGCACATCGCCCGCTTGACCAGGATTCTATTGTCATTCAAGAGGTAAACTCGCGCGCCGTGGATAGCTGCATCAGTCGGTTCCGGCTGCATCGCTTCCCTTGATTTAGCAGAAATGTAGCTCATATCGTTTCGAGGGTGTTCAAGAAGTAGTCATCAGTATGGTTGAATTCAATTTTCGGTCAACGTTCAATTGGTCAGTTTCGATCAGTCAAGAAGATGCGGTGGAGGCGAACCAAGCTGATGGGGGCTACTCGCCCCCAAACCCCTCGCCGCTCGCCGCGGCAGGCGTTCGGGGGGAACATAGGGTGCTGCGCACCTCTGGTGCCTGATTATGTGCGCCCACAGGCCTTTGCCAGATGCGTCCCCATTGCGGTCTGACGGCGCGAAGGGTTAGGTGGGTTTCGGATGGCCGTCTCGTAAGCCTCGCGGTCTCCCACGAGCACGACCTGGGACTGGGCGCGGGTGACCGCCGTGTAAAGAAGGGTGCGATCCAGGATTTTGCTGCGATAGACGGGGATGACAACTCTTGGAAACTGGCTGCCCTGGGCTTTGTGGGTTGTGATCGCGTAGGCGAGGTCCATATCCCCCAGGAGCGCCGGGTTCATAACCTTCTCGCCTTCATCATCCCAATCGACCACGAGTTCCTGGTCTGCACGCACCACCGTTCCCAAGCTGCCATTCAGGAGGTTCAAGTCGTAATCGTTGCGCAACCAAATGACGGGTTCGCCGACAGCGAAACCGTGGAGGCGGGGCTTGCCGAGCGAGAGAAGTTGTTGAAAAGCGTAGTTGATGGTTTTAACCCCTGCTGGACCATTTTTGGTGGCACCGACGACCTTTGACTTATCTACCCCGCCGAGGTCGTTCACCACGTCGAGAATGGTGTCGGCAATGGCGTCCTCGTGGCAGTCGATAAACGTCACGCCGTGCCCGATCCCTTGATAATCATCGAGGCGTGGCACGCGCCCTTCTCGAATTTCGCGGGACGTTTGCGGGATGCCGGTGCTGGCGGCCTGGCGCATGATTTCGGTCAGCTCGACCTGCGGGATGGCCGACTCCCGGACCGCCGCGTGAAACACCAAGCCGAAACCTATCGGCGGTAGCTGGCCCGGATCCCCGAGCAGGAGCAACCGGCATCCCGGTTGAAGCCGCCGTAAGATTCGATAAGTGGTTGGGAGGTCCAACATCGAAGACTCATCGATGGCAATTGTCGGTTCGGTGTCCAACGGTATCTTTTCTGCGTCCACTGACGCGAGCCACGACGCGATGGTTTGCGCGGGCCGCCCGGTGGCTTCCTGAATTCGCCGGGCCGCCCTGCCGCTCAGAGCGAGTTGATAAACCTGCGCGCCGAGGGTTTCGGAAATGGAACAGATAGCCGATAGGACGGTCGTTTTGCCGGTTCCGGCCCCGCCCGAGATGACAGCAAGGGGCGCAGTTAGCGCCAAATGAACGGCGGCTTTCTGCTCGGCGTTGAGAACGATCTGGTTCTCAGCTTCCACCCTGGCGACCATCCTTTGTGTGGTAGCCCCGTCTGGCATCTGCCTGATGGTCATCTGAGGGCTTTGGAAATCGCCACCCATCATCTCTGCGAACCGCTCAGCAAGAAAAACCTCCATGGAATACGGACCGAGGCCCTGAACTCCGCCGTTCAGTTCAATCACGGCTCGGTCTCTGAGTGCCAATTGGAAGGATTGCTCTGCCAAGGTGTCAACTGTTCCAAGGATATTGGAGAGGAGTTGGTGGAATATGTCACACGGCGTCCAGGTATGGTGCGAACGGATGCGCACATATACGGCGGCATCCGCAGCGGCCACCAGCCTCCTGTCATCATCAAGAGTAATACCAGAGGCACGGCCCAGCCGGTCGGCTTGCGTCCAGTTCGTAAAGGCCAAGAGGCGGTAGGGATTTTCTTCCAGCTTCTCGACCACTTCGTTCTCGTAGATTGCAATGAGTTTTTTGGCGATCCACAAGGGAACCCCATGGGCGTCCAGCCAGCGGTAAACGTCGGCTTCCACGCTCATTTCCCGCCAACCCGAAATCAGTATGGTGGCCAACTCCTCACCGATCAGCCCCGCAAAGGCAGAGGTGAGCCCCTGGTCGAGCAGCGTATAAAGGGTCTCGCCGAATTCATCCCAGAGTTTTCGCGCGGTGACAGCGCCAATGCCAGGGAAGGCTCTCGACCCAGCCAGCACCTTGGTGATGAGTCTGCCGGACGGGCGTTGAAGAATACAATGGGAAACCTCCACCTGCTCGCCGTGTTCTGGATGCTTGCGGCGAACGCCTGAAATGGACCAGACTTCGCCCTGCAGCGGGGGCCGGGGCATTAGAGCCGAACTGGCGATAAACCGAAATTTTGCGCCGTCAGCGGACGTCCCGTTGAAAATCGCCCCGCCGCAATCGCCAGACCACAGGATATTTTCAATGACAACGGCCTGGCTCATTGGATCACACGCTTACCTTCCTCCATCAACGTCTCGACATGACGGAGTTTGGTGATTTGGCGGCGGAGTTCCCAGTTCTCCGCCATCAGGGCCGAGTTCTTCTGTTCAAGCTCGGTGATCTTCTGTTCCAAAATAGCCCTTTGCACATCGCCCTGTTCCTCCCTGGCATCAATCCCGCGCAATCCCTTTTGAGCCACGGCGTCTTCAAGGAGTTGGCGCGCGGCGGGGTTCTTGTAAAAAACCTGACGGTCGAGCCCCACAGCCTCCGCGATGGCGGATACGTGGGCCTTGCCTGCCCTGGCGGGAACGGCTTCTATGGAGGCGAAGTAGTCTCGGAGTTTTTCGACGTTCTCTGCACCGATTTCTTTACCAGATTTCATAATTTTTCCGGCAATGTGCCGTCTTTGCCTGGGTAGTTCCGTTAGTTGGGATCATCTTGGCTTCCGATCTGCTGCCGGGAGTCGGTTGATTGAGAGTTTGGTTTCGTCGGTCTGACTGCGATCCACGGGGTGCATCGGTCGATCAAGAAATTCTTCGCTGATGTTCTTACAGTGGGCGTTGTAGCTCCACCTCACAAACTTTTCGACGAGTTCGCCGTTGATACGGCGGAGGTTTTCAAGTTCGGCTTTGAGACGGTCGATACTATCGAGCGCGGCCTGTAATTCGACTGACATTCCGGCGCGGTTGCGTTTGTCGCCGAGCAGCCGCTTACGCTCGGTGTAGGCACGCTGGATCGCGGCGTGCTTGCTGAGCGCCTGCCGCGTGTATTGCCCCATGGACGGTCGGATTGTCTGAAGCAGCGAAGTCCAGGTAAGCTTCCCGCGCCACGCCCCCAGCATCTCAACGATGCGGTCAATCTGGTTTGGAGTCAGGTGTTTCATGTTCTGTTCGGAAGCTGGTTTTGGCGTCGCTCCATTGCAATACGTAGGGAGGAATACTCCAGGGCGGGATCAGTTTTAAGCATAATCACCGACCCATCCGCCACCCCGGGGTCATCCAGTATCTCGACAAGATTTTCAAGGCGTCCGACGGTAGTCCGTCCCCACTCCAGCCACCGGTCGGCACCATAAGTCCCATCGGCGATTTCAGCCTCGGCCTTGGCTACCTCTTCCTCTGTAATCGCGAGAACCCGCCGGATGCGCTCTTCTCGGTCTGGGATACCTTTGATAACACAATGCTCCCCGCAGTTGGTGCAGTCGCGGTGTTTTTGGCAGGGGGCTGTTGTATAGTCATGGACGCAAAACCCGAATTGGGTGGCGTGTGTGGCTGGGCGGTTCTCAATTCTCTGGAAATCCTCTCGGCTCACCGGCGCTCGCACTATGAACTTATGGAACTTGTCTTCCACCTGTTCATACTCGGCCAAGCAGTTCTCTGGCGTAGTCTGTTTTTTTAGGTTCTCATACTCCGCCAATTTCATCTCCGGCGATGTCTGGTTGTATGCCTGGTTCTGCTTAACGTCCTTGCGCCCGCTCCACATCGCGATTTCCAGTTCGCTCAACTTTCCGCGATCAGCAATCGTATTGAGCCAATGCCGGAGTTGATGACTCCTCAGCACTACGGGGGAACCGTCCGCGCGCCGTATGCCGAGGCGGTTGAAAAGGTTTTTTCGAGAACTGTTTCCGATGCGATGGAACAAAGTGTAAAGCATGAACGGAGCGATCATGCAAGTAATCGGCGACCCTCGACGCGTGTCGCTTTCTGCTTGTCTTGTAACGAGCAGCAGTTCGCTATAATTAAACCCGTTCATCGCGATAGGAAATCCTGTCGGGAGGTCTGACAAAATTTGTGCTTCAAGATCAATAAAGCGAATATGATCCAGTCCTCCTACCTGCCGCTTCGGCAGTCCCGACCGACGAATCCATGCGAAAAACGATTCACGGCTTGCTCCGAGGATTGAGATGAAGTCCCTTGCGGGACGCCACTGTTCAGGCGCTTCGCGCAGATGCTCCAGGCTGGATGGCAGGTAAAGCGTGCGCGGATTCCGCTCATACCATTCGGCAACCGCGCGGGCTGGCGCCGTTACTTCGCGCAGGCGGCACACGGCCTGGCGGCAGATGTCCACCATCGGGGTTGGCACCCACTTGATTTGCGGATTGGCCCCCTTGCCTGGATACCACCGTAACCCGTAAACCTTTCGCCCTCCGATTTCACGCTCGACCTCACAATGAAAGGGTAGCTTGAGCAATTCGTGTACACGGCTCGGGGCGCTGCATAATACTGCAAGACAAGAAGATACCAGCACGTCAATGGGTTCCTTGGCTCGCCGGAATGCCATGGCTATTGATTCCAAGGTTTCCTGATCAGGAAGCTTTTTCGCCCGGGCTTCATCATACTGGTGGCCAATCCGGTTATTAGTGTCTAACCAGCGATTTGGGTTTGTCCACTCAAAGCGCACGGCTGTAAGGTTCTTGGAGTTGACGAACCTCGCAATTTCGACCAATGCGTGCCCCCTTTGAGCCGCAGCTCCTGCCCCTATTCGTGTCTTCGCTATCGCAGCCGCGCGCTCGAAGTCGCCTGCATCGACGCCTGAGATGTTGATGGCACCCCGTTCGCACAAGGCTTCGTACAGGTATTGCAGACCAAAGAGTAGCCCCCAGTTGGAACCGTAGGTGCGAGGATTCGCAACGTGCTGGTGAACGAATATAGCTTTAGCGAAGTTCGCGAAAGGCTGGGGGTAATCGTCCCCGCGCACACCATTTCTCCATTTTCCGCCCCTGCTCAGCGACCACCGCACGGTGGGGATCGCGTTTTTGCCGTTCCGCAGAAACGTATCGCCAAGCGGCCAGGAGGAAGCACCCCACATTATGCTATTGACTAGGGGGAATGCGGACGGAAGAAGTTCTTTCGCCTGTTCCACAAGAAGGCGAAGGTTTTCCTCGGCGGTGAGGTGATTAGCGGATCGGAAAGGCAGCGGGATGATATTGTCGGTATTCATTCAGCGCCCTCCTTCGCTGCCCGGCACAGTTCTACGACATGCGCGACGGCCTGAATGGTAAGGTCTTGGATGCTTGCATATCGCACATCAGCGGTCTCCTCCAGCGCCTCTTTGCGGTTGCGTAACAAGGCCATGAGCAGCGCCTCGTGCGGGGCGTCCAGCCACGGTTGGAAGGATCCGCATGTGTAGCACGCCACAGGTGCCCAACCGCCGCAGTAACTAAACGAACCACAGGTACCAACATTGCCAACTTCGGGCAAACGCACGCGGCTTGCCGGGTCTCCCCCGCGAACCGCCATGCTTTCCTCCTTTACCAATGTTCCATTGAACGCCTGGGCCAACGGTATGAGGTGCGGAGATAATGCTGCAGTGATCCGCGCCTCGGCTGTAGGACGAGCGTTAATGTATGCTTTCGCAGTACAATCGGTCGATTGGTCAAGTAACTCGGCAATATAACGCGCCCCATAGCCTTCTTCTGCAGCTCTTGTGGCGACTGTATGCCGGAGCCTTCCCGCAGCGAGCACGAGAGGCGCGTCGTTGCGTTCGCAGGTTATTTTAAGCGGACCACAAGCCAGCCGACGAAGTTTTTCCCTAATTGCGTCGCCATTCGGCCATCGGAACATCGAGACATCGTCTGGTGAGTGGTTCGGGTAATCGCCCATACGGCCCTCAATATGTTTTTCCAAGAGAGAGGCATATTCGAAATCAAGGGCTCGATCATAAAACTCTGTGCGGGGGGGCCTGCCGTTTTTCAACGACGGAATGCGTATCCGGGGACGCCCCGATTTTGATTTCGATAGGTCGCTACAGCGAAGCAATGAAACCTGAGCAGGCCTTGGACCAAACATTGCGAGCAGACACACCAGAAGGTATTCTTCCATGTCAATCTCGTTCCCGGCGAGACCCTGCCGTAGCGCTTGAAGCAGAAGGGCCAGTTCCAACTCCTCCAGCGGCCCTCGCACCGGATCTGCCGTCAAGACTGCCTTATGGTTAACTTGCCGTATCTTTTTCTCGCGAAGCCAGACATAAGCGGTGTCCGAGATGCCTGGAATGCTGGTCTCGTGCCAGTGGATGAGTATTCCGCGCATTTTCAATAGCGCGACCCCCTGAGCTGCCAACAGGTGTTTGACGTCTATCTCTGTAATGGGGGCACCCTCTTTCACCCGTGCCCTTTTGAGGGTGGAAAGAAGATTCGACATAAATGATCGCGCTCCCGCGCACGAAAAGTGTTTTAGCCGCATTACGAGGTAAACCTTGATGCAGTGAAGCAACTCGTCCGTAACGATCCCCACAAATCCTGTGAACCAAAATTTCTGAGGCCCGGAAGCGTGTGCAAAACGCCATGTGTTTTCGTGCGGCCTGTATTCTTGGCCATCACACGTTACAGAAGAAGCGGGTAACGGGGGAAGGTCCGACTGTGTTTGTAACTGTGCGTTCATGATTTTTCGCCGTCGCGCCCGACACTGTCGCCCTTTGTCTGGGTGGCGTTGGAGGTCTGCACAAGATACGCCCCGGTTTCAGGATTCGCTGTGACGTGCGACTGCGGCGGCTCATCGGTTGATTCTGTGTCTGGCTCAAGTCCGGCGCTTGCAAGAACACGGCGCTGATGCTTCAAGCTCAATTCTTCCGCCTCGGCGCGCACGTGACGCCGTGTGTACACCGCCGCTGTTTCGCTCGTGGGCGACCAACCCATGAGGTAGTTCCGAATCGCCTTTTCCTTCTCGTCGGTGGTCTTTGCCTTGGTGCAGAGTTCGCTGAATTTGTCGTTCCATGTGTGACGGAGAACATGGCTGGTCAAATCCGAGGGCAAACCGGTCACTTTTTTCCGAATTCCCTGATAGAGCGCGTTTACGCTCACCAGTGCCAGCGGTCGACCTTCGTTGCGTCCTGGTTTGTGACCGACAAATAAATACGGGTGCCGCTTCGCGTTCGGCGTCAGGCGCCGCACCTCAAGAATGTAATAGCGCAGAATCTCCGCCACCGCCGGTTCAAGCAGCAGCATACGGTCGTTGGTTTTCGCCGTTGGCTGATCGATGCGCGGATCCTCAGCATCATCCGCCCGCCTTGCAACCAGCAACCTGTGTGCGCCAAAGTCCACATCGTTCACGCGGAGGCCGAGAAGTTCGCCGCGCCGCAAGCCAAGCGTCAGGGTCAAGATTACCAGGGCCTGATTCCGAATTTTGATAGACCGAGTGGACCATGGATTCTCGGGGCAGTCGGGCGACACCACCGTAACCAAACGATCCAACACCGCTGTCGAGAGTCCCTCACGAGCATGTAATGTTTTGCGCCTACGAGGGATTTGTTGGCGGGAGGTGAACGCCTCCTTCATGTGCGTCCGGGCCTCCGCGCAGTCCGCATAGGACCTGCCAGCGCTCGACAGATTACCCATGCCAATACCCGCAATCCAATCCACGTATTCCCGAATACGAGTCATGCGCATGCTATACGTGTGGTTTATCACTGTACGGAGAGAAATGACATTGCCGCCGTGCCGCCGATCACAGCGGTCGCTGATTGCAGTCACCTCCGTGTCGGTCAAGTAACGCCCCGCCAGCAGACGCGCCTCCAACGAAAAGCCTTCTTCCTCCGCCCATTCCAAAACCAGCATCACGCTTCGCAAATCCAATGCCAGCGTCCGCGCCGCGACTCTGCACTTTCGTCGCTTGGCGCTCACCCACAGCGTAGGCCAATACTGAGGTAGCCCGTTGTGCAAAAGCACTGGCAACCGCTCGCCTGACGAGAGTTTGTAGGTAAGCACCGAATATCTGCTTTGGAAAGTTGTCACTTTTCGTATTGTTCGGTCACAAAAAAGCGCGTTATATTTCGCAAGGCAAGTGCAAACTTTTAAATTCACTGAAAGTCAGAGAAATATAGGTCTAATTTTTACAGAAGCGTATCTATTATAGCTAATCAATGGTAGAACGGCAGCTTCCCAAGCTGCATACGAGGGTTCGATTCCCTTCACCCGCTCCATTGTAAATCCGGTTTTCATTCCAGCAAGTCCCGCGAGCAAATCCCCCCGGTTTCCACTCGCTTCACCGCCCTTACTTCACGAACCCTATCCGGCATCCTGCGGTGGAGGAGGGTGTGTTGGGTCACTTCGGAATGCTCTGGTGTATCAGTTTGGTGTCGCATAACGATTGCAAACTCACCGGAGAGACCCGAGAATTTCGGGGGGATCCTCTGGTTTGTTGTAACTCACGGTTTTCTAGTGATTTACAGTGGTGGAGGTAAGGGGATTCGAACCCCTGGCCTCTTCATTGCGAACGAAGCGCTCTACCAACTGAGCTATACCCCCACAAGTGTTACTGGAAGCTGCCGCTCCGATTTTGCCAGATGGCGGCAGGAAGCGTAAAACTCGTTGAAAACGGCGGTGTGGGCAAGCAAAAAGAGAGACCCAAGCTTGGGGTGGATTGCATCCTCATGGGCAACGGCCGGGGCGTCCCGCTACCGTGATATTTTACATTGGCTTTCCTTGTGAAGGGAGCAGCTACAACCAGCAGCAGCAAGATGGGCAGCGCCATCCAGGCCCAAGGCGGCAGGATCGGCACGGGGGCGGAGACCGTCAGGGTGAACGGGGTGGAGGTCACGCTTCCGTAGGTGTTGGTCACCACGACGGAATAGGCGCCAGCATCTGCAAGGTCGCGCATTTTCAAGGCCACCTCGAAGAGGATTTCCTCTTCGTTTTCCTCCGGCTTGAGGGCCGCTCGCGAGACGAAAGCGTGCCGCCGCTTGCCGTCCGGGCCAAACTCTCCGGTTTCCATTCTGCAAATGCTCCGCTACGAAACCACGCGCCGCTCGCTTTGCGCGTGGGCGTGCCCAAGCGCAACGAGAAATGCCAGGCTGATGGCCGCCCGGCAAATCACCGCGAACACTGGTTTTCGGAGCATGGATTTCAAATACCTTCAGAATGATAAAAATCAAACTCCATATCGGCGCGTTTTCGCTCTGCGAGATAAAAGTTTGAGTTGCAAGCGAGGCTCCCGTCGCAA